>OEPS010000106.1_pt1 | contig 29869 bp, 26 predicted proteins | sample 1539411 | NCBI WGS metagenome assembly OEPS01 (sample SAMN02671747, study PRJEB22543) | soil metagenome | biome: bacteria | place: China:Hunan Province, Lengshuijiang City | collected 2012-10-15 | depth 0.08m m
CTTCATGGCTCGGGACTCGCACCCTATAGATTGCACCCATGCTGGGCGCACAACAAAAACACCAATTGGCGCACAATTGGTGTTTGCTTGATATGATTTATCTTGGCGGGTAAGTAGCTAACGGTGGAGCACTGCCATATGGATATTCATACTCAATTTCTTCCGAAAATTGGACGTAATCGACCGCGACCATTGGAATCAGGTACCTTGCCCCGGATTGTGGATCGCTCAAGATCACATGATCTCTTCCTGCCGCTTCAATAATCCCTTTAAATTCCTTCGCATTCCATTGATTGTTTCCTTCAAAAGTGGCAAAGACAGTTACCAATTTCCCCTTATTTAACCGTAAGATATTTTCGATGTACGATTGCTCAATTGGCAGCATACCAGGTGCTTGCGCTGCTGGTGCTGAAGGCAATCCTGATCCTGCCCCGGCCGGTGGGAATTGCGGAAATCCTTGTGCACCAGGTGCCGGATAAAAACTTTGCCCGCCCCCCTGCACCCTTGGATCTCCTTGCTGTTGCCCAGATGCTCCCGGATAAGGCTGAAATCCCTGTGGATTGTAATATTGATTCATCTTTTTCCCTCCTAAAAAATGAATAAAACGAGTGGCCCAACAACCTATTAATACTCCCTGCAACCCAAATATGTTCCAACGGGGAAATATAAACTTTTCTGTATTTGAGAGTTGTGGAGTTCTTTCTTAGACTCGCTGTTTAAATAGTATGAGCACAAGGGACGGAATATGACTAGCTAACCGGGAAGAACAGAAAAAAGTCCCCAGCTGAAAACTGAGAACTTTTTTAAAAAAATTATACATGAAGGAAACTAGCGATCCGTTCTTCCTCTAAGATGTTGCCAACAAAGAAGGAGCCGAATTCTCCGTATCTAGCACTTACCTCATCAAAACGCATTTCGTAGACAAGCTTTTTAAATTGAAGGACATCCTCCGCAAACAAGGTTACGCCCCATTCATAATCATCAAAACCAACTGAACCAGTGATGATTTGCTTTACCTTACCAGCATATGTACGGCCAATCATTCCGTGGCTGCGCATCAAACTTTTACGCTCTGCCATCGGCAGCATGTACCAATTATCGTTGCCTTCGCGTTTCTTATCCATTGGATAGAAGCAGACATATTTCGTTTTAGGCAGCGTCGGGTACAGACGGGCTAAAATTTGCGGATTTTGGTAAGGGTCCTCACCTTCAGGCAAGTAGTTACTTAGTTCAACAACCGAAACATAAGAATGGGCAGGCACGGTGAATTCAGCCAATCTTGTTTTATTGAATTCGGTTTCAATTTGGTTCAGTTCATCCATCGTCGGACGAAGAATCATCATCATAAAATCGGCTTTTTGCCCAACAATGGTATATAAAGCATGGCTGCCTTCTTTACGTTCCTGCGTCGCATTCCACTTCTCAACTAGACTTAAAAACTCGTGGATAGCTTCCTCTCGCTCATCACTAGGGAGCATTTTCCAAGTTGTCCAATCAACGGTACGGAAATCATGGAGGCAATACCAGCCATCAAGCGTTACTGCTGCTTCACTCATTATAATCACTCCTAAATAATCATTCTTCTTATTTACATTCATACTATATCATAGTTTGACCCAGTGGCGCGCGAATAAACCTTTCGAAACCCTTTTATGGATATTTTTATTATGAAAAGTAAATCATAAACATTAGCGTGTAATTTTTTGAAAAAATAAACTTTTAACCGCAGTGAGTGATATCCTTGAAATTTAAAAACGGTAAAGTATGCTAATAAAGTAGGTTTATTAAGGGAGGATTATTGTTGTGAGTGATTTATTTGAAGGATTGAAGCAAAAAGTTTCTGGACGTGATTTGAAGATTGTTTTTCCAGAAGGATTAGACGAACGGATTGTCAGAGCGGCAGGTCGTTTAGCTGCAGAGAAATTAATGACACCGATCTTGATTGGCAATATCGAACAGGTTCAGGCCAAAGCAGCTGAGGTTGGCGTATCGCTTGACGATGCAGAAATTTATGACCCTGCAAGCTATGCAGGCATGGACGAACTTGTAGCAGCGTTTGTGGACCGCCGCAAGGGGAAAGCAACCGAAGAGGATGCCCGCAAAATCTTGCTTGATGAAAACTATTTCGGCACGATGTTGGTGTATTTAAATAAAGCACACGGCCTTGTCAGCGGTGCGGCCCACTCGACTGCAGATACGGTACGCCCTGCCTTGCAAATCATCAAAACAAAAGAAGGCGTTAAGAAAACGTCTGGTGTGTTCATCATGGTTCGTGAGGATGAAAAGTATGTGTTCGCTGATTGTGCAATTAATATTGCACCAGACAGTAATGATTTAGCCGAAATTGCGATTGAAAGTGCGAAGACAGCTAACATGTTTGATATCGAGCCGCGCATTGCGATGCTTAGTTTTTCAACAAAGGGTTCCGCTAAATCGCCGGAAACAGAACGGGTGGCTGCGGCAGTGGAAGAAGCGAAGCGCCGTGACTCATCGCTTGTATTGGATGGCGAGTTTCAGTTTGATGCGGCATTTGTTCCTTCTGTTGCGAAAAGTAAGGCACCAGATTCACCGCTCCAAGGCGATGCGAATGTGTTCATTTTCCCTAGTCTTGAAGCAGGAAATATCGGTTATAAAATTGCGCAGCGCTTAGGCGGCTTTGAGGCGGTTGGACCGATCCTACAGGGCTTAAACGCACCGGTAAATGATTTATCACGCGGTTGTAACGAAGAAGACGTCTACAAACTGGCGTTAATTACAGCAGCACAGGGGTTATAAGAGTTTGATTTGGGAGGGGCTGGTCCACGGGGGTGGGCTGGCCTTTTTTTGTGAAAGAAGGTTGCATTTACCGGTGAGGGGGAAAAAGAGTATGGACGGTAAATGAGAGGAGGCTGCATTTACCGGTAAGAGGGAAAAAGGAGTATCAGCGGTAAATGAAAGGCGGCTGCACTTACCGAAACCAGGAAAAAGCGGGGCTAACGGTAAATGAATAACACATTCTATGGCACAAAAAGGTCCACCCTGTTTAATTTCACACGATTTTGATAAAATAAGTCTATCAATTTAGTTAGGAGCCACCCAAATGGAAGGTTTACTACGCCAGCCGCAGTGGCGAATCATCGATCAATCCGCTGTCGGCATTCATTTTCAAGCATTACAATCGTTTGGAACCGATGATACCCTCTGTGCCTCGGTCGGAACGGGAGAGGCACCAGCCACAGCCAGGACCTGGGTGCACCACAAAACATGTGTCCTCGGCATTCAGGATACCAAACTGCCATTTTTACAAGAAGGAATCGAATTCCTGCACGAGCAAGGCTATCAGGCGATTGTCAGAAACTCGGGCGGACTCGCTGTCATTCTCGATGAAGGGGTCCTCAATATTTCGTTGATTTTCCCCGAGGCGGAAAAAGGGATTGATATAAACCGTGGCTATGATGCCATGTGGCAGCTGATTCAGAATATGTTTGCCGACTTTCCGCATCAGATGGAGGCAAGGGAAATTGTCGGTTCTTATTGCCCGGGAAGCTATGACCTTAGTATTGGCGGGAAAAAATTTGCGGGCATCTCCCAGCGCCGCCTTAAAAAAGGGGTGGCTGTCCAGATTTATCTTTGTGTAAATGGCAGCGGCCAGGAGCGTGCTGAACTGGTCAGGCAATTTTATAAACTAGCAAAACAAAAAGCAGAAACAAAATTTGCCTATCCGCAGATTGTCCCGGAAGTCATGGCTTCGCTCGCAGAATTGCTTGGCACGGATTTCACCATCGCCGATGTGATGCTCCGTCTATTAAACCAGTTAAAGGGAAATAGTGAACTTTTATATGCAGGGCCATTGAATGAGTATGAACTGTCGTTATTTCCCGGTTATTATCAACGGGTCATTGATCGTAATGAAAAAATTGCCGCCATGTAAAAAAGCCGTAAATCCTACTCGAGTGGATTTACGGCTTTTCTTTTCAAAGAGATGTTGCGCTTTTGCTCTTCTCCCAGTATTTTTATTCCGCGACTTTCTCTAAGTTCCCGTTACGGTCCATTTTGAATTTAGTCGCCGGTCTTTCTTCTTCTTCAAATAACACAAGCTTGCGGGCACGGTTCATGATCTTCATTAAGGTCTCGTAATCTTCTTGAATCGTTTCGGTATTCTGCTCGAGGCCTTCAATTTTAGCGGACATTTCTTCATTTTGACGCCTAACTTCAGCTAATTCCCTTTTTAATCTTTCATTCTCACTTTTTAATGCTTCATTTTGCAGATTGGCATGATGGAAGTTTTGCAAGTAAGTAATGACGGAATCAAGCGAAAGTCCAGTTGGATTGGCCTGTCGGTACGTTTGGACGGGTGCTTGAACAGGTGCCTGTGCTTGAAGTGGCGCCTGAGTTTGCATAGCAGCTGGTGTTACATAGCTTTCCTCGGCCATCTCTGCTGTCATATCCGGCAGTTCAAACGAAGCTTCGAGCGGCATTTCAACTTGGACCGGCATCGTATCAAAATCAGGTGCTCCAGTGAGCGGTGGGCTATATAATAGCTTTTTCTTGCCGCCTTGCTCTTTTCCTAACACTCTTTGTCTTTGTTTTCGTTGCTTTTTGGCCAATTGTAATGCTCTTTCATAGCGGTGGCGAACGACGGCATTCCATCTGAACCCACAAGCGGCAGAAGTACGATTCAGCTTATCGCCCACTTCTTCAAAAGCATTCAGCTGGGTACTGCCTTCTCTTACGTGCCTTAGGACAGTCTCAGCTAAAAGCAAATCATTCTCATCTGTCCATGCATCTTGACGAACTTTCATATGTTCAACTCCCTTTTATAGTTTTTTGGATGAACCCGCCAAAAATCTTGACGAGTTTTTAAAAGTTCTAGTCTTAGGATGGACAAGTTTTTAAGCCTTTATACCAAAATGGTTGCAAGGATAGTAGATTTTTTTCACGAGTTTAGTAAAGATTGCAACTTGCATTCGAAAACAAGAAATTGTAAAATACCATAGGAGTTAATCGGATGTTTTAAGAAATCCAAGCTGGATAAAATATAGATAGAGAGTGACCAAAGAAAGGGTTGTAACAAATGTCTAATGAATTTCGCGTTTGTGATGATTGTCAGGCCGTGAATCTAAAGACGTTAATCCCTCGGTTGAAAGAACTGGATCCGGATGCTGAAGTGAAAATTGGCTGCCAATCCTATTGCGGGCCTGGCCGGAAAAAGACCTTTGCCTTCGTCAATAACCGCCCCGTTGCGGCACTAACCGAAGAGGAATTAATGGAGAAAGTAAATAAAAAGATAAAATAATCACCTTTGTTGAAGAACACAGGTGATTTTTTTTCCAAACAATGTCGAAAAATCCTGTAGAATATTGCTGAAAAATGGGTGGTTTTTGGGATATAATAGGAAATATATTAGCAAAGGGCATTGGAAGCAAGTTTACGAGGAAGAGGGAAGTCTATGGCCTATTCGGAGGAAAAACTGAGTGAAGAAAAAGTATTTAAAGACCCTGTCCACCGCTACGTCCACGTCCGTGACCTGGCCATTTGGGATTTAATTGGGACGAAAGAGTTTCAGCGCTTACGGCGCATCAAACAGCTCGGAACGACGTTTTTAACCTTCCACGGCGCAGAGCACAGCCGCTTCAACCATTCACTAGGTGTCTATGAAATTGTCCGCCGCATCATTGATGACGTGTTTGCAGGAAGGCCGGAGTGGAATAATAATGAGCGCCTGCTAACCTTGTGTGCGGCCCTGCTTCACGACCTCGGTCATGGCCCGTTTTCCCATTCCTTTGAAAATGTGTTTGATTTTGATCATGAGGATTTTACCAGGAAGATTATTTTAGGCGATACCGAAGTGAATCAGGTGCTCTTGAAGGTTGGCAAGGATTTCCCTGAAAAGGTTGCCGAAGTAATTGCGAAGACTTCAGAGAAAAAGTTAGTAGTCAGCCTGATTTCCAGTCAAATTGATGCTGACCGGATGGATTACTTGCAGCGGGACGCCTATTTTACGGGCGTCAGCTACGGTCAATTTGATATGGAACGCATCCTCCGGGTGATGCGGCCGCGCGAAGACCAGGTGGTCATTAAAAAGAGCGGGATGCATGCGGTCGAAGATTATATTATGAGCCGCTACCAGATGTATTGGCAGGTCTATTTTCATCCCGTTTCGCGCAGTGCAGAGGTCATTTTGACAAAAATTCTCCACCGTGCCAAGCAGTTGTTTGAAGAAAACTATTCGTTTAAATATGAACCGATCCACTTTACATCGATTTTCAATGAAAAAGTAACTTTAGAAGACTATTTAAAATTAGATGAATCGGTGATTTTATATTATTTTCAAATTTGGCAGGAGGAAGCCGATCCCATTTTAAGGGACCTCTGCCGTCGATTTGTCAATCGCAATCTATTTAAGTTCGCCGAATTTGATCCTGCGAAAGAATACAAAAAACTCGCCGAATTAGGTTCCTTATTTAAAAAGGCCGGAATCGATCCGGAATACTATTTAGTGGTCGATTCCTCATCGGATTTACCGTATGATTTCTATCGTCCCGGGGAGGAAGAGGAACGGCTGCCGATTCATTTGTTGATGCATAATGGGGAACTCCGGGAGCTCTCGAGAGAGTCCGAGATCGTCGATGCGATTTCAGGGAAAAGAAGAACGGACCACAAACTCTATTACCCGGCCGATTTCCTTCTCGACGACACTGGGGAAAAAGAAGTTAAGAAGCAAATCCGTGCCCTTTTAGAGTTATAGAACGATTAACAATTGGTGCCTGACACCGAATCATGATCTGTTGAAATGGAGTAGGAGATGACGAACGTTGTTAAATGATCACGCGAAGCTGATGCAGGCGGTTATGGTATCCGGTGAGATTATCGGACGAAAGAAGCTGCAAAAGATGATATATATTGCAAAAAAGGTGGCCTTCCCTTTTCATGAGCGGTTCCAGTTTCATTTTTACGGCCCCTACTCAGAGGAATTGACGTTACGGGTCGAAGAGCTTTGTAACATGGGCTTTCTCAATGAAGTGAAGGAGAAAAAGGGCGGCTATTTCCAATATCGCTACTCGCTGACGGAGCCGGGGAAAGAGTTTTTAAGTTTGAATGAGGTTGAGATGCCGTTTTTGCAGGATTGTCTGGTGGATATGAATGACCAGAATGCTAGATTCTTGGAGTTGGTTTCAACGGTTTTATATTTTGATAATCTTCCAAAAGAAGAGGTCATGAACAAGGTGTTTACCTTAAAAGCAAGTCAGCGCTATACCGAAGCGGAAATCGATGAGGCCTATCAATATATCGAAGCGTTAAAAGGGAAAATTCAATAAGATTATTTTAAACACCACCCAGACTACGGTGCAGTAGTCTGGGTGGTGTTTTTTTTTGACAAAAAAGGTGTCAGGCACCTTTGTGAAAATTTCACATGGTGCCTGACACCGGTCGCTTCAGCTTTTCTAATTATTGGTCGCTTTTTCTCACGCCGGCAATTCCAAGGTTGTTTTTGCTCATTTCTTCAATCATTACGTGAATGGCTTCTTTTGGAGCACCTGTTGTTTCGCTGACGGCTTCAGTTACTTTTGTAACTAATGCGCGCTTCTGATCATCAGTACGTCCCTCAAGCATTTTTACGGTAACATATGGCATGTTTTTTTCCTCCTTAATAATACTTCCGCTTTAAATTTAGTTTTCCACAATTCGACGAAAAGTGCAATAACTGATGACACTTTTGATTTTCTTTTTTGAAACCGTTTCATGTATACTAAAAGGAATAAATATAGAAAAAATGGAGTCACGGCTAATCCGAAGCGTGCCATCCGTAGTGCTGGAAGGAGATACGTGTTGGAGAATTTTGCTTTTCTTGCCTATCCGTTAAGTATGATTCCTTATTTGGCGATTACGCTGATGATTGCCTTTACGTTTCACGAATTTGCTCATGCGTTTGTTGCCTATAAATTCGGTGACATGACGGCGAAAAACCAAGGACGCTTGACGCTGAATCCACTCAAGCACCTTGATCCGATTGGAACGATTTTAATTTTTATCGCCGGCTTTGGCTGGGCCCGTCCCGTTCCTGTGAATCGCTTTTTCTTTAAAAAGCCCCGCTTGGCAGGAATTCTTGTTTCCGTTGCAGGTCCGCTCAGCAATCTCATTTTAGCTTGTATTGGTTTTGTTGTCGCGTTCGGATTAAATCGGTTTGGCGCAACCGCACCGGATAGTTTCTATGATTTTCTCGAAATATTTATCCGGCTCAACATTGTTCTGTTTATTTTTAACCTGTTACCTTTTCCACCGCTCGATGGCTACCGGATTATTGAGGATTTAGCTCCGATCCATGTGCGGGCAAAAATGACCCAATATGAACAATACGGGGCATTGATTTTTTTAATATTAGTTTTTACACCGCTTGATAGATTTACGATTTCGCCAATCTTTGGTGTGGTTATTCCGTGGATGTGGGATGGGTTAAGTAATTTTTTTCGAATGTTGTTCTTTTAGGGGGTATAAGTTTTAATGGAAGAAAATAAGAAGAAACTTGGTTTTAATATTATAAAAAGTGACCCAACCGATGGTCACAAGGGCTACGGCAAAGGGGCGCTCAGCCTTGATAATGTTTCACCGGTCATCATTGATGTCAATGCGGGTGAAGCTGAGATTGATGTTGGCGCGATGCATGCCCGCAGCGTCGTCGAAAAAGGGATTAAATTTTTAAAAACGCAAGCTGAGGTCCCGAACGGGAAACCATATTGGCTCGTTTGGGTAACGATTGACCGCAACGAAGAAGGTCCTTATTACGCTGGGGTTACCGCCTGTTTCATGACAGTTGACCGCGAGATTCGACGCGGCTACAAATCCTTGCCGGAACACGTGAACCGCATGGATAAGTCGCTGAAGCGTCATATTATTGTCGACGAAATGGATGAAAATTCGAAAAAGGTGTTAGCCGATTTCCTGCGTAATCATAATGAGGTTTTATGGAACAACTCTACTGATGAGCTAAAAAAGGGTTTATTGTCAAAATAAAAGCTTGTAGTTTTTTTGAAAAATATAGTATCATTAGCAATGTAAAAACGCTATAAAACCAGGACAAGAAGAGCTCCGGAAAATTTTCCGGAGCTCTTCTATTTGGTTAACTCCAAGGCATAATCTTCTTATACCACGGTATTTTTCGGTTAGCTCCCTTATGATCTGCAGGTGTGGAATCGTGATTTTTGAGATGCTCTGTGCAATATTCTGTTGGTTCCGTGCCAGCGACGAAATAAGTGAACCGGCGCACCGGGCAATCCTTTGTAGCAAGCTTGCCATTCTCCGGATTGACATAAACTCCTTTGACACCTTCTTTAGGCACTTTAAACGCCTTTACAGGCTTACCTTTTAAGGCTTCTTCCATAAAATTTGCCCAAATATTCTTGGCATACGTTTTTTCAGCAACCAACTCAATGGGTTTGCCCATATCATAGCCGGCCCAAACGGCAGTAACCAGCTGCGGAGAGTATCCAACCATCCAGCTATCCGTCTCCGTGGAGCCCGATTTACCGGCATAAGGCCTTGAAATATCCTTTATTACTGTGCTCCCTGTTACCTTGGCATATCCGTTTAACTTCGGATCAAAAATTCCTGTCAACATTTGCGTCATGACAAAGGCCTTAGCTGGGTCGAGGACCTTTTCCGTGTCATTTTCTTTTTCAAAAATAACGTTGCCATTATAGTCTTCCACTCTCGTAATTAAGGTTGGATTCACCTTTTTTCCACCGTTAGCAAATAGACTATAGGCATTGGCCATTTCAATAACCCGTACACCTGAAGTCCCCAATGCTAGTGACGGAACACGAGCCATTTTTGAAGAGAGGCCGAATTTCTTTGCTGTCTCGATTAACGTCTCTTCTCCTAAAAACAAATGCGTTTTGACAGCAAAAATATTATCGGAGACAGCGAGCGCCTGGGCAAGGGTGATTTCGCCATCAGCATACTTATTGTTAAAGTTATGCGGCGTATAATCAGGCTGGCCATCATCAAAATGGAAGGTCGTAAACTCACTGCGCATCGTTGAGGATGGCGTAAATCCCTGCTCAAGGGCCGCATAATAAAGAAGCGGCTTGATGGTGGACCCTGGCTGCCTTATCGCCTGAACAGCGCGATTAAACGGGCTTTTTTCATAATCCCTGCCACCGACCATGGCTTTGACATACCCGTTTTTAGGATCCATTGCCACGAGTCCGACTTGAATCTCTGATAGATCCGCGACATATTTATGAACTTGACTTTCGGCTGCTTCCTGCTGTTTGCGGTTAAGTGTGGTATAGACCTTCAAACCGCCGAGGGCAATCGTACGGTCATCTAAATGTAATTGATTTTTTAACGCATTTCTGACAGCATCCTGAAAATAAGGGGCGACCTTCACTTTTTGAGTGTTGTGAGCACCGACGATGGTCAGCGGCTTCATCGTTGCATCGATGGCTTTTTTTTTCTTAATATAATGATTCGTTACCATGCTTTTCAAAATAATCGTCTGACGCTGCTTTGCATTTTCCATTGAGGCAAGCGGTGAGTAAATCCCCGGCCCCTTTGGAATTCCTGCGAGCATGCTCGCTTCTGCGAGGTTTAAGTCCTTAGCATCTTTCCCAAAATAATATTGGCTCGCCGCCTGTACTCCATAGGCCCCGTTGCCATAATAAATCGTATTTAAATAGCCTTCAAGAATTTCCTTTTTAGAATAATTCATCTCAATGCGGATTGTATAAAAAGCCTCATGGAGCTTCCGTGTCCACGTTTTATCGTGTTCAAGAAATAGATTTCGGGCATATTGCTGGGTGATCGTGCTGGCACCTTGTACTTTTGAAAAGGCTTGAATATCGGCTAAGACCGCGCCAGCAATCCGCTTATAATCAAAGCCATGATGCTCGTAAAAATTTTTATCCTCAATGGAAATGGTAGCCGCAACCACATCCGGAGAAATATCCTTCAACCGGACCCAATACCGTTTTTGTCCGCTATTGCTTTCGCCAATCAACGCCCCATCATCGGCGAAGAATAGGGTCGATTGCGGTACGGCGAGCGGAGGTGCGCCGAGAATTTTTGCATAGGCAAGAATACCCAGGAAGAGGATGAGTATGCAAATCATGCCTATCAAACTGAGGATAATTACTGCTCGTAAATATTTAATCGTCTTCCGAAACCCTTGATCCGTCATGATTTCCACTACTATCACCTCACTAGAAAAGCGGAAGCGCCTTGGTCAGCCCCGACAAGCGCTGGAGGTCCTGACGGTGAAGTCGTTCTTTGACTTCATCGACAGGACCGAAGCGACCTCGAGGGGCTAGGCACTGCAGCTAGACCTCGCATCTCCAATTTTTGAAAATATAGATAGTAATAGTATTGAAAAAATAGAGCCTTTTTAAACATTTAATATATGATTTATTTAAATTTTGCTAGACTTTTTGGTGTGTTTGTAATTCAATAGTTTGGGTACTATAAAAAGAAAAGCGGAAGCGACCGTTTAGCGACGTATGGACTGGAGCGCTCCGAACGAGATAAAGGAAACACGAAGAGCGAAGCGATTCGATGTTGACTTATCGTAAGGAGGAGAGCGAAGTACACTAGTCGCTGGGAACTGGAGCTGGACAATTCTCTATGTTGAAAATAGGATGAAGTGAAAGGAAGATGTACATGTCCATTTGGTTTACAGAAAAGCAAACGGAAAATTTCGGCATTACTATGAAAGTAAATAAAACCTTACATACAGAACAAACTGAGTTTCAAAAGCTGGATATGATTGAAACCGAAGAGTGGGGCAACATGCTTTTATTGGACGACATGGTCATGACGTCTGTCCGCGATGAGTTTGTTTACCATGAAATGGTCGCACATGTTCCTTTATTTACACACCCAAATCCTGAAAATGTGCTAGTTGTCGGCGGCGGCGATGGCGGTGTGATTCGTGAAGTGCTGAAGCATCCAAGTGTGAAAAAGGCGACGCTTGTTGATATTGATGGTAAGGTCATTGAGTACTCAAAGAAATTCCTTCCGGAGATCGCCGGTATGCTAGATGACCCGCGCGTCGATGTTCAGGTCGATGACGGATTCATGCATATTGCAAACAGCGTAAATGAGTATGATGTGATCATGGTTGACTCGACCGAGCCTGTCGGACCGGCTGTTAACCTTTTTACGAAGGGATTCTATGCAGGAATTTCGAAGGCATTGAAAGAAGACGGCATCTTTGTGGCGCAGTCGGATAATCCGTGGTTCAAAGCGGATTTAATTCGTAATGTTCAACGCGACGTGCGCGAAATCTTCCCGATTACTCGTTTGTATGTAGCGAATATTCCTACGTATCCAAGCGGATTATGGGCATTCACGATCGGTTCAAAGAAATATGATCCATTAGAAGTAAGCGAAGACCGCTTCCACGAAATCGAAACCAAATACTACACAAAAGAACTGCACAAAGCGGCATTCGTATTGCCGAAATTTGTAGGGGATTTGTTGAAGTAACCAGTCTTAATGACCGAACTAGGGAAAAAAGCACCCGATCGGTCACATAGAAGATAGATTTTTAAATACTCAAAGAGTCAATAAATAGAAAGTGGGGATACATAGATGCGTTTTGATGAGGCGTATGCAGGGAATGTGTTTATTAAGAGTCATTCGAATTTTGAGGAGAGTCAGGTTGTCCTGTACGGGATGCCGATGGATTGGACGGTTAGTTTTCGTCCGGGGTCACGGTTTGGTCCGGCCCGTATCCGCGAGGTATCGGTTGGTTTAGAAGAGTACAGTGCCTATCTTGACCGTGAGCTTGAGGATATTAAGTATTATGATGCCGGCGATATTCCGCTTCCGTTCGGTAATCCGCAGAAGAGCATCGACATCATTGAAGACTTTGTCGATCAAGTCCTTGCTGCCGGCAAGTTCCCGCTTGGTATGGGTGGCGAGCATCTTGTCTCGTGGCCAGTGATGAAGGCGATGTATAAGAAGTACCCGGATTTAGCGATTATTCATTTTGACGCCCATACGGATTTGCGTGAGGAATATGAAGGCGAGCCGCTATCGCACTCGACTCCAATCCGCAAAATTGCGGAACATATTGGGCCGAGCAATGTCTATTCGTTTGGAATTCGTTCGGGAATGAAGGAAGAATTTGAGTGGGCGAAGCAAAATGGGATGCATATCTCGAAGTTTGAGGTGCTTGAGCCATTAAAGGAAATCCTCCCGACGCTTGCTGGGCGTCCGGTTTATGTGACGATTGATATCGATGTTCTCGATCCAGCTCATGCTCCTGGCACAGGAACGGTAGATTGCGGCGGTATCACCTCGAAAGAGCTGCTTGCGTCCATCCATGCGATTGCTCGTTCTGAAGTAAACGTGGTCGGCGGCGACCTGGTTGAGGTTGCGCCAATCTATGATCCCTCCGAGCAAACCGCTAATACTGCTAGCAAGCTAATCCGTGAAATGCTGCTTGGCTGGGTGAAATAATAATTGGTGCCTGACACCATCGATGTGGCTAGGTGAAATAATACTCGGTGCCTGACACTTTTGTCGTCAGGCATTTTTTGATTTGTGCCCCGGCAATGTTTATAATAGAAAAAGTATGCATTAGCGTAGTTACGTCAATGATTAGGACTAGAACGATTCCGAAGAATTATACTGAGTTCCTTTTTAAAAAGGGCTCTTTTCGTAAACTTTGTTGCTTTTGGAGTATTATAAGCGTCCTATACTAGTTTCTGGGCAATTTTCGCAATTGTTCTTACGAAAAGATGCCACGATACATTAAGTAATACGGGTTGATGAACGTTTACGAAAAACAACAATCTATGCGAAAATAGCCTTAAAAAAGAAAAAAGGGAAGTGCCATTAGGTTTGTCTATGACTGAAATTCCGATGAAAATTAATGTGAAGACGACGATTCATCAGCAGGGTGGTAAGGAAGTCTATGAGCTAGCAGTGTTTGGCCGCTATCTTGAAAAGGATGGGGCTTCGTTTCTTAAGTATGAAGAAGTACAAGATGAGGGCAGTATACGGACAATTGTGAAGGTGTCAGGCGATGAGGCGTTGATCTTGCGCGGTGGTGCAGTAAAGATGCGCTTGCCATTTCGGTTGCATAAGAAGCTTCGCGGCAGCTATGAGATGCCATTTGGAACCTTTGAAATCATCACTCTGGCCAAACGGATTGATCATTCTGATGGCCTGATTGACATCCTTTACGATTTTACGATGCAGGGCGAGCCTGCCGGTACATACCATTTGGAAATTACCTTTCAGGAGGATAAAAATGAACATAGTTGAACAAGTACAAAGTAAGTTAAAAGAAGAGATCCATGCGGCGGTGCTGAAGGCGGGGCTGGCCTCGGAAGAGCAGATTCCCGTTGTGATTCTTGAGACGCCGAAGGAGAAGGCGTTTGGTGATTACTCGACGAATATGGCGATGCAGTTGGCTCGTGTTGCGAAGAAGGCGCCAAAGGTAATTGCGGAGGCGTTGATTGCAAATATCGACCGGACGAAGGCTTCAATTGAAAAGATTGAGCTTGCGGGGCCGGGATTTATCAATTTTTATATGAATAATAGTTATTTAACCGAGCTGATTCCGACTGTTCTTACAGCGGGCGATCAGTACGGCGAGACGCAAGTAGGCGGCGGCCAAAAGGTTCAGGTCGAGTTTGTATCGGCCAATCCAACAGGGGACTTGCACCTTGGACATGCCCGCGGTGCGGCGGTCGGTGATTCACTTTGCAATATCTTGGCAAAAGCAGGCTACGATGTATCAAGAGAATACTATATTAATGACGCGGGTAATCAGATTAATAATCTCGCCTTGTCGGTTGAGGCACGCTATTTCCAGGCACTTGGTTTGGAAAAAGACATGCCGGAGGGCGGTTACCATGGGACGGATATTATCGGGATTGGTAAGACGCTGGCGGAGGAATATGGCGACAAGTATGTACATGTAACTGAAGACGAGCGCCAAGAATTTTTCCGTGAATACGGTTTGAAGTATGAAATGGCGAAGTTGAAGCAGGACCTGGAGGATTTCAGGGTTGGCTTTGATGTCTGGTACTCGGAGACCTCACTTTATAAAAATGGAAAAATTGATGAGGCGCTAGAGGCGCTGCGTGCGAGCGGTTATGTATATGAGGAAGACGGCGCGACGTGGCTCCGTTCGACTGATTTTGGCGATGACAAGGACCGGGTGTTAATTAAGCAGGACGGTTCGTATACGTATTTGACGCCGGATATTGCTTACCATAAAGACAAGCTGGCCCGTGGCTTTGAGAAGCTGATCAATATTTGGGGAGCGGACCACCATGGCTATATCCCGCGGATGAAGGCGGCAATTCAGGCGCTCGGGTATGACCGCGAGGCACTTGAGGTCGAGATTATTCAGCTGGTACATCTGTATAAAAATGGCGAGAAGATGAAGATGAGTAAGCGGACCGGCAAGGCCGTCACGATGCGTGATTTGGTTGATGAGGTCGGCCTCGATGCGACGCGTTACTTCTTTGCGATGCGCAGCTCAGATACGCATATGGATTTTGATTTGGACTTAGCGGTATCGGAGTCGAACGAAAATCCGGTTTATTATGCTCATTATGCCCATGCGCGGATTTCCAGTATCTTGCGTTCGGGTGAGGAGCAGGGTGTTCGTGTCGATGCAGATGCGGATTATTCCTTGGTGTCGTCAGAAAAGGATATGGATTTATTGAAGAAGATTGGCGAGTTCCCGGCAGCCGTAGGGGAGGCCGCATTGAAGCGCGTCCCGCACCGGATTACAAACTATATCGTAGAATTGGCGTCGACGTTCCACAGTTTCTATAATGCCGAAAAGGTGCTTGACCTGGCTAATGTCGAGCGCACGAAGGCCCGCCTTGGGTTGGTGCGGTCAGTGCAGATTACACTTCGTAATGCGCTTGCGTTGATTGGGGTTTCGGCTCCTGAAAAAATGTAAATAATGATATGAGCGGCTCCCTTACTTGGTTAAGGGGGCTTTTTCATATGGATAAATTCCTATGCTTTTCCATATATATGAATAGTACTGAATAAAAGGCAAATACTAGTAGGGAACTTTGACTGAGGAGTGGATGAAAAAAATGAATGTGGGAAGAGCGAAGGAAATCGTAGACTCTGCTGAAATGTTTTATGTGACCTATGAGGGAATGCCGGTAATTATTCAACATGTCGATGAATCGGCACAAATGGCGCGAATATACTCAAGAACAGATCCTGACAATGAGCGTGAGGTTCCAGTGCTAAATTTAATTGAGGAATAGAAAAGAGTCTTCGAGGTGATTCGAAGACTCTTTTCTATATCGTCAGGCGATACGCAGTTTATTTAACATCAACTGCACCGCCGCTCATGCGCTTAAATCCACGAATTCGGCTTAATTCCTCGATTAACTTTAATGCCGCTTGGTCCTTAGCTTTAGCCTCAATCATGAAATCAATATCGGCCCCGATTTCGCGGAGCATCTTCAAAAACGGCAGGATAAACTCCGGGTCGACAAAATCCGCGTGCGAGCGAAATTCCTTCTCATTTTTGGGGGAGGAAATATGAACCTTTGGGATGTGGCGGGCATGGTTCCATGTCTGAAAAATCCTCGGCAGCAATTCCTCCAGCCTCGTTTCGCACAGATTAGCCATATGGTGATGATAGTCGAAAACAAACGGAATCGATTCCTTTTCACAGGCAGCTAAGGTTTCTTCTGCATTGTAGGTTTTATCATCATTTTCCAGCGTCATCACGTGTTTAATCTCAGCGGGCAGCTTGGTCAAGTTTTGATGAAACCGGGGTAAGGTTTGCTGTTTATCACCGTAGGCACCGCCGATATGGATATTAATCAGGCCTTCCCGCTCGAGTCCCATCGCTTCAAACATTCGATAATGGTAGCTCATGTCGATAACGGCATTATCCGTAATTTTCGTTTGCGGTGAGGTAAACAAAGTAAATTGATTCGGATGAAAGCTGACCCGCAAATTTTTCCGTTTCACCAGTTCACCAAGTTCTTGCCATTCAGTGCGAAACGGAGTAACAAAGTCCCAATTCACTTCCGGATGGGTCGCGAGCGGGACAATCGAACTGGACATCCGGTACAATTCAAGTTGATGAGCAATATTGTAGTACAGCATCCGGAGCGTGTGATCCAGATTTTGCTTCGTCACCTGAAGCAGTTTTTCCGCCCGTTCCTCGGGGCTTAACTGTTGATATCGGGTAAACGTCAACGACTTAGCGGGAGAAGCATCCCATAAACTAATCGCATGCGACACATAACCAAACCGAATCTTCATAAACAAACTCCTTACTTATAAAAAATAAGAAACAATAGCAGCGATGAATTCTTTGATGGAGCGGACTGGGTTCAGTTTGTTCAGTTCAGCTAAGGTTAGGCGTTCGGAGTCATTAATGTCCTTTTTTAGAACATCGATCAAGCGCTGAATAAAGGCTGGGTCATAAATATAGCAATTGATTTCCTTGTTTAAAAACATACTTCGTTTATCAAAATTGGCGGTGCCGATGTCACAGATTTTGTCATCAATGACGAGCGTTTTTGCATGATAAAAGCCCTTTTTATATTGATAAACCGTTGCCCCGGCTCGAAGTAGTTTCCGTAAATAACGGAACGAAGCCTCTTGGACCAGCATATGGTCAGCAGTAAGCGGGACAATGATGGAAAGCTGCACCCCGCGCTTTAGGGCCGCAAGTAACTCCGCTAGAATTTGATTACTTGGAATAAAGTATGGAGACCCGATGATCATTGAGTGGTTCGCTTGCCCGATCAGGCTCAGATAGTTTTGCTCCAGATGGTGGGCTTCCGTTGGCATAAATTGATGGCGGACCGCTCCACCTTCTAGGGCCGGAAAATAGGTCGAATCCGCTTGAAGATTCCCCCCTGCATACTCAGACCAATCGATCAGAAACTCACTTTGCAAAAAATTGACGCTCGGGCCGGTGATTTTTAAATGGTAATCCCGCCAGATCCCCAAGGAAGGTTCCTCATCAATATATTCCTTACCGACGTTGAAGCCGCCAAGATAGCCAATTTCACCGTCGATAATCGAGATCTTCCTATGATTTCGAACCTGTGAAGAATAAAAAAGGTAGGGGAGTTTAATGGTATTGCTGAAAGCAAATTGAACGCCCGCCGCCCGCAATTCCTTAACGGCTACCTTCTTCACTTTCCAGCTGCCAAGGCGGTCAACAAGAAGTCGAACTTCCACACCGTTCCGGGCCTTTTCTTTTAAAATAGAAAGAAACTCCTGACTTACGCAATCGTCTTTGACAATATAAAAGAGGACATGAATATGCTTTTTGGCGTTCCTTAGTTCATGGAAGTAGTCGGCGAATAACCTTTTTCCGTGCGTGAAAATATCAAAGTTACCATGAATGATGGCTGTTTCATTTCTACTGACAATGGAAAGATGCTTCTTTTTACCTAATTGAAAATCTAAGACTAGCCATAAAAGGATGAGAATTAAAAGTACACTCGAAACGAATGCAAAAGTCATCAGAAATCTTTCCTCCATTCAGTTTTTTTAGTTTTTCCGAAAGGGGTCATTTCTATAAGTTGGACAAACTTTTAAAAAATCATTTGACTGAATGCTCATTCATCATATAATAGAGTTAAGTGTAGATTCTGAAAATTAATTATTTTCTAGAAGTTAATAGAAAGGAGCATTTGTATGAATGGGTTATTATGGGTCAACTTAATTGCGTTTCTTGTTGTAACCGCTTACGCAATCAGTTTGTTCGTCTATGTGGTGAAAACGCGGATTGAATTTATTAAACTCGGGAAAAAGGTCGAGTTTGATAACAATGTCAAAGAGCGCCTCCAAAAAATTTGGGTCAATGTGTTTGGCCAAAAGAAACTGCTCAAGGATAAAAAAAGCGGGGCCATGCATGTCATGTTCTTCTACGGCTTTATCCTCGTCCAATTTGGCGCAATTGATTTTATTATTAAAGGGATTAAACCGGGGGCACACTTGCCGCTTGGACCACTGTATGCAGGGTTCACGTTTTTCCAAGAGCTTGTCACACTGATGATCTTAGTAGCGGTTATCTGGGCCTTTTATCGCCGCTATGTGGAAAAGTTAGTCCGTCTAAAGCGGAATTTTAAATCCGGTCTTGTCCTAATCTTTATCGGCGGTTTAATGCTTTCTGTGTTACTTGGCAACGGTATGTCGCTGATCTGGTACGGGGAAGAAACTGCCTGGACTGAACCGATTGCTTCGGTTATTTCGCTGATTTTTTCAGGAATTGGTGAAACGGCCTCGATTGTAATTTTCTACATCGCTTGGTGGGCACACCTTTTATTCCTGTTAACGTTCTTAGTGTATGTACCGCAGTCCAAGCATGCTCACTTGATTGCCGGACCAGCGAATGTTTATTTTAACCGGTTAGAAAAGGCAGGGAAATTGACAAAGGTTGATTTTGAGGATGAATCCCAAGAAACGTTTGGGGTTGGGAAAATAGAAGACTTCACGCAGCACCAAATGATTGATTTTTATGCCTGCGTGGAATGCGGCCGCTGTACCAATATGTGTCCGGCAACGGGAACAGGTAAAATGCTGTCACCCATGGACTTAATCGTGAAACTTCGTGACCACTTAACAAATCATGGCGCTGTGGTTACTTCGAAACAGCCGTGGGTGCCAACGCTTGCGTTTGCGAATACGAAGGGAAATCAACTGGCGCTTGCATCTGCAGGTCAAGGTGCACAGGAATCCGCTGCTGCTCTTGTCTACAGCCCAAGCTTGATTGGCGACGTCATTACCGAAGAAGAAATTTGGGCCTGTACGACGTGCCGAAATTGCGAAGATCAATGCCCGGTTATGAATGAACATGTGGATAAAATTATCGACCTGCGTCGTTATTTAGTGTTAACCGAAGGAAAATTGGACGCCGATGCGCAGCGGGCGATGACGAATATCGAACGCCAAGGCAATCCTTGGGGCTTGAACCGGAAAGAACGTGAAACTTGGCGCGAGGCCCGCGAGGATGTTCATGTTCCAACTGTAAAGGAAATGAACAAGGCGGGAGAAGAATTCGAATACCTCTTCTGGGTGGGCGCAATGGGCTCCTACGATAACCGCAGCCAAAAGATTGCTTTATCGTTTGCGAAGCTGCTGAACGAAGCAGGCGTGAAGTTTGCGATTCTTGGCAACAAAGAGAAAAACTCTGGCGATACACCAAGACGTCTCGGCAACGAATTCTTGTTCCAAGACTTGGCAACAAAAAATATTGAGGAATTTGAAAAGGCGGAGGTCAAGAAAATCGTCACGATTGACCCGCATGCCTATAATATTTTCAAAAATGAATACCCTGATTTCGGCTTAACGGATGTTGAAGTATTCCATCATACCGAGGTTCTTTTTGAACTGGTTCGTGATGGCAGGCTTGTACCAAAACACGCAGTCAATGAAATGATTACCTTTCACGATTCCTGTTACTTAGGCCGTTACAATGATGTTTATGATGCCCCGCGCGAGATTCTTAAGTCGATTCCAGGCGTGAAACTGATTGAAATGGAGCGAAACAGGGAGAAAGCGATGTGCTGTGGCGCAGGCGGCGGCTTGATGTGGATGGAGGAAGAAACCGGCCACCGCATTAACGTAGCAAGAACGGAGCAGGCCCTTGCTGTCAATCCATCGGTGATCAGTTCTGGCTGTCCGTATTGCTTAACGATGCTCTCAGATGGCACGAAGGCAAAAGAGGTCGAAGAGAAGGTTTCCACTTACGATGTGGCGGAATTACTTGAGAAAGCAGTTTGTGGTGAAGTGGCTTAGTTTTTGATATGAAGCAGAGGTTGATTTGTCTACGTATTCATAAAATTTTAAAATTTCGTGTAAATCATTTCAACTTCTGCTCATTTTTATGTAGAATAGAATATATAGAGTAAAACGCTTACATTTATATTTATTAAAAAAAGCAGGTGCCTGCGTTTCTTTTTTGGTTTCTGCCCGAGCGAGCGTTCAGTCGTGGCTATTTTTTTACCATAGTTTGCCTGGAAATTATGAAAAAGGAGAGTGTCTTGAATGGGGAGAACAGTTATTTTAAGTGGAGTTAGAACGCCATTTGGAAAATTAGGAGGAGCATTAAGCAGCCTTACCGCTTCACAGCTAGGGGGAATTGCTGTCAAAGAAGCATTGGTCCGTGCAGAAGTGAAGCCTGGAGATGTTCAGGAAGTCATCCTAGGAACGGTTTTACAAGGGGGGCAGGGACAAATTCCCTCACGCCAAGCTTCCCAACATGCTGGACTGCCATGGGAAGTGAAAACGGAAACGATTAATAAGGTTTGTGCGTCTGGAATGCGCAGTGTCACCTTGGCCGACCAAATCATCCGTGCCGGAGATGAGGAAGTGATTGTCGCAGGCGGAATGGAATCGATGAGCAATGCCCCCTATATTCTCCCTAAAGCACGCTGGGGGTTCCGAATGGGCGATGCGCAGGTCAAAGATTTAATGATTCATGACGGTTTAACTTGCAGCTTTACTGGTGCTCACATGGGCACTTACGGCAACGTATCGGCTGCCGATATGGAAATTAGCCGCGGGGCACAGGACAAGTGGGCATTGCGAAGCCACAAACTTGCTGTTGCCGCAATCGAGAGCGGGAAATTTGCTGAAGAGATCGTGGCTGTTGAGGTGCCGCAGCTAAGAGGAGCTGCCGTTGTTGTCGAGCATGATGAATCACCGCGGAAGGATACGTCCCTTGAACGGCTGTCTAAATTAGCCCCAGTATTTAATTCGACCGGTACAATTACAGCCGGGAATGCCCCTGGGGTCAATGACGGTGCGGCTGCCCTCGTGTTAATGAGTGAGGAGCGCGCCCTTCGCGAAGGTCGTGCTGCTGAAGCGGTGATTGTTGGCCATGCCGCAGTCGCTGTGGAAGCGAAGGATTTTCCAAAAACACCTGGACTTGTTATTAATGAGCTGTTAAGAAAAACAGGAAAAAGCTTGGCGGAAGTGGACTTATTTGAAATCAATGAAGCTTTTGCTGCAGTAGCATTAGTGAGCGGGAAAATTGCCGGTCTGAACCCAGAAAAGATCAATGTTAATGGCGGTGCGGTTGCCTTAGGTCATCCGATAGGTGCCAGCGGGGCACGGATTATCCTTACATTAATGCACGAGTTAAAGCGTCGCGGCGGCGGGATTGGGATTGCAGCGATTTGCAGCGGCGGCGGTCAAGGGGATGCCGTGATGATCGAGGTTCCACGTCGATAATTAATAGTTTTCAAGTTTAAAAGACCGTGGGGATTATCCATATATTGGCTAATTGTACAAAACACGTTGATTTTTGTACAAAACGATTAAAAAAATACACAAAACCTATTAAAAATTGAACAAAACTTGGTGAATTTTGCACAAAACATCTTTGAAATTCAACAAAAGCCATTTTTGAAAAATTGCCAAAGTAAAAAAATATAAAAAAATCTAGGTCGGACTCGTTCCGACCTTGCTACGGAGGGGAAAAAATGAAGATTTCAAAGCTTATGGTCATCGGTGCCGGTCAAATGGGCTCCGGGATTGCTCAAGTATGTGCCCAGGCCGGTTACAAGGTCATCTTAAATGATTTAAAGCCCGAATTTGTGGAACGCGGTTATGCCGGAATCAATAAACTACTAACACGGAACGTTGACAAAGGACGCCTCACGGAAGAGCAAAAACAGGACATTCTCGGTAATATCACTACTTCCACCAACCTAAAGGATGCTAGTGATGTCGACCTCGTCATCGAAGCAGCCGTTGAAAATATGGAAATTAAAACAAACATCTTTGCCCAACTCGATGAAATTACCCCAGCTCATACAATTCTAGCAAGCAATACCTCATCACTGCCTATCACCGAAATTGCGGCGGCAACTAAGCGTCCGGAAAAAGTCATCGGTATGCATTTCATGAATCCCGTCCCAGTCATGAAGCTCGTCGAAATTATCCGCGGGCTTGCGACGGCTGACGAAGTGTACCAAGTCATTGAAGATATGACAAAAACCTTAAGCAAGGTACCCGTTGAAGTTAACGACTTCCCCGGTTTTGTTTCAAACCGGATTCTCATGCCAATGATCAACGAAGCGATTTATACGGTTTATGAGGGTGTAGCCACGAAGGAAGCAATCGACGAAGTGATGAAGCTCGGCATGAACCACCCAATGGGGCCGTTAACCTTGGCAGATTTTATCGGCTTAGATACTTGTCTTTATATTATGGAAACGCTTCACCAGGGCTTTGGCGACGACAAATACCGTCCGTGCCCGCTTCTTCGCAAATATGTAAAAGCAGGCTGGCTCGGTAAGAAAACAGGACGCGGCTTTTATACATACCAATAAACCTAGTTTCTTCGAAAAAGGGGTCGTGATGATGATGAGTACCACGATATTACATTCCTCCAAAGGGGAGACCACCATGAATCTGACATTCACCGAAGAGCAAGAAATGATGCGAAAAATGGTCCGCGATTTTGCCAACAACGAAATTGCGCCATTTATTGAAAACATGGAAAGAGGGGAATTCCCGCGGGAAATCCTCCGTAAAATGGGCGAACTTGGCCTGATGGGGATTCCCGTACCGGAAAAATACGGCGGGGCTGAAATGGACTTCACTTCTTATATTATTGCCATTAATGAGCTATCCAAGGTCAGTGCGACGGTTGGAGTGATTTTGTCTGTCCATACCTCGGTCTGCACGAATCCGATTGTCTATTTTGGCAACGAAGAACAGAAGAACAAGTATGTACCGAAGCTTGCGTCAGGGGAGTACCTCGGGGCGTTTTGCTTAACCGAGCCGAGCTCTGGTTCGGATGCGGCCAGTTTAAAGTCGCGCGCGGTTAAGAAAGGCGATCATTATGTCATCAACGGCTCGAAGGTGTTCATCACGAACGGCGGTGAGGCCGATGTTTATATTGTTTTTGCAAAAACGAATCCAGAACTGGGCAGCAAGGGGATTTCCGCGTTTATTGTTGAAAAAAATACCCCTGGTTTTATCGTGGGTAAGGATGAGAAGAAAATGGGCCTGCATGGATCGAGAACCGTTCAGCTCACCTTCGAAGATATGCATGTCCCAATAGAGAACCTGCTCGGTGGGGAAGGCGAAGGTTTTAAAATCGCGATGGCCAACCTTGATGTCGGCCGCATCGGGATCGCGACCCAAGCACTCGGGATCGCCGAGGCTGCGCTGTCCGCCGCAACCACGTATGCAATGGACCGTCAGCAATTTGGCAAACCTATCGCCCGCCAACAAGGAATTGGTTTTAAGCTTGCGGACATGGCGACCAGTGTAGAAGCTGCGAAACTGTTAGTCTATCGTGCTGCCTACCTTCGAACCCATGGTCTGAAATGTACGCTGGAGGCATCAATGGCGAAATTATTCGCGACCAAAACAGCAGTCGAGGTCACAACCGAAGCGATTCAAGTCTTCGGCGGCTACGGATACACGGAGGATTATCCAGTCGAGCGCTATTTCCGCGACGCCAAAATTACCGAAATTTATGAAGGTACCAGTGAAATTCAACGGATTGTGATCAGTAAGCATTTATAAAGAAAAGCGGAAGCGCCCGATTAGCGGCGTATGGACTGGAGCCCTTTGACTGAGATAAAGGAAACACGGAGAGCGATAGCGCATCCGTGCTTGACTTATCGTAGGGAAAAGGGCGAAGTACACTAGCCGTTGGGCGCTGAAGCTAGACAGCAATCTAAGTTCAAATCTTAATCTTTTTTAATATACTTTCATTCAAATAGGGGGTCTTGAAATGAACTTTAAATTATCTGAAGAACATGAAATGATTCGGAAAATGGTTCGTGATTTTGCACGCAATGAGGTCGCACCGACCGCAGCCGAGCGGGATGAGGAAGAGCGCTTTGACCGCGGGATTTTTGACAAGATGGCGGAGCTTGGCTTAACTGGAATTCCGTGGCCGGAAGAATACGGCGGGATTGGCAGCGATTTTCTTGCTTACTGTATTGCCGTCGAGGAACTGTCCCGTGTGGACGCATCGACAGGCGTGATGCTGTCAGCCCACACTTCCTTAGCCGGCTGGCCGATTTACAAATTCGGAAATGAAGAACAAAAGCAAACCTATTTGCGCCCATTAGCAGAAGGAACGAAAATTGGTGCTTACGGTTTAACCGAGCCTGGCAGTGGTTCTGATGCCGGCGGGATGAGAACGACCGCACGCTTAGAGGGTGATCACTACGTCCTGAATGGTTCAAAAATATTTATTACAAATGGCGGTGTGGCTGACATTTATGTCGTGTTTGCGCTAACCGATCCAACAAGTAAACAAAAAGGCACGACCGCTTTTATCGTCGAAAGCGACTTCCCGGGCTTCTCGGTTGGAAAAAAGGAAAAGAAACTCGGCATTCGTTCCTCACCAACCACGGAAATTATTTTTGAAGATTGCAGGGTTCCTGTTGCAAACAGACTCGGCGCAGAAGGAGAAGGCTTTAAGGTGGCGATGATGACCCTTGACGGCGGCCGCAACGGCATCGCAGCCCAAGCCGTCGGGATTGCACAAGGTGCGCTTGACGCGGCGGCAGATTATGCGAAGGAACGCCACCAATTTGGCAAACCAATCCTAGCCAATCAAGGTATCGGCTTTAAGCTTGCCGATATGGCAACAGGGATTGAGGCGGCCAGATTATTAACCTATCAAGCGGCGTGGCTGGAGTCACAAGGTCTGCCGTACGGCAAAGAATCGGCAATGTCGAAGTTGTTTGCCGGAGATACGGCGATGAAGGTGACAACCGAAGCGGTGCAAGTCTTTGGCGGTTACGGCTATACGAAGGATTATCCAGTCGAGCGCTTTATGCGCGATGCAAAAATCACGCAAATCTACGAGGGCACGCAAGAAATTCAACGTCTTGTTATCTCACGGATGATCACGAAATAAGGCGGTTAGAGAATGATGAAAAAACGGGAAGTACTGGCTTCTGTAAAGGATGAACGCTTGATCCAGAAAAGGCGTGATCAAATGATCAAAGGGGCCGTCACCCTTTTTAAAGAAAAGGGATTCCACCGGACAACAACAAGGGAAATCGCTAAAGCGGCTGGTTTTAGCATCGGGACCCTTTACGAATACATCCGCTCCAAGGAAGACGTGCTTTATCTCGTCTGTGATAGTATCTACGATCATGTTCGTGAACGCCTCGAGGAGGACCTTCAGCAGAACATTGGCACCATTTCTAGTCTGAAGCTAGGGGTAGGGCATTATTTCCGTGTCGTGGATGAGATGCAGGATGAAGTGCTTGTCATGTATCAGGAAGCTAAATCACTGACAAAGGACGCTCTTCCCTATGTTTTAAAAAAGGAATTCGAAATGGCGGCGATGTTTGAGAGTCTGATCGTCCGCTGTGTGGAAAATGGCGAGCTGCAGCTATCTGAAAAACAGATCGAATTGATTTCCCATAACATTATTGTTAAGGGACAAATGTGGGCCTTTCGGCGCTGGGCACTGCAAAAGTTATATACACTGGATGAATATATTGAACTGCAAACCGAGCAATTATTTCACGGCATTCAATCGACCAGCCAAGCAAGGTCGTAATGCTGGCTACCGTGAATGGAGTTCATTTTTATAAAAAGGGGGAGAACAATGGGGAATTATCAGCCGAAACATCATATTCGCTTTGTCACAGCTTCAAGTTTGTTTGACGGGCACGATGCTTCGATCAATATTATGAGACGGATTCTGCAGGCGAGCGGGGCGGAGGTCATTCACCTTGGTCATAATCGCTCGGTCGAGGAAGTTGTGAATGCGGCGATTCAGGAGGACGTCCAAGGGATTGCGATTTCTTCGTATCAAGGCGGTCATGTCGAGTACTTTAAATATATGTATGATTTGCTAAAAGAAAAGGGTGCACCAAACATCCGCATTTTTGGCGGCGGTGGCGGGGTCATTATCCCGCGCGAAATTGATGAGCTCCATGAGTACGGGATTTCGTGGATTTTCTCACCTGAGGATGGCCGCAGGATGGGGCTGCAGGGGATGATTAACCGGATGCTGGAGGAGTGCGATTTTGCGACGGTGCCGCTTGATGTGGCGGAACAAATGGAGAAGCTGCCGACGGGTGATGTCAATGCGGTCGCGAAGTTGATTACTTTGGCCGAGCTTCATGTGGATAAACGGAACGAGGCGGCGGCCACGGTTGAGCAGGTACTCGACCAAGTGAAGTCACTGGAGAAGAGGATTCCGGTCGTTGGAATCACGGGTACAGGCGGGGCCGGAAAAAGTTCATTAACGGATGAATTGATCCGCCGTTTTATCAACGAATTGCCTGATAAAAAAGTGGCGATTCTGTCGGTCGACCCGACGAAGCAAAAGACAGGCGGTGCTTTGCTCGGGGACCGGATTCGCATGAATGCAATTTTCTCGCCAAATGTGTATATGCGTTCTCTGGCGACTCGGCATTCGAAAAGTGAATTATCGCTGGCAATCAACGATGCAGTCGCTGTTACGAAAGCCGCCGGTTTTGACCTCGTGATTGTCGAGACAAGCGGGATTGGCCAGGGCGATGCGGAAATCACTGAGATTTGTGATGTGTCCTTGTATGTGATGACGAGTGAATTTGGGGCGCCATCACAGCTTGAAAAGATTGATATGATTGATTTTGCCGACTTGATTGTCATCAATAAGTTTGAGCGTAAGGGCTCAGAGGATGCGAAGCGTCAGGTGCAAAAGCAGTACCAGCGCAGCCATATGCTGTTTGAAAAAGAAATTGATGAGATGCCGGTCTATGGGACGATTGCGAGCCAGTTTAATGACCCGGGCACGAATGCGTTGTTCGCGGCACTTGTTGAAAAAGTGAATGACAAAATGGGCACGGGCTGGTTGACTTCTTTTAGTAAAAATGCGCTGGTTGAAAAGCAGAACGTGATTATCCCGACGGACCGACGTTATTATTTACGGGAAATATCGGAAACGGTACGCGGTTATCATAAGAAGGCGGAGGAACAAGCGAATATTGCCCGGAGGTTATTCCAGTTAGAAGGGGCAATCGAAGCGGTTAAGGAGCAGCCGGAAGTGATTGCGGCGTTAGAATCGGTCAAGCAAGAAACTGAAGCGCGACTGACACCTGAATCACGAAAGATTCTTGATGGATGGTCTAAAACACGGGAAGCGTATTCGGGTGATAAGTTCGTGACGAGAATCCGTGATAAAGAAATTATTACGGTGTTACGATCAAAAAGTTTATCAGGCCTCGATATTCCAAAAGTGGTACTGCCAAAGTATAAGGATTATGGTGAAATTCTGCGTTGGGTATACGAGGAAAACGTCCCGGGAGCGTTCCCATATACGGCTGGGGTATTTCCATTCAAACGGGAAGGTGAAGATCCGAAACGGCAGTTTGCTGGAGAAGGGCCACCGGAGCGGACGAATCGCCGCTTCCATTACTTATCGAAGGATGATTCGGCGAAACGGTTAAGTACCGCATTTGACTCGGTGACATTGTACGGGTCAGACCCTGATTATCGCCCGGATATTTTTGGGAAAATTGGCGAAAGCGGTGTTAATGTTTGTACATTGGATGATATGAAAAAGCTATATGACGGCTTTGACCTCTGCCATCCGTCCACATCAGTGTCGATGACGATTAATGGGCCGGCACCGATTATTTTAGCGATGTTTATGAATACGGCGATTGATCAACAGGTACAGCGGAAAGAAGCAGAGCTTGGCCGCGTGTTAACAGTTGAGGAGTTTGCTGAAGTGCGTGCTTATACGCTGCGGACGGTGCGCGGTACGGTCCAAGCTGATATTTTAAAAGAAGATCAAGGCCAAAATACATGTATTTTTTCGACGGAATTTGCATTGCGGATGATGGGCGATATTCAGCAATATTTCATTGACCATCAAGTCCGCAATTACTATTCCGTTTCGATCAGCGGTTATCATATTGCCGAAGCAGGAGCGAATCCGATTTCGCAGCTGGCATTTACGTTATCGAATGGCTTTACGTATGTGGAGTATTATTTAAGCCGTGGCATGAAGATTGATGATTTTGCGCCGAACCTGTCGTTCTTCTTCTCGAATGGTTTGGATCCAGAGTATACGGTCATCGGCCGTGTGGCACGAAGGATTTGGGCAACGGTGATGCGCAATAAATACGGTGCCAATGAGCGCAGCCAAAAATTGAAGTACCATGTTCAGACGTCTGGCCGTTCGCTCCATGCCCAGGAAATAGACTTTAATGATATCCGGACGACACTGCAGGCGTTAATGGCCCTGCAGGATAACTGTAATTCCCTCCATACAAATGCCTATGATGAAGCCATTACGACGCCAACCGAAGAATCGGTCCGTCGGGCGATGGCGATTCAGATGATTATTACCAAAGAGCATGGCTTATCGAAAAATGAAAATCCACTCCAAGGTTCGTTTATTGTCGAGGAGTTAACGGACTTGGTTGAGGAAGCGGTGTTACAAGAGTTTGAACGCTTGAATGATCGCGGCGGTGTGCTCGGTTCGATGGAAACGCAGTACCAGCGCGGTAAAATTCAAGATGAATCGATGTATTATGAAATGAAAAAGCATACCGGTGAATTACCGATTATTGGCGTGAATACGTATTTGAACCCGAATCCTCCGTCTGCGGAAGATGTCAATAATATGGAAATCGCCCGTGCATCTTATGAAGAGAAGGAATTGCAGATTCATAATCTACAGGCCTTCCAAGAAAGTCATGCAGCAGTTTCCGGGGAAGCGTTGAAGCGCTTGAAAGCAGCAGCTGTCAACAATGGTAATATTTTTGGGGAATTAATGGAAACCGTAAAGGTCGCCAGCCTCGGGCAAATAACAAGAGCCCTCTATGAAGTGGGCGGACAATATAGACGGAATATGTAAGAAAAGCGCAAGCGCCCTGTTCAGCGGCGTATGGCCTGGAGCGCTCCAACTGAGATAAAGGAAACACGAAGAGCCGGAGGC
>OEPS010000107.1_pt1 | contig 29775 bp, 25 predicted proteins | sample 1539411 | NCBI WGS metagenome assembly OEPS01 (sample SAMN02671747, study PRJEB22543) | soil metagenome | biome: bacteria | place: China:Hunan Province, Lengshuijiang City | collected 2012-10-15 | depth 0.08m m
GTACGTGCTGGTCGCGCTGGTGATCGCCGCGCAGTTCACCGCCTACAGCTACATCGAGCCGTTTGCCTTGAATGTCGCCCGGATCAGCGGCGAGCGCACCACCTTGCTGCTGTTGCTGTTCGGTGGCGCCGGGGTGTTCGGCTCGGTGCTGTTCAGCCGTTACAGCGAGCGTTTTCCCAGCGGTTTCCTGCTCGCCGCGATTGCCATGCTGGCCGCCAGCTTGCTGCTGTTACTGCCGCTGTCGGGCGACTTCGCCATGCTCGGTACCCTGAGTATGCTCTGGGGTATTTCGATCATGTGTTTCAGCCTGGCCTTGCAGTCCAAGGTGCTGATTCTGGCGTCTGACGCAACCGATGTGGCGATGGCGATGTTTTCCGGCATCTACAACATCGGTATCGGTGCCGGTGCCTTGATCGGCAGCGTGGTCAGTGTGCAGATGGGCCTGGCCAATATCGGCCTGGTCGGCGGCTCGCTGGCGCTGGTGGGGTTGCTGTTGTGTGCTGTGACAACCTATCGCTTTACCCGCAACGGCTGACCCCACCCGCGCGCAACGCTTCAATGGACGGGAGCGAGCGCCTTGATGAACAGCACATTGTTCTCCAGGTGGATGTGCTGCATCAGGTCATCGCGAAACTCCGCCAGGCTGCGATACAGGGCGCGCCAGGTATTGCAGGCGTCGGCCGGTGGGGTGATGTTGTGGGTCAACGCCAGCAGGGTTTCCATCGCTTCACCGTGCTGATCATGCTCAAGGCGCAGCACCCGGATAGGTGGGGCGGCATGCTGCCCGACGCCTTGTTGCAACAGCGGGAACAGTACTTGTTCTTCCTTGAGCATGTGGCCTTCAAGCTCCTGTTGCATGGCCTGCAAATGGTCAGCCAGGCCGTTGGGGCAACTGCTGCGGGCGCCGTGCACCTGCTCCACACGCCGCGCCAGGCGGATCAGCTCCGGTAACTGCTGACGGTGACGCTGGTGATAGCGCGCCAGAATGTGCGCGATCAGCTCGGCTTGCGCCACCTCGCGCCAATCGTCGGTTGCGCCGCCGCTGTCTTGCAGTTTGCCCAGCGCCTCGGCAATCAGCGTCGGATCCAGCTGTTTGCCCAAGGCCGCTTCGCGCAGGGTTTTCTGCCCGCCACAGCAAAAGTCGAGGTTGAAACTGTGGAAAATCCGCGTGGCGCCGGGGATGTCACAGGCCAGTTGACCGAGGCTTTTTTCGAGAAGTGTCTGGCTCATCAGGGTTCCTTGATCGTTAGTGCAAAGGTCTCCCTGGCAGGTGCATCGCCCGTGCCATTTTTAACTGACTGAAATCATGGAATTTATTTTTTGTGGTGGTGAATATCACCCTGATGAGTCAGGGTAGATACAACCACAGAGGGTCATTACCACCATGCAACGAGAAAGCCTCGACGCCGATCTGGTTGTCGAACTGCCCAATGCCGTGCGCTTGCAACGACTGGTGCAAACCCTGCGCGAGTACTTCAACTGCGGTGCTGTTGGTTTGTTGCGCCTGGACGACGACAGCTTGCGCCCGGTGGCCACGGTCGGCCTGGTGCATGAAGCCCTCGGGCGGCGTTTTGTCATTGCCCAGCATCCGCGCCTGGCGGCGATCATGGCCTCGCGCGAGCCCACCTGGTTCGAGCCCGACAGCCGCTTGCCCGATCCCTACGACGGCCTGCTCGACACCGCGCTCAGTGAGCCATTGGCGGTGCATGACTGCATGGGTGTGAGCCTGTACGTGGAAGGGCAGATCTGGGGCGCGATCACCCTCGACGCCCTGCAGGCCGGGACCTTCGACGCCGCCGCCAGGGATGAATTGAAACGCTGCACCCTGCAGATCGAAGCGGCGGTGCGGGTTACCCGGCTGGAACAGGAAAACCGCAGCCTGCGCCTGTCCCGCAGCGAGCCGGTGGACCTGCGCATGCCGGTGCAGGAAGGCGAGATTCTCGGCCAGAGCCAGGTGATGCATCAATTGCTCAACGAGCTGGATGTGCTGGCCGACTCGGAACTGCCGGTGTTGTTGCTGGGCGAGACCGGGGTGGGCAAGGAATTGTTCGCCCGGCGTTTGCACCGGATTTCGCGGCGCAGTCACAAACCGTTGATCCAGGTGAACTGCGCCGCCTTGCCGGAATCGCTAGCCGAGAGCGAGCTGTTCGGCCATGTCAAAGGCGCCTTTTCCGGGGCCAACAGCGACCGTGCCGGGCGTTTCGATGCGGCCAACGGCGGCACGCTGTTTCTTGACGAAGTGGGCGAGTTGCCATTGAGCGTACAGGCCAAACTACTGCGTACCCTGCAGAATGGCGAGATCCAGCGCCTGGGGGCTGACAAGCCGCTGCACGTGAATGTACGCATCATCGCCGCGACCAACCGGCATTTGCCCGACAGCATTCGCGAAGGCCTGTTCCGCGCCGACCTGTACCATCGCCTGTCGGTCTATCCGGTGCCGATTCCACCGTTGCGCGAGCGCGGTAATGACGTGCTGATCCTCGCCGGGCAGTTTCTTGAACTCAACCGCACCCGCCTGGGGCTGCGCGGCTTGCGTCTGTCGGCAGCGGCCGAGCGGGCGTTGCTGGCGTACCACTGGCCGGGCAACGTGCGCGAACTGGAGCATGTGATCAGCCGCGCCGCGCTCAAGCAGCTCAGTCGCGGTGGCAATCGTAGCCTGATCATCACCCTGGAGCCTGAGTTGCTTGATCTGGACAGCGCCGAGCTGGCCGCGCCCAGTGCCGAACAAACTGCACAGGTTGCCGAAGCGGCGTTGCCACATGCGTCGTTGAGCGAGGCGGTCGACGCCTGTCAGCGCCAGACCATCGTCCGCGCGCTGGAGTTGTGTGCGGACAATTGGGCGAGCGCCGCACGCCTGCTGCAGGTCGACCCGAGCAACCTGCACAAGCTGGCCAAGCGCTTGCATCTGAAGTAAGCGCGCCAGACGTTGATGGCGGTCAAGGTGACGAGGAGGGCGAGCCAACAGACTGCGCACTCCCACCACCGGAGATCACTGTCATGCCCCTGTCCCTGGCTCAGATGCGCCGCAACTACACCCTTGGTGGCCTGCAGGAAGAGGCCGCCGGGCACGATCCGCTGCTGATGTTCGCGCAGTGGCTGCAACAGGCGCGGGAAACCGAATGCGCGCCGGTGGAGGCCAACAGTATGCACCTGGCCACGGTCGACAGTCAGGGGCGCCCGCACGGACGCGTCTTGTTGCTAAAGGGCGTCAGCGAGGCGGGCTTTACCTTTTTCGGTAACTACCAGAGTGCCAAAGGGCAGGAACTGGACGCCAACCCGTGGGCGGCGATGACCTTTTTCTGGCCGGGGCTCGAACGCCAGGTACGCATCGAAGGCCAGGTGCAGCGCCTCGACCCGCAGCTCAGCGATGAATACTTCGATTCCCGTCCATTGGCCAGCCGCCTGGGTGCCTGGGCATCACCGCAAAGCCAGGTGCTTGCCGACCGGGCCGCACTGGAAGCATTGCTGGCGCAGACCATCCGCCGCTTTGTCGATCAGCCGCTGCAGCGTCCGCAGCACTGGGGCGGTTACTGCCTGCAACCGGAGCGCATGGAGTTCTGGCAGGGCCGCGCCGACCGTCTGCATGACCGCCTCGATTACCGGCTGCAGGACGGAGTGTGGAGCCGCCAGCGCCTGGCGCCATGAGCGGCGCTCCCGGTCGAGGTACCTCCTTGGAGGAATAGGTTCGCCTGCTGTTTCGGTTCAGGCTTGGGCGCATTCACATCATGGGAGGGTCCGGACATGGCCCATCTGGCGCAACGCACCTTTGAGCCGCTGAACATTGCGGTACTGACCATCAGCGACACACGCAGCTTTGACAACGACACCTCGGGACAGACCCTCTGCGACTTGCTCCAGGCCGCCGGGCACCAACTAATCGACCGTGATCTGGTCAAGGATGACATCTACCAGATCCGTGCGACGCTTTCGCGCTGGATCGCCGATCCCAAGGTGCAGGTGGTGTTGACCACCGGCGGCACCGGTTTCACCGTACGTGACAACACGCCACAAGCGGTTCTGCCGCTGCTGGACAAGCATGTGGAGGGCTTTGGCGAGTTGTTCCGTCAGGTGTCGCTGGCGGAAATCGGCATGTCCAGTCTGCAGTCGCGGGCCTTGGCCGGGATGAGCAATGGCGTGCTGGTGTGCTGCGTCCCCGGTTCGCCCGGCGCCTGTCGCACAGCCTGGAACCAGATCCTCCTCGGGCAACTCGACAGCCGTACCGGCCCGTGCAATTTCGCCCCGCATCTCAAGGTCCAGGCCGAGCAGGCAATCGAGGCCTGTGGGGGGCGCCCATGAGCCGCCCGGTATGCGACAGCGGCCAGCTGATGCCGGTCGACCAGGCGATCAAACATTTGCTCGAGCAGGCGCCACCACCGCCGGCAGCGCAAACCGTGCTGCTGGAAAAAGCCCTGGGACGGGTCCTGGCGCTGGACATTCATTCGCCCCTCGACCTGCCAGGCTGGGACAACAGCGCCATGGACGGCTTCGCCTTCCGAATCGCTGATCTTCCCGCCGCCGGCGGTTGCCTGAGTCTGGCCGGACGCATCGCCGCCGGGCAGGCAGCCACCACGCCGCTACTGGCCGGGCAAGCGGTACGCATTTTCACCGGCGCGCCGCTGCCACCTGGCGCCGATACTGTAGTGCCCCAGGAGCTCTGCCGGGTCGAGGGCGATCAGGTGTGGTTGCCGTCAGCCAGCCTTGGCGATCATGTGCGCAAGGCCGGCGAGGAAGTGCGCCAGGGTCATCTGTTGCTCCAGGCCGGTAAGCGCCTGCGTGCCCAGGAACTGGGTTTGCTGGCTGCGGCCGGGGTCTGCTGGGTCGAGGTCTATCGACCCTTGCGGGTGTGCCTGCTCAGCAGCGGTGACGAGCTGCGCGAACCCGGCCAGCCGCTGGCACCGGGGCAGATCTACAACAGCAATCGCTATTGCCTGTCGGCCTTGTTGCAAGGCTGGGGCGTTGAGGTGCATGACTACGGGGTGATGGCCGACGACCTGTCGGCCAGTTGCCATGCCTTGAGCCTGGCGGCCTCCGAGTGCGATCTGATGCTCAGTTCCGGCGGTGTCTCGGTCGGCGAGGAAGACCACCTCAAGCATGCCATCGAGACCTTGGGCAGTCTGGACGTGTGGCGCCTGGCGATACAACCGGGCAAGCCGCTGGCCTTCGGTGAGGTGGCCGGCAAGCCCTGGATCGGCATGCCGGGCAATCCCGCCGCGGCATTGATCACCGCGCTGGTGGTGGTGCGTCCGTTTCTGCTCCGGGCCCAGGGGGTGCGCGACGTGTTGCCGCGGCCAATGGCGTTGCCGGCGGGTTTTGACTGGTTGCAGCGTAACAAGCGCCGCCAGTACCTGCGCGCCAGACTGACCCCCGCTGCCGATGGCCAGCCAAGCGTGCAACTGCACCCGCAGCAGAGCTCGGCGATGCTTGCGGCCGCCTGCTGGGCCGATGGCCTGGCGGTGGTGGAGTGCGAACAGCAGGTGCACAAGCACGACAGCGTGACCTTCCTGTCGTTCGCCGAACTCATGCAGTGACCGGCCTTGATTGTCGTCAAGGTCTGCGCCGGCGGTCTGGCTAGACTGGCGGCGCATTTTCGATTGCACCGGGCCTGCTCGCGTTACGCATCGGAGGCGGGGTCGAGACACGTTCTTTCATGAGGAATGCCCATGCAACTGGTCTGCCCGGCAGGGAACCTGCCTGCGCTCAAAGCGGCGGTGCGCCAAGGCGCCGACGCCGTCTACGTCGGTTTTCGCGATGACACCAATGCCCGGCACTTCGCCGGCCTGAACATGGACGACAAGCAGTTCGATGCCGCCGTCGCCCATATCCGTCAACATCAACGCAAGCTCTATGTCGCGGTCAACACCTACCCGCAGCCTCAGGGCTGGGAACGTTGGCAACGGGCGGTGGACCGCGCCGCCGACCATGGTGTCGATGCGCTGATCGCCGCCGACCCCGGGGTACTGGGTTATGCCAGCCAGCGCCATCCGCAGCTGGCCCTGCACCTGTCGGTGCAAGGCTCGGCCACCAATGCCAGTGCCCTGGCGTTCTACGCCCAGCACTACAATATTCGCCGCGCAGTACTGCCACGCGTGCTGTCGCTGGCCCAGGTGCGCCAGGTCGCGGCCAACAGCACGGTGCCCATCGAGGTCTTCGCTTTCGGCAGCTTGTGCATCATGGCCGAAGGCCGTTGCCACCTGTCTTCCTACATCACCGGCGAGTCGCCGAACCTGTGTGGCGTGTGTTCACCGGCCAAAGCGGTGCGCTGGAGCGAAGACGCCGAGGGCTTGAGCGCACGCCTGAGTGAAGTGCTGATCGATCGCTACAGCCCCGAAGAACCGGCCGGTTACCCGACCTTGTGCAAGGGGCGTTTCCTGGTCGGTGGCAAGCGCTTCCATGCCCTCGAAGAACCCACCAGTCTCGACACCCTGGACCTGTTGCCGGAGCTTGCGGCCATGGGCGTCGAAGCGGTGAAGATCGAAGGGCGTCAGCGCAGTCCGGCGTATGTCGAGCAGGTCACCCAAGTCTGGCGCGCCGCGCTCGATGCTCATCGCCTGGCACCTGAGCGCTTCGCCGTCCAGGACCAGTGGCGCAAGGTGCTGGCTGGCTTGTCCGAAGGCAGCCAGACCACCCTGGGTGCTTACCATCGATCATGGCAATGAGGGGCTGGACATGAAACTTAGCCTGGGACCCGTCCTGTATTACTGGGACAAAGAGCAATTGGGGCGTTTCTATTCCGAGATGTCGGCGTTGCCCCTGGATGTCATTTATCTTGGCGAAACCGTCTGCTCGAAACGTCGGGCGATGAATCTGGATCACTGGCTGGGGTTGGGCCGCGAGCTGCAAAGCTGCAGTCAGGCGCAGATCGTACTGTCGAGCCTGACCCTGGTCGAAGCCGCTTCCGAACTCTCCAGCCTGCGGCGCTTGTGCGACAACGGCGAGGTGCTGGTGGAAGCCAACGACATGGGCGCGGTGCAGTTTCTGGCCGAACGCAAACTGCCCTTTGTTGGCGGCCCGGCGCTCAACCTGTACAACGGCCACGCCCTGGCGCAACTGCAGGATTGCGGGATGATCCGCTGGGTACCGCCGGTGGAATGTTCGGCGACGCTGATCCGCTCGATCCTCGAACAGGTCCGGGGTTTGGGCCGTGAACTGCCAGAGGTGGAAGTCTTCGCCTATGGGCACCTGCCACTGGCGTACTCGGCACGCTGCTTCACCGCACGGGCGGAAAACCGGCCCAAGGATGATTGCCAGTTCTGCTGCCTGAACTACCCCGATGGCCTGGCGCTGAGCAGTCAGGAAGGCCAGCCGCTGTTCACCCTCAACGGTATCCAGACAATGTCGGCCGAGGTCACTAATTTGTTGGCCGATTACCAGGGCCTGGCGGCCAGCGGCGCCAACCTGCTGCGCTTGAGTCCGCGTGCCCAGGGCATGGTCGAAGTGATCGAAGCCTTCCAGCGCGTTCGCCAGGGTGAAGCACCGCCTCTGCACGTGGAGGGCTGCAACGGCTACTGGCATGGCCAGGCGGGCATGCTGCGGGTCGAGGAGGTGGGCCTGTGCTGAATCGCAAACAATGGTTGCTGCGCGGCGCCGACCGCGTACTCCCGCTGATCCGTCGCGTGCCCTTTGTGCTGCAGCGTGTGGCCTTGCAGCAGGCACTTAACCGTTGCCTGGCCGAGCCATTGAAGGACGGTGAATTTGACCTGCTGCGCGGACGCTGGTTGTGCCTGCGCATTCCCGATCTTGACCTGACCTGGTATTTGACTCGCACCCTTTATGGTTTGGAGATTGCCGCACAGGCCAAGGCCGATGTCACCATCCGCGGCAACTGGCGCGAGTTCCTGTTGCTGGCCAGTCGGCAGGAAGACCCCGACACCTTGTTCTTCAGGCGGCGCCTGGTCATTGAAGGCGATACCGAACTGGGGCTGACCCTGAAAAACCTGATCGACAGCCTCGACCCCGAGGTTTTGCCGGTGTGGTTGTGGCGGAACCTGGAGCGGGCAGGGAAGGGCCTGGCCGCAGCCTGAACTGTGGCAGGTGAAGCAATCTGTGTGGGAGCTGGCGACCGCCGGCGATGAAATCGCCGCGGTGTGACAAGTGTTGCGCGGCGTCTGCATCGCCGGCGGTCGCCAGCTCCCACAGGGATTGGGGTTGTTCTCAAGTACTCGCCAGCAACTGACGGATCTCGGCAAACACCTCATCGGCCTGCGCCGCGCTGCAGTCCTCGCCGTAACGCTTGCGCAGCCCCTGCCGGCTGAGGATCAGGTGCATGTCGGCCTGCAGCCCGTGCTGGCGCAGGCAACTGGCGACACACTGCAGCGGGCAGCCGTCCAGCGCCAGAATCCAGCGCCCTGAACGGGCCAGGTTGACCAACGCCGGCACCTGCCCGCCGACCCCGACGATACAGGACATCTGCGCCAGGCCTTCGCGGTCCAGGCGCAGTGCCACGGTGTTGGCCAGTTGCGCGACGTTGGAGCAGCCGGAGCAGGAGTAGACCAGGGGCAGGGCAGTACGGGGCATGAAGGCGCTCCAGTGATAGGCCGCTCAGGCGTGATAGTCGACCAGCGCCTCAGTCGCGAGAATGCGAATGTCGCGGCGCTCCATGGCGATCAGGCCGTTCTCCACCAGGCGATGGAGAATGCGCGAGAAGGTTTCCGGTTGAATGCCCAGCTTCGAGGCTACCAGGCGTTTGGGCACCTGCAGCAGGACCCGATCGTCTTGCGGGTCACGCTCCTGCAGGAGAAAGTTCACCACCCGCTGGCTGGCGCTGGCCAGGGTCAGGGTGTCGATGTCCTTGAGTCGTTGGTGCAGGGTGATGCTCATGCTGGCCAGGATCGACAGGCACACCTGCGGCTGGTCTTCCAGGGCGTTGCGGTAATGGTTGCCTTCGATACTGATCACCACGCTGTCCTTGAGCGCAGTGGCGCTGACCGGGTAGTAGCGGGTCTGGCTGAACAGCAAGGCTTCGGCAAAAGACTGCCCGGGCTGAATGATTTCGACCAGGTTTTCCTGGCCCTGGGCGGTGATGCGGTACAGCTTGATCTGGCCACTGACCAGCAGAAAAAAGCGCTTGGCCGGGTCGCGCTGGTGCATGAGGGTGTCGTGACAACTCAGGCGCCGCTGCATGGCCAGGCCGCAGACTTGTTCGAAGACGCTGTCGGGCAACTGGTTGAACAGGTGATGGCGCCGCAAAAACAGTACGAGTGAAGGGTGGGTCAGCATGGGATACCTCCGCTGACCGCCATGGTAGAGCGCCGTACGCCTGTGGCCTATGCCTCCACAGGCCTACCTCGAAAGGGGCAGTCAGCCCCAGGTTCTGTATGAAAAGCCTTGATACTCGGTGATGCTGCGTTGAAAACAGCCTCGGAATGCTCATTTACAACCCGTAAACTCCGCTTCCTCGGCTGTTTTCGCCTTGCCTGACCTTCGTCTCAAAACTTTTCATACAGAACCTAGTGACGCAGGTGTTCCATGGCCCAGACGGCAGCCTCGACCCGCGAGCGCAGGCCCAACTTGTGCAGCAGATTCTTCACATGGACTTTCACCGTGCCTTCGGTAATCCCCAGCTTGTGGCCGATGACTTTGTTGCTGTAGCCGCTGGCAATGGTCTTGAGCACCTGGCGTTCGCGTTCGGTCAGCTCGACCTCTGGGTGGCGGGGCGGTGAGCGCAGGGCCTGGGCCATGACCTGGGTCAGCCCCGGGCTGATGACCAGCGCGCCATTCATGGCATCGCGGATGTACTGGATCAGCAGCTCCGGCTCCATGTCCTTGAGCAGATAGCCATCGGCATCCAGGCGCAAGGCGTCGCGGATGTCGTCTTCGGCGTCGGAGACGGTGAACAGCAAGACCTTGCCGCTGTACGACAGGTTGCGCAGGTGGCGCAGGGTCTCGATGCCATTCATCTGCGGCATGTTGTTGTCGAGCAGCACCAGGTCCGGTTGCAGCGGTTCGATCATGGCCAGGGCTTCTTCGCCGTGGTTGGCCTCGCCGACGATTTCGAAGTCGTCTTCCAGTTCGAGCATCTGGCGGATGCCACGACGCATCATCGGGTGATCGTCCACCAGCAGGATGCGGCAGTTCACAGGCGTGTTCATGTGATGTTTCCTTGGGTGTGCTGGCCGAGAAATTCCGGACGGAACTCCATCTGGACGAGGGTGCCTTGCGGCTCCCTGGAAAGGATCTGCAGGTGGCCATGCAGGCTACGTGCGCGTTCGTCCATGATGTTCAGGCCGTGGTGTTCGCGTGGGTCGCGGCTGCCGACGAAACCGCGGCCATCGTCCTCGATCGACAGCCGAACAATTTCGCCATCCTGGCGCAGCTGCAGCCAGGTGTTTTGCGCGTGGGCATGGCGCAGGCAGTTGGACAGGGCCTCGCGGGTGATCTGCAGGATGTGGATCTGTTCGCTGGCCGACAGTTCGAAGGCCAGGTTGTCGATGTGCAGGTGCACCTCGAAGGCACCGCGGCGGGTGAATTCCTGCGCCGTGTCCTTGAGGCCCTGAGCCAGGCCGGCGTCGTGAATCTGCAGGCGGAAGGTGGTCAGCAGTTCGCGCAACTGGCGGTAGGCGTTGTTCAGCCCTTCGCGCAGCTCGGCGGTCACACCTTCGAGGGTTTCCACCGGTTCGCCACGGCGCATCAAGGTTTGCATGCGGCTGACTTGCAACTTCATGTAGGACAGCGCCTGGGCCAGGGAGTCATGCAACTCGCGGGCGATGATCGCGCGCTCTTCGAGCAGCAGCAGGCGATGGTCTTGCTCGCGCTGGCGCTTGAGTGACAGTGAGGTACCGATCAGGTTGGCCAGGGCCTGGATAAGCTGGGTTTCCCACGCTTGCGGGGTGTGGCCATCGATAAAGTGCGCCTTCAGTTCACCCAGGGCGCTGCCCTGGTTACTGATGCTGTAGCTCTGCGGGTTGCGTTGTTCGTGGCGCTGGCACGTGGCGCAGTCGCTGCTGGCGCAGACTTTGCGGCTGTCGGCGCCATGCAGGGCGAGCAATTGCTGGGCCGGGGCTTGCAGCTGGCCCTGCAGGCACAGCGACAGGCGCAAGCCTGGCAGGCGCTGCTGGAAGCGGCGGATCAGCTCATCGAGGCCTTCGGCGTTGGCCAGGCGCGTGGCCAGGCTGCGGCTGCTTTGATAGAGCAGTTCAAGGGCGGCGTTGGCCTGCTGCAGGTTCAGGGTTTTTTGCTGGACCTGGGTCTCCAGGGTGCGATGGGATTGCTCGATGGTTTCGGCCATGGCGTTGAAGCTGTTGGCCAACTGGCCCAACTCATCTTCGGACTGATGGTTGACCCGCGCCTGGAACTCGCCGCGCTGAAAGCGCCGGGTGGCATCCACCAGTTCCTGCAGCGGGCTGATCACGCTGTTCTGCAATTCGTACAGGCCCACCAGCAGCACGATCATGGTGATGAACAGCGCCGCGCCCTGAATCAGTTGTTGCCAGGTTTGCTTATGTTCGCTCTGGCGTTGCAGCAGGTTGACGAACTGGTTGAGCTGTTCGACGAAGGGCAGGGCGCTGGCCTGGAACGCCATGGCGTCACCGCGCTCAAGCGCCGGGTTGAGGGTGTGCTGCCAATAGTCCTGCAATTGCTGGTAGCTACGGTTGAGATCGGCGTTGCTGCCGTCTTCCAGCACCGCCTTGAGGGTATGGCTATTGAGCCGTTGCTGCAGGCTTTGACTGACGTGATTGATTTCTTCGCGGTCGGCGCCGGAGGCCAGCTTCCAGCTCAGGCGATAGGTCTCCATACGCACGGAGCCTGCGGTGTTGATCGCCGCCGCATCACCCTGGCTGAACCAGGCAATCAGACCCGCGCTCAAGGAACTGGCCAGCGCCAGTACCGCAATCAGGATCACCGCAACGCCGGCGCGCGCGGGCAGGGAGCTGCGCAGCCAGCGGGTCATGACCGGGGCCTTGTTGCCAGGCGGGGAAAAGCATGCATGCAGGGCTCCGATGTGTGACTGCCGATGATTCTGCAGCCCGTCCCTGGCGTTCTACCTCTAAAGAGTTCCTACCCTCAGGTGCTGCGTAAATGCCCGGCCTGAAAACGCCAAGACACTAATAAATAAGGGGTTTGGAGGTTTTTCGGCTCTACCTCGTTGGAGGTAGGCGGGCAAATCATAGACCTGAACGCGTTTTGGCTTCGTTGATCGGAGTCAAGTTTTTACCGGGTTTGCCTCTCTAGTCTGCCGCCAATGCTTTTAATCGGGAGACGCAACATGAATCCACCGCGTGTACGACAGGGCCTGGTACTGGGCATGAGTACGCTGGCCTTCACCGTCTGCTTCATGGTCTGGATGATGTTTGCCGTGCTCGGCGTTCCGATCAAGGAACTGCTCCACCTCAACGAAACCCAGTTTGGTCTGCTGGCCGCGACACCGGTGTTGACCGGCTCGCTGGTGCGCTTGCCGCTCGGTCTGCTGACCGACCGTTTTGGTGGCCGCATCGTGTTCTTCGTACTGATGCTGTCCTGCGTGTTGCCGCTGTACCTGATCAGCCATGCCACTGCCTACTGGCAGTTCCTCGCCCTGGGGCTGTTTGTCGGGCTGGCCGGCGGCTCGTTCTCCGTCGGAATCGCCTACGTCGCCAAATGGTTCGACAAGGACAACCAGGGTTTTGCCATGGGCGTGTTCGGTGCCGGCAACGCAGGCTCGGCCGTCACCAAGTTTCTTGCCCCGGCGTTGATTGCCGCCGGCAGCTGGCAGCTGGTACCCAAAGTCTTCAGTGCCATCCTGTTCATTACCGCGCTGCTGTTCTGGTTCCTCTGTTCCGACAACAAAGACCACCGCAGTGCAAAAGGCGCAAGCCTCGGCGAGCAGCTCAAGGCCCTGAAAGACCCTGCGGTGTGGCGCTACTGCCAGTACTACTCGATTGTCTTCGGCGGCTACGTGGCCCTGGCGCTGTGGATGACCAAGTACTACGTCGAGGAATACGGCTTCAGCCTGCAAAGCGCAGCGCTGCTGGCCGCGTGTTTCTCCTTGCCGGGCGGTGTGCTGCGTGCCGTCGGTGGCTGGATGTCGGACCGCTGGGGCGCCCAGAGCGTGACCTGGTGGGTGCTGTGGGTCAGCTGGATCTGCCTGTTCCTGCTGTCCTACCCGCAAACCCAGCTGCAGGTGCAAACCCTCAATGGCCCGCTGGATTTCCACATCGGCCTGAACCCGGTGCTGTTCACCGCACTGCTGTTCATCATCGGCATTGCCTTCGCCTTCGGCAAAGCCTCGGTCTTCAAATACATCGCCAACGACTACCCGCAAAACATGGGCGCGGTATCCGGCATCGTCGGCCTCGCCGGCGGCCTCGGCGGCTTCGTCCTGCCGATCATGTTTGGCGCCCTGGTGGACCTCACCGGCGTGCGCTCCTCGGCCTTCATGCTGATGTACGGCGTGGTCTGGGTGTCGCTCATCTGGATGTATTTCAGCGAAGTCCGCAAACGCCCGCTGCTCGGCAAACAGCCGCAGGCGACCTCGAATCCGTTTTCCAGCATTGCCCAAGGAGAAGACCATGTCGGTTCTTAAAAAGCCTGACTCAGGCCCGGTCATTCATGACTGGCGCCCAGAGGACCCCGCGTTCTGGGGGCGTAGCGGGAAAAAGACCGCTACCCGCAACTTGTGGATTTCCATTCCCGCACTGCTGCTGGCCTTTGCCGTGTGGATGGTCTGGAGCACGGTGATCGTGCGCCTGAACGCCATCGGCTTTACCTTCAGCACCGACCAGCTGTTCTGGCTGGCCGCGTTGCCGGGTCTGTCGGGCGCTACCTTGCGGGTGTTCTACTCGTTCATGGTGCCGATTTTCGGTGGTCGCCGCTGGACCGCGCTGAGCACCGCGTCGCTGCTGCTGCCGACGCTGTGGATGGGCTTTGCCGTGCAAGACCCGAGCACCCCTTACAGCGTGTTCGTGCTGATTGCGCTGCTGTGCGGCTTTGGTGGCGGCAACTTCGCCTCGAGCATGTCCAACATCAGCTTCTTCTACCCCAAGTCGCAACAGGGCACCGCCCTGGGCCTGAATGCCGGCCTGGGTAACCTCGGCGTTTCGGTGATGCAGTTCGCCGTGCCGCTGGTGATCACCTTCGGCGTCTTCGGTGTGCTCGGTGGACACCCGCAGGTGCTGGCCGACGGTAGCCAGTTGTGGCTGCAGAACGCGGGCTTCCTGTGGGTGCCGTTCATTATTGCCGTGACCCTGCTGGCCTGGTTCGGCATGAACGACCTGTCCAGTGCCAAGGCCTCGTTCAGCGAGCAGGCGGTGATTTTCAAACGCAAGCACAACTGGCTGATGTGCTGGCTGTACCTGGCCACCTTCGGTTCGTTCATCGGTTTCTCCGCCGCTTTCCCGATGCTGATCAAAACCTCGTTCCCTGAGGTCAACGCCTTGACCTTCGCCTTCCTCGGCCCACTGGTCGGTGCCCTGGTACGCCCTCTGGGTGGCTGGCTGGCGGACAAACTCGGTGGCGCACGGGTGACCCTGTGGAACTTCGTACTGATGATCGTGATGGTCTTCGGCGTGCTGCACTTCATTCCCCAGCAGGGTGCTGCCGGCAACTTCTACGGCTTCCTCGGCATGTTCATGCTGCTGTTCTTCACCACTGGCATCGGCAACGGTTCGACCTTCCGCATGATCCCGGTGATCTTCCGCACCCAACATGAAAAAGCCGCCGCCGGCAAAGGCGCGAAGGCTCACGAGCAGGCGGTGAAAAACGCCGGCAAGGAATCGGCCGCGGTGCTCGGTTTCAGCTCGGCCATGGGGGCCTTTGGCGCCTTCTTCATTCCCAAGACATTCGGCTCGTCGATGGCCATGACCGGTAGCCCGGCGCTGGCTTTCTACATGTTCGTCGGTTTCTACCTGAGCTGCATCGTCGTGACCTGGTGGTGGTACGCCCGCAAAGGCGCCGAGACCCCCTGCTGACAGGACCCGAATTCAACTTTTGCGTGGGTGGGGCACAGAACCCCGCAGCAAGCCTGAGAGGAAAGCATCATGAGTCATCTGCTCGATCAACTGCGGTTCTTCAACCGCAAGCAAGGCGAGTTTTCCGACGGTCACGGCGAGACTCGCAAAGAGTCGCGCGACTGGGAGAACGTCTACCGTTCACGCTGGCAGTACGACAAGATCGTACGTTCCACCCATGGCGTGAACTGCACCGGTTCCTGCTCGTGGAAGATCTACGTGAAGAACGGCCTGATCACCTGGGAAACCCAGCAGACCGATTACCCGCGTACCCGCAACGACCTGCCCAACCACGAACCGCGCGGCTGTCCGCGGGGGGCCAGCTACAGCTGGTACATCTACAGCGCCAACCGCCTGAAGTACCCGAAGATCCGCAAGCCGCTGCTCAAGCTGTGGCGTGAGGCGCGCCAGAGCATGGCGCCGGTCGAGGCCTGGGCGAGCATTGTCGAGAACAAGGCCAAGGCCGACTCGTACAAGAGCAAGCGCGGCATGGGCGGCTTCATCCGCTCCAGCTGGGATGAAGTCACCGAGATCATCGCCGCTGCCAACGTCTATACCGTCAAGCAATACGGCCCTGACCGGGTGGTGGGCTTCTCGCCGATCCCGGCCATGTCGATGGTCAGCTACGCTGCCGGAGCCCGTTACCTGTCGCTGATCGGCGGCACCTGCCTGAGCTTCTACGACTGGTACTGCGACCTGCCACCGGCCTCGCCGATGGTCTGGGGCGAGCAGACCGACGTGCCGGAATCGGCCGACTGGTACAACTCCAACTACATCATTGCCTGGGGCTCCAACGTCCCGCAGACCCGTACCCCGGATGCACACTTCTTCACCGAGGTGCGCTACAAGGGCACCAAGACCGTGGCCATCACCCCCGACTACTCGGAAGTGGCCAAGCTTACCGACCTCTGGCTGAACCCCAAGCAGGGTACCGACGCGGCCCTGGCCCAGGCGTTCAACCATGTGATCTTCAAAGAATTTCACCTCGATCAGCCAAGCGCCTATTTCACCGAGTACGCCAAGCGTTATACCGACCTGCCGGTGCTGGTGCTGCTCAAACCCATGCTCGGTACCGCACCGGGTGCCGGCTACCAGCCGGACCGTTTCCTGCGGGCCTCGGACCTGGCCGACAACCTTGGCCAGGAGAACAACCCCGAGTGGAAAACCATCGCCCTCGATGCCGACGGCGAGCTGGTGTCGCCACAGGGTTCGATTGGCTACCGCTGGGGCGAGCAGGGCAAGTGGAACATCCTGCCGCGTGAAGGCGGTGCCGGTCGCGAGATCGACCTGACCCTGAGCCTGATCGGTGGCGACGTCGCCGAAGTGGCCTTCCCGTACTTCGCCGGCGAATCTCACGAGCACTTCCAGCATGTGGCCGGTGATGCCGTGCAGTACCGCCGCGTACCGGTGCGCAGCCTGACCCTGGCCGACGGTAGTCAGGTCAAGGTCGCCACGGTGTTCGACCTGTCGGCGGCCAACCTGGCCATTGACCGCGGCCTGGGTGGCGCCAACGTTGCCCGCGACTATGACGACGCCAGCGTGCCCGGCACTCCGGCCTGGCAGGAGCAGATCACCGGCGTCAGCCGTGAGAAAGCCATCCAGATCGCCCGCGAGTTTGCCGACAACGCCGACAAGACCCGTGGCCGCTCGATGATCATCGTCGGCGCGGCGATGAACCACTGGTACCACATGGACATGAACTACCGCGGGCTGATCAACATGCTCATGCTCTGCGGTTGCGTCGGTCAGACCGGTGGCGGCTGGGCCCACTATGTCGGCCAGGAAAAACTGCGTCCGCAGTGCGGCTGGCTGCCCCTGGCGTTTGGCTTGGACTGGAACCGCCCGCCACGGCAGATGAACGGCACCAGCTTCTTCTATGCCCACAGCTCGCAATGGCGCCACGAGAAGATGAGCATGCACGACGTGCTCTCGCCCCTGGCCGACAAGAGCCAGTTCCCCGAGCATGCCCTGGACTACAACATCCGCGCCGAACGCGCCGGCTGGTTGCCCAGCGCGCCACAGCTCAACCGTAACCCGCTGCACATCTGCCGCGACGCCGCGGCCGCCGGCATGGCGCCCAAGGACTATGTGGTCAAGGGCTGGCAGGACGGTAGCCTGCGCTTTGCCTGCGAGCAGCCGGACAACCCGGTGAACTTCCCGCGCAACATGTTCATCTGGCGTTCCAACCTGCTGGGCTCCTCGGGCAAGGGCCACGAGTACATGCTCAAGTACCTGCTCGGCACCCGCAATGGCGTGATGAACGAAGACATCGGCCAGGTCGGCGACTGCAAGCCGCAGGAAGCCGAATGGGTCGACGAGGGCGCCATCGGCAAGCTCGACCTGGTCACCACCCTGGACTTCCGTATGTCCTCGACCTGCGTGTATTCCGACATCGTTCTGCCGACCGCGACCTGGTACGAGAAGGACGACATGAACACCTCTGACATGCACCCCTTCATCCATCCGCTGTCGGCGGCCATCGACCCGGCCTGGGAATCGCGTTCCGACTGGGAAATCTACAAAGGCATCGCCAAGGCGTTCTCGAAGATGGCCGAAGGTCACCTGGGCGTCGAGCAGGACCTGGTCACCGTGCCGCTGATGCATGACAGCGTCGGCGAACTGGCCCAGCCGTTCGGTGGCACCGACTGGAAAACCGCTGGCGTCGCCCCGCAGCCGGGCAAGAACGCGCCGAACATGCAAGTGGTCGAGCGCGACTATCCGAACATCTACAAGCAGTTCACCTCGCTCGGCCCGCTGCTGGAAAAACTCGGCAACGGCGGCAAGGGCATCAACTGGAACACCGATGAGGAAGTGAAATTCCTCGGCGAGCTGAACTACCGCGAAAACGAGGCGGGTATCAGCCAGGGCCGGCCGAAGATCGACACTGCGATCGATGCGGCGGAAGTCATCCTCTCGCTGGCACCGGAAACCAACGGCCACGTGGCGGTCAAGGCCTGGGCGGCATTGTCCGAGTTCACCGGCATCGACCACAGTCACCTGGCGCTGTCCAAGGCGCACGAAGCGATTCGCTTCCGCGACATCCAGGCGCAGCCGCGCAAGATCATTTCCAGCCCGACCTGGTCGGGGCTCGAAGACGATCATGTCAGCTACAACGCCGGCTACACCAACGTCCACGAGAACATCCCGTGGCGCACCATCACCGGCCGCCAGCAGTTCTACCAGGATCACCCGTGGATGCAGGCTTTCGGTGAACAGTTGATGAGCTACCGGCCGCCGGTCAACACCCAGACCATCGCTGCGGTGAAAGGCAAGCGCAGCAACGGCCAGACCGAGATCGTCCTGAACTGGATCACCCCGCACCAGAAGTGGGGCATCCACAGCACCTACAGCGACAACCTGCTGATGCTCACCCTGAGCCGTGGCGGGCCGATTGTCTGGCTCTCGGAAATCGACGCACAACGCGCCGGCATCGAGGACAACGACTGGATCGAGTGCTTCAACGCCAACGGTGCGCTGACCGCCCGTGCGGTGGTCAGCCAGCGGGTCAAGGAGGGCATGGTGATGATGTACCACGCCCAGGAACGGATCGTGAACGTACCCGGCTCGGAAACCACCAAGACCCGCGGCGGCCATCACAACTCGGTGACCCGCGTGGTGCTCAAACCGACCCACATGATCGGCGGCTATGCCCAGCAGGCCTATGGGTTCAACTATTACGGCACGGTCGGTTGCAACCGCGATGAATTCGTCGTGGTGCGCAAGATGGCCAAGGTCGACTGGCTCGACGGTTCGCGTGGCGATGAGTTGCCACGTCCGCTGCCGACCGAGATGGAATAAGGAGTGCTGTCATGAAGATCCGTTCACAAGTTGGCATGGTCCTGAACCTGGACAAATGCATCGGCTGCCACACCTGTTCGATCACCTGCAAGAACGTCTGGACCAGCCGTGAAGGCATGGAGTACGCCTGGTTCAACAACGTCGAAACCAAGCCAGGGGTCGGTTACCCGAAAGAGTGGGAAAACCAGGACAAATGGAAAGGCGGCTGGGTGCGCAACGCCAACGGCAGCATCAACCCGCGTATCGGCGGCAAGTTCAGGGTGCTGGCGAATATCTTCGCCAACCCGGATCTGCCGGGCCTCGATGATTACTACGAGCCGTTCGACTTCGATTACCAGCACCTGCATACCGCGCCGCTGGGCGACCACCAACCGACGGCGCGGCCGCGTTCGCTGGTGTCGGGCAAGCGCATGGAAAAAATCGAGTGGGGCCCGAACTGGGAAGAGATTCTTGGCACCGAGTTCGCCAAACGCCGCAAGGACAAGAACTTCGACCAGATCCAGGCCGACATCTACGGAGAGTACGAAAACACCTTCATGATGTACCTGCCGCGCCTGTGCGAGCACTGCCTGAACCCGGCTTGTGCGGCGTCCTGCCCGAGCGGGGCGATCTACAAGCGTGAAGAGGACGGCATTGTCCTGATCGACCAGGAGAAATGCCGCGGCTGGCGCATGTGCATCAGCGGCTGCCCGTACAAGAAGATCTACTTCAACTGGAAAAGCGGCAAGTCCGAGAAGTGCATCTTCTGCTACCCACGGATCGAAGCCGGGATGCCTACCGTCTGCGCTGAAACCTGTGTCGGGCGCATTCGCTACCTCGGTGTGCTGCTGTATGACGCCGATCGCATCAGCGAAGTGGCGAGCACCGCCAGCGAGCATGACCTGTACGAGAAGCAGCTGGAGATCTTCCTCGATCCTAACGACCCGGCAGTGATTCGCCAGGCCCTGAAAGATGGCGTGCCGCAGTCGGTGATCGACGCCGCGCAACGCTCGCCGGTGTACAAGATGGCCGTGGACTGGAAGCTGGCGCTGCCGCTGCACCCTGAGTACCGCACGCTGCCGATGGTCTGGTATGTACCGCCACTGTCGCCGATCCAGAACGCCGCCGCGGCGGGCACTGTGGGCATGAACGGGGTGATCCCGGATGTCGACAGCCTGCGCATTCCGCTGCGTTACCTGGCCAACCTGCTCACCGCCGGCGACGAGAAACCGGTGAAACGTGCGCTCAAGCGCCTGCTGGCGATGCGCGCCTACAAACGCTCCGAACAGGTTGAAGGTGTTCAGGACCTGCAGGTGTTGAAAGACGTTGGCTTGAGCGTGAACCAGGTCGAAGAGATGTACCGCTACCTGGCCATCGCCAACTACGAGGACCGCTACGTGGTGCCGAGCGCGCACCGTGAAGAGGCGATGAGCGACGCCTTCGCCGAACGTTCCGGTTGCGGCTTCAGCTTCGGCAGCGGTTGCAGCGGCAGCTCCGACACCAACATGTTCGGCGCCAAGAAAGCCAACCGCCGCGACATCCTCAAAACCGTACAGTTGTGGGAGGACTGAGCATGCGCATCCTTAAAGTGATTTCGCTGCTGCTTGATTACCCGACCGAAAACCTGGTCGCCGGCCGCGACGAACTGGAACAGGCGATCCTCCAGGCGCGGGAAATCAGCCCGCGTCAGCGCGGTGCGCTGTTCGAGTTGCTGGAGCTGATCTGCAACAACGACCTGATGGATGGCCAGGAGCACTACGGCGCCCTGTTCGGCCGTGGCCGGGCGCTGTCGCTGCTGCTGTTCGAACACGTGCATGGCGAGTCGCGCGACCGTGGCCAGGCCATGGTCGACATGCTCGCCCAGTATGAAGAGGCGGGCTTTGCCATCGGCGTCAAGGAGCTGCCGGATTACATCCCGCTGTACCTGGAATACCTCTCGACCCGCGAAGACCTCGAGGCCCGCGAGGGCCTGGCCGATGTCGCGCACCTGCTGGCCTTGCTCGCCGCGCGTCTGGAGGAGCGCGAGAGCGCCTACGCCAGTTGCTTCCGCGCGCTGTTGCAGATCGCCGGTGCCGAACCGCACCAGGCTGTGGCCGATCTGCGTGAGCAGGTTGCCGCCGAGCAACGCGACGACTCCCTCGAAGCCCTGGACAAGATCTGGGAAGAGGAGGCCGTGGACTTTCTCAAGGCCGAGCAACAGGAACGCTGCAGCGCAATGCCCAGTGCACCGGGCAAAGCCCGTGAAGAGAGCGCGGTACCGCTGCACTGGGTTGATTTTCAGCATCAAGGGCAGGCGAGCGCGTCGGCCGGGGAGGTGGGCAATGTCTAAATGGAATCTGTTGGCGTTCGGGGTGTATCCCTATGTCGCTCTGGCGATCTGCTTGCTGGGCAGCTGGGCGCGGTTTGACCTGTCGCAGTACACCTGGAAGGCCAGCTCCAGCCAGATGCTGTCCAGTCGCGGCATGCGTGCGGCGAGCAACCTGTTTCACGTTGGCGTGCTGTTCGTCCTGGCCGGGCACTTCGTCGGTCTGCTGACCCCGGCGTCGGTTTATCACCACGTGATCAGCACCGAGAACAAGCAATTGCTGGCGATGGTTTCCGGCGGCTTTTTCGGCCTGCTGTGTCTGATCGGCCTGATCATGCTGATCCACCGGCGCCTGACCGATGCGCGGGTTCGCGCCACCTCCAACACCTCGGACATCCTGATCCTGGTGGTGCTGTTGGCGCAGCTGGTGCTCGGTTTGCTGACCATCGTCGCCTCCACCGGGCACATGGACGGCTCGGTGATGGTGATGCTCGCTGACTGGGCACAGAACACCGTGTTGTTGCGTCCGGTAGAGGCTGCGGCGGCGATTGCCCCGGTCAGCCTGGTGTACAAACTGCACGTGTTCCTGGGCCTGACCCTGTTCGTGCTGTTCCCCTTCACCCGCCTGGTACACATCGTCAGTGCACCGGTCTGGTACCTGGGGCGGCGCTATCAAATCGTGCGGCAGAAAATCTGAGGAGACGATCATGTCAAGCGGATGTGGATGTGGCGGCGGTAATGGTGGTGGCGGTGGTTGCGCCTCTTCAACAGTGGTTGAACCCGAGCTGGCAGTGGCGGCAGTGGAGGTCGAAGTTCCCGCACAGCTGATCGCCAGCAGCGAACAGGAATGGCCGATCATCAGTGTCAATGCGGTGCCGATCAGCCCCCAGGCCATGGCCCAGGAGCTGCAGTATCACCCGGCGGCCGACCGTGAGGAGGCGCTGTTCATGGCCGCCCGCGCCCTGGTGATCCGCGAGCTGCTGCAGCAGCGGATCGCCGAGCTGGGCCTGTCGCTGCAGGTCGGTGCTGGCGAAAACGAGGAGGAAGCGGCCACGCGCTTGCTGCTGGAGCGCGAAGTGCAGGTGCCCGAGTGTGACGAGGCCACCTGCCTGCACTACTACGACAGCAACCGCGGGCGCTTTCACAGTGCGCCGTTGCTGGCGGTGCGGCACATTCTGCTCGAATGTGCCCCGGACGATGCCGAGGCGCGCAGCCTGGCGCTGGTACAGGCCGAGATCCTGCAGCAGCGTCTGGCGCAATTCCCCGAGCAGTTTGCCGAGCTCGCGCTGAAGTACTCGGCCTGTCCGTCGAAGGCGCAGGGTGGTGAACTGGGGCAGATCAGCAAGGGCCAGACGGTCCCCGAGCTGGAACGTCAGCTGTTCACCCTGGCGCCGGGGCTGGCCGACAAACCGCTGGAAAGCCGCTATGGCTGGCATGTACTGAGTGTTGACCAGCGTATCGAAGGGCAGCAATTACCCTATGAGGCGGTCGCTACGGCGATCCGCACCCAGCTGCAACAAGGCGTCTGGCAGAAGGCGGTGGTTCAGTACCTGCAGACCCTGATCGGCGCTGCGGACATTCGCGGTATCCAGCTACAAGGCGCCGATTCGCCACTGGTGCAGTAATCAGCTAGACAAGGGGAAGGTGATGAGAACGGTGATGCAGGATGGATTCGGACGGCAGATCGACTATCTGCGCATGTCAGTGACCGATCGTTGTGATTTTCGCTGTGTGTATTGCATGGCCAAGAACATGACCTTCCTGCCGCGCCAGCAGGTGCTCACCCTGGAGGAACTGCAGCGCCTGGCAACGCTGTTCGTCGGCCAGGGCGTGCGCAAGATCCGCCTGACCGGAGGGGAGCCGTTGATCCGTCCGGGGATTGTCGATCTGTGCCGTCACATTGCCGCTTTGCCGGGCTTGCGCGAGCTGGTGATGACCAGCAATGGCTCACAGCTGCAGCGCCTGGCCCGGCCGCTGGTGGATGCCGGGGTCAAGCGCATGAACATCAGCCTCGACAGCCTGGACGCCGAGCGTTTTCGTGCGATTACCCGCAACGGTGACCTGGCGCAGGTGTTGCGGGGGATCGAAGCGGCAAGCACGGCCGGCTTCGAACGGATCAAACTCAACTGCGTGGTGATGAAGGGGCGCAACTTCGATGAGGTGCTGGCGCTGGTGCAGTACGCCATCGATCTGGGCATCGACATCACCTTTATTGAAGAGATGCCCCTGGGGGAGGTGGGGCGCTCGCGTGGCGAATCGTTCTGTTCCAGCGATGAGGTGCGGGCGCTGATTGCCAGTCGCCACGCCTTGCTCGACTGCGCCGAGAACAGCGGCGGGCCGGCGCGCTATGTGCGCCTGGCAGAGCACGTGGATACACGTATCGGCTTTATTTCGCCCAATAGCCACAACTTCTGTGCCAGCTGCAACCGGGTGCGGATGACGGTGGAGGGGCGCTTGCTGCTGTGCCTGGGGCAGGAGGATTCGCTGGACCTGCGTGGCTTGTTGCGCCGCTATCCGCTGGATGATCAGCCGATTGTCAATGCGCTGCTGCAGGCCTTGCGGGGCAAGCCGTTGCGGCATGATTTCGATGCCGGGGGCGAAGTGCAGATTCTGCGCTTCATGAATATGAGCGGCGGCTGACCGGTGGGAGCGGGCTTGCCCCGCGATTACGGGCTGTCAGTCACATCGATTCGCGGGGCAAGCCCGCTCCCACCGGGTCCCACCGGCCAACCTTGATATCAATCAATTTCCTTCCGCGTGTTTAGCCGTAACCTCCACTGCATATTGTGTTTTCAGATAAATAAATATCTATATGTAGTGTTTGGGGGACTAATGCACAGTACGTTGAACAAGCGCGACGGCAGTCTGGCCGCGTTCGATGCCGACAAGATTCGCCAGGCGTTGATCGCCGCCGGCAAGGCCACCGGGGAGTACGCCGAAGCCGAGGCCGAAGGGCTGTTGGCGGCGGTGCTGGCGCACCTGGAGGGCTATTCGAAGCTGCACGTCGAGCAGATCCAGGACCGGGTCGAACGGGTGCTGATGGACGCCGGGCATTTCCTCTCGCTGCGCGCCTACATCGTCTACCGCGAGCAGCATGGGCGCTTGCGCCGCGACCGCAAGACCCTGGTCGAGGTAGCGACCTCGATGAACGAATACCTCAACCGCGAAGACTGGCGGGTACAAGCCAACGCCAACCAGGGCTATTCCCTGGGCGGGCTGGTGCTCAATGTCGCCGGCAAGGTTACCGCCAACTACTGGCTCGATGAGGTCTACAGCGAAGCCATCGGCCGTGCCCACCGTGAGGCCGACCTGCATGTGCATGACCTGGACATGCTCGCCGGTTACTGCGCCGGCTGGTCGCTGCGCACGCTGTTGCACGAAGGCCTCAACGGTGTGCCGGGACGGGTCGAGGCCGGACCACCGAAACACCTGAGCAGCGCCCTGGGACAGATGGTCAATTTCCTGGGCACGTTGCAGAACGAGTGGGCCGGTGCCCAGGCTTTCAGTTCCTTCGACACCTACCTGGCACCCTATGTGCGCAAGGACCGCCTCAGCTACGAAGACGTTCGCCAGGCCATCCAGGAATTCATCTACAACCTCAACGTGCCGTCACGCTGGGGTACGCAAACGCCCTTTACCAACCTGACCTTCGACTGGGTCTGCCCGGAGGACCTGCGCGAGCAGATCCCGGTGATCGGCGGTGAGGAAATGCCCTTTGCCTACGGTGAGTTGCAGGCCGAAATGGACCTGCTCAACCGCGCCTATATCGAAGTGATGCAGGCCGGCGATGCCAAGGGCCGGGTGTTCACCTTTCCGATCCCGACCTACAACATCACCCACGATTTTCCCTGGGACAGCGACAACGCCGAGCGCCTGTTCGAGATGACCGCCCGCTACGGCCTGCCGTATTTCCAGAACTTCCTCAACTCCGACATGTTGCCCAACCAGGTGCGTTCGATGTGCTGCCGCTTGCAGCTGGACGTGCGTGAACTGCTCAAGCGCGGCGGCGGTCTGTTCGGTTCGGCAGAGCAGACCGGCTCGCTGGGCGTGGTGACCATCAACTGCGCACGCCTGGGTTATCTGTTCAAAGGGGACATCAGCGGCCTGTTGCAGCGCCTGGATACGCTGATGGAACTGGCCATGGAAAGCCTGGAGGTCAAGCGCAAGGTGATCCAGCACCACATGGACGCCGGTTTGTACCCCTACACCAAGCGTTACCTGGGCACCTTGCGTAATCACTTCTCCACCATTGGCGTTAACGGCCTGCACGAGATGCTGCGCAACTTCAGTGACGACCAGATGGGCCTGCACACCGAGCAGGGGCGGCGCTTTGCCTTGAACCTGCTGGACCATGTGCGCGCCACCCTGGTGCGTTTCCAGGAAGACAGCGGACACCTCTACAACCTCGAAGCGACTCCGGCGGAAGGCACCACCTACCGCTTCGCCAAGGAAGACCTCAAGCGCTATCCCGACATTCTCCAGGCCGGTTGTGCGCAAGCGCCGTACTACACCAATTCGTCGCAGCTGCCGGTGGGCTACACCGATGACCCGTTCGAGGCGCTGGAGCTGCAGGATGAACTGCAGTGCAAGTACACCGGCGGCACGGTACTGCACCTGTACATGGCCGAGCGGATTTCTTCGGCCCAGGCCTGCAAGCAACTGGTGCGCAAGGCCCTGGGACGCTTCCGTCTGCCTTACCTGACAATCACCCCGACGTTCTCCATCTGCCCGGTACATGGCTATCTCGATGGCGAACACGAGTTCTGCCCGAAATGCGACGAAGCCCTGTTGCTGGCGCAGCAGGCGGGCACTGTTCACTGATTTCGTTTACCCAACCGCAAGGAGCTTCATCATGACTGCACTGCAAACACTGCCTGTGGCGCAACGCCAACGCTGCGAAGTCTGGACCCGGGTGATGGGCTATCACCGGCCGGTGTCGGCGTTCAACCCGGGCAAACAGTCCGAGCACCGCGAGCGCCAGCATTTCACCGAGGGCGCGGCAACGGCCGGGCATCCATGAGTCGAGCGCTACGGGTCGGGGGCATGGTGCCCCTGACCACCCTCGACTATCCGGGCAAATTGGCCTGCGTACTGTTCTGCCAGGGGTGTGCCTGGCGTTGTCGTTACTGCCATAACCCGCAACTGATACCGCCGCGCGGTAGCCAGGAACTGCCCTGGAGCCAGGTGCTGGAATTCCTCCAGCGCCGCCAGGGCTTGCTGGACGCGGTAGTGTTCAGTGGCGGCGAAGCGACCTTGCAGGACAGCTTGCCCGAGGCCATGGCCGAAGTCCGGCAACTGGGCTTTGGCGTCGGCCTGCACAGTGCCGGGATCAAACCGCAGGCCTTCGCCCGGGCACTGCCGGGGGCCGACTGGGTCGGTTTCGACGTCAAGGCCCTGGCCGAGGAGTGTGCATTGATTACCCGGGTCAAGGGCAGCGGGGTGGCCAACTGGCGCAGCCTGGAGCTGCTGCTCGACAGTGGCGTGGAGTATGAGTGCCGGACCACTGTGCATTGGCAACTGATCGACCCGGCACGGCTGTTGACCCTGGCCGAGCGGTTACGCGAACGCGGGGTTGAACACTTTGTCGTACAGCCGGTGCGCACCACCCAGATGCTCGATGCCAGCCTGGCAAGGGTGTCGGCGCAACCTGCCTTGCCTGCGCTATGGGATACCCTCGGCAGCATGTTTCCAGTGTTTGAAGTGCGCGGCTAGAACACCGCGCTCTTGAACCGCTAGAGCCAACCCCAGAACTGCAACCACCAGCCATAACCCACTGCCGCGATGCCTGCCAGCAGGCACAGGCTGGCGGCGCTATGCCGGAGCAGGCCAGTCTTCTGGCGCGCCAGCAGTTTCCAGCCGAGCCAGGCACTCCAGGCCATGGCTGCGATCAAGAGTGCGGCCCTGGCCGGTTGTACCCATTCCAGCAACAGCCCTTCATAACGCAGCAGCTTCACCGTGGTGGCCGACAAGCCGAGAAACAGCCCGGCCCCGCCCAACGGTGTAAGGGTCAGACTCAGGGCGCCATAGAGGTCAGGCTGACCCGCCAGGCGTGCCGAAAGTCGCACCAGAAGCAGCAAGCCGCCACCCAGGACCAGGGCATAAGCGCTCAAGTACAGGACGATACTGAAGCCGTCGAGCCAGCTGAAACTGTCGTTGAATTGCGGGTAATGCGTCAGCAGCCACCAGGGGGCGTTGTCCTGTAAAGGCCAGAACACATCGTGCTGCACCAGCCACTGCGCCAGTTGTTGCTTGAGGGCGATGAACCAGGGGCTGACGGTCCACTGGAACGCCCCCATGGCCAGGCCGATAACGCCGAACAGCAGCAGGCGGCTATCCCAGGGGGAGGGCGTGCGGGTGCCCGCATGGAGGATCTCTTCGTTGCTGGAGCGGGCAATCAGCTGCACGGCGCCCCGTTGCCCGCTGCAGCGGCCACAGGCATGACAGTCGCTGGCGCCCTGCAGACGGCGGATGTCCAGGAGCGGTGCACAGTTGGGCGGCGGCAGACGCGGAGCGGCGTTGTCCTTCCAGCGCTGTTCATCGACTTGAAAGTGCACGGGCGCGAGGCGGGCGAGCAGGGCAAAGACGCCGCTGACAGGGCACAGGTAGCGACACCAGACGCGTTTGCCGCGGGCGAACAGCAAGCCGATGGCAACCGCCGCCAGCGTCGAACCGCCAAGAATCAGCAATGCTGCCTGGGCGTAGTCGTAGACGCTGATCAACTGGCCATAAAGCGTGGTCAGGCAAAACGCCAGGGTGGGCCAGCCACCCCAGCGCATCCAGCGTGGTATGCCCATGCCTTTGCCGTACTGGCTGGCCCATTCGCTCAGCGATCCTTCCGGGCACAGGACGCCGCACCAGAGCCGGCCAAACAGCACGATCGAGAGCAACACGAACGGCCACCAGATACCCCAGAACAGGAACTGCGCGAACAGGGTCAGGTTGTCCAGCATCCGCGCCTGGCTGGCGGGCACTGGCAGCAAGGCCGGCAGCACCAGCAGCAGGGCGTAGAACAGCACGATCGTCCACTGCAGGGTACGGATCACCCCGGCATGCCGGCGCATGCCGTCACCGAAGCGTTGCAACCAGCGATTGTGCAGACTCAGGCGGGACATACGGCGCCGCCTGATCTGCGCTGGAGCAGCCAGCAACCGACACTCAGCCAGTAGCCACTGAGCACCAGCAAGGTCAGGGCGCTGGGTGTCGCCCGGTAGCCGGCAAAACCGGCAAGAAAGGCGCCCAGGCCCTGGCTGTCACCGAGCAGCCAGCTACTGTCCCAGAGCGCATCGCCCACCAGGGTATAGGCCATTTCCGGCAGGTCCATGGCGAGCAACTGGCCGCCGACCCGCTCTGTCGCGCTGACCAGCAAGGCTGCCGCGAGCAGCAGCAAGACCGCCTCACTCAGGCCAAAGAAGTGCCGCCACGAAATGAATCGGCGGCTACCGTGCAGCAGGACGATGGTCAGTGCCGAGAGCAACAGCCCGGCAACGCCGCCGAGGGCAAACTGCAGCAGTTGCGCGCCGTGCAGGCGGGCACCGGCGCCATAGAGAAAGACCACGGTTTCACTGCCTTCGCGACTCACTGCCAGCATCGCCAGCAGCAACAGGCCGAGACCGCCCTGGCGCGCCAGTTGCTGGTCGGCGTGACGCCTCAGGTCATCCTTGAGTGTGCGCGCGTGACGGTGCATCCAGGCGACCATCTGCACCATCAGCACACTGGCTACCAACGCCAGGCCGGCCTGGAACCACTCGCTGGCGTCACCACTCATGGCATCGCCGGCAAACAGGATCAACAGCGCCAGCACGCCGGAGAGCAGCAAGCCCAGGGCGACACCCGCCCACAGGAACTTGAGCAGACGCTGGCCGTACTGCTGCTGGCTGGCCCAGGCCTGGAGGATACCGATCACCAGCAGCGCCTCGACGCTTTCGCGCCAGACGATAAACAGTGCTTGATTCATCAAGACTCCCTGCACATCCCGGCTACTGCGCGAGGATGGCGCCCTCGGGCAGTTGCGGATTGAATTCGTCGAAGAACGGGTAGCGGCCGGGTCTGAGCGGGTGAATGACGACAAAGGTCGTCACCCCTGGCGACAGCACTTTCTCCACCCGCAGCGGCGTGCTTTCGAACTCGGCCGGGCCTTCACCCTGGTTTTTCAGGACGATCTTGAAACGTTGGCCAGCCGGCACTTCCAGCACGGCGGGGGTGAAGTGCCCGTCACGCAGGATCAGTTCGTAGCTGGGCAAGGGGGCCGCGGTCAGAGAGGTGACTGCGCCCGCCAGAATCAACCCGGCCAGGCGCTGGTGAATGCGGGCGTTCATTCAATAGCCGCCTTTCTTGCCGATGCCGGCGTAGACGAACTCATAGTGCAGCTCGCAGCGCTCGAACCAGGGCTGCACGCCGGTTTCCTTGTCGGTGTGGCGCCCCAGCGAGCCATGCCCGCCTGGTGGCAGCAGGGTGAAGGTCAGCTGGTACTTGCCCGGCCCCTGCAGCTTGACGTTGTCGCCATAGTGCGGACCGTCGTTGGCGACCATGGCATGGAAGTCACCGCTGATAGGTGTGTCGCTGCCTTGCTTTTGCAGGCTGAAGGCAACATTGAGGTAGGGCACGAAACTGCCTTCCTGAAAGCCCTGACGGTTGTCTTCGGTGGCGCGGATATCAGCTTCCAGATGGATATCGGAGTCGGCGGTGGCGCGCATCATGCCGGCGGGTGCCATTTCGATTGGCTGCAGGTACACCGCAGCGACTTCCAGGCCCGGGCACAGTTGCGGTTCGCCG
>OEPS010000108.1_pt1 | contig 29754 bp, 34 predicted proteins | sample 1539411 | NCBI WGS metagenome assembly OEPS01 (sample SAMN02671747, study PRJEB22543) | soil metagenome | biome: bacteria | place: China:Hunan Province, Lengshuijiang City | collected 2012-10-15 | depth 0.08m m
GCAGAACATCATGCATCTGCCAGTTTTCCGGGATTAAAGCCTTCAGCCCCACATTCTCCGCAGCCAGCTGCTGGTAAGCTTTCGCCAGCGCCATAACCTTTGTCTCTTTGATCGACAGCTCGCCAGACTCCAGCGACCGAATGAGCTCGTTTACTGCCTGTAGTGTGATTGTCATTTGGCGGCTCCCGAATTTTTCCGATGACTGAATCTTTGAAGGTCAAAATCTATGGTTGCCCGCTGGTCGCGGAATAACCCAAGACGCCCGTAGCGAATGACCTTCCCGGTTCTGACTGCAGCCTGGAAATACCGGCCCGCTGTATCCCGGCACATGCGTAGTTCTGCACAAGCTTCTTTCACCGTCAGGCGCCCTTTCTCGCGGGTTAGTTCGATAATCGCCTTGACGCAAGCCTGCTTTTGTTCACGTGATTTGTTAGCCATGATTCCGTCCTCTCCCCAAGCCGAACTTCGCGCGGATTTCAGCGATTTTGTTTAAGCCCTGCTCGTTACTCAGCGGACGTCCGCCCAACTTTGGGATTTGCTTAACCGGCTCGGGTATAGTTTCCCCAGCATTCAAGCGGCGAATCATGCGCAACAGTTCCTCGGATGCTTTACGGCGTAATTCGGAGTCGCTTAATCCCTTTGCGCGCATATCCGTATACAGACCGGTAACCATCCAGTAGCAGGCTTTGTGTTTCAGCGTTATCGGTTCGATTTTGTGTTCAGGCCATGGATATGACTCTGCATCCGGATACTGACCGCGGGTCCGACAATACTGGTAAACCATATCAACCAGCTCACTCGCGTCTGGCAGGCCTACCGTTACAGCCTCCTCAGAACGGCACCAGGCAACAAACTGACCAGGTGATGGCATGAAGGGTTTTTCCTGCTTGCGAGCAACCCGCATCCCGGCGTTAATCTGCTCTACTGTGGTGATGCCGTTCTCCTTGAACGCCAGGAGCCACTGGCGGCGCATCTCGTTGAGGTCTTCCGCTGATTTGTTGGCCAGCGCTGGGAATACCGCGAGCAGCTGGCGAAACAGTTCGTTGAATACCTCAGCCGTCTTTGTCGCCTGATGTGCAAAGCTCTGTCCATCCTGGATTTCAGGCATTCCGGCGGCGATACGTTGGAAATTTTTCCGATCGAAGTTATGCATGCTTTCTGCGATAGATTTCATTCGAGTACCCCGTCGATCCAGTCTGTATTGTTCAGCGCACTGGCGCCTGATGTGGTTTTTGATGGGCCTGAGCTGCGCAGGCGTTTAGTCGTGAGCGGATCCCACTGCTTGCGTAGTTTTAATGGGCTGAGAATGTTTTCTTGCCAGAAATCGTCTTCATTGGCCCACTTGAACAGTTCGCAGATTTCATAGTGAGTGCGCTTGTCCTGCAAGCGCATCAGGCGGATGGTGTTTGCCCATTCAACCCAGTTCGGCTCTGAGAGGGAGGCATTCACAGTGAGGGCTTTATCGAAAATCCATCGCGCGGCTTTGAGGTCGTCAGCAGTTCCCCAGGATTTACCAGATGGGGTGTAAATCCCGTCAGCAGCTTCAGGATGGCGAGAGAGAAACTCCTGAGTTTTCTTGTTTCGGGATTCTTCAGAATTCCGAGACGAAGATCTTTTAATATTGTTTTTGTTATAGTCTTGGGTGTCTACCGTTTCCGGGAAGGTTTTTTCCGATTCCGGGAAGGAAATTCCCGTTTTCGGGAAGAGTTTTCCCGTTTTCGGTTTGTCCAAAATCCAGGCGGATAGCTCAGTATTTATACCGACGGTTTTCATCACGCCATGCTTGTGACTAAAAATAATCCCCCGCGCCGCGAGTAGTTTTATCGCATCTGAAACATGAGAATCACTCAAACCGGTTAACTCAGAAATGACGGTATTTGTTACCCGATCCTGTTTTTTGTTCCATCCGTAGGTAAGCCAGATAACTGCCTCAAGACACTGCCACTCGCGCCCGGACATGCGCAGCCGCGGTTTGAGTTTCTGAATCTCATTGGCGATCCTGGTATAGCCATTGGACAGGTCGGCCATGCGACCTCCCGTTAGTTCGGTTTTGATTGGAAAATTGATAACTTCAGCGGTATTTGACATACTTAATCCCGTGAATTGGTCCAATTAATTCACCCGAAGACCGGCTGTGTTCGAGCACAACGGTCTTCACCCTTTCAGAACAAACCAGCCTGATTGCTGCCCTTTCGCACGGAGCGCTTTGCTTCCCGGCGTTCGGCTGCGCTTGTCTGCTTCTCTGCCCATAACTTTGCGTGTCGCATAACATCGTCAAACATTCCCCCTTTTCGGCTTGCCTGTGACATCCGCTTGTACATATCGACCGCCTGGTATGCCCCCCCCTGAGCCACTGCCTGCGTGAAGCCCTGGCGAAGCAGTTCCTCGCGGACATTCTTCTCGATGAACTCGATGTGATTCATTCAGTCCCATCCCAGCGGACCCGGGCGGCACCGCTCAGCACGCAGGCCTATATCAGCGAGCGTTTCAACAGACTGCAGGTAATGCCTGGACACAACGACTGCTTCCGGCGGTACAACCTGCAATCCGAGTATTGAGAGTTCTTTCGCCACATCAGCAAAATGGCCCTCCCCTTTACGCCTGCTTGCCGTTGACTCACTGATCCCCAAAAGTTCGGCGTAAACCTTTTGGCCGACCGATGAAAGCCGGTTGAGTAAGACGCTTTCAATCTCAACCGGGTTGAGAATTGGTGGATCTAACTTTCGTGCTATTGCGTTTTGCATTGGTGATAATCCTTTTTAGGTCATTGATTTATTGATTCTTTATTAGTTGCTCTTGGTGGTGTGAATTCGGGCCAAATGTTCATCCAGCGATCTGGAAGGCAATCAGCTCTCGTAACGACGCCTCTTGTGTGGTTTTCAATCTCTATGGCCCGCTCTGGTGAAATGGCGGATTTTCCAGAGGCCATCTGAGATAGATATGATTTTGATATTCCCAGTTTTTCAGCCAGGAACTTCGCGTTACCGCGCTCTAAAAAATATTGACTAAGCTGCATTTGTGCTTCCTGTCCGAGGTATTTCGCTATGAGTTTATATCTTTATAAACAAAAAAGTAAAGAATTTGATTGTTTAGATTTTACTAATCACAATAACGGCATGAGCACAAAAGAAATAAGAAGCAAGCGTCTAGCTGACTGGTTTGCTGAGCGCACTCTTCCTGAGAGAGAGAAAAGCTATTTATCACAACTGATAAATGGTAAGACTTCCTTTGGCGAAAGAGCGGCACGGCGGATAGAAAGGGATTACAATATGCCCCCTGGTTATCTGGATGCTCTCGATGTTGGTAATGAACATGACGGCTCTATGCCTTCAGTGCTTTCATCAATGCTTTCTGCTGATGAAGTTGATCTAATTAAGTTTTATCGTGGGTTCCCGGATTCTGAGAAAAAAACAGTGCTAATTGAATTCGAAACAAAGTTCAAAAAATACAACCAGTTATTTGCTGAACTACTCGCCTCTCGTAAGTAATACACCTCTTATTTGTTAAGCCGCCGCCTTGGCGGCTTTTTTTGTTTCACACTTTACTCATCGAAACTTTAAAACCAACACATTCAATTGTTTACTGAAAAATTAACTTTTTTGTTCATAAAACAGTTTACATAAAGGTTTATATTTTCATAAACTCACTCCATCAACAACGCGCTGCGTTGCTCCGATAAACGTTCCGCTGGCCGGCGACAAGGCAAAAATGAAACAGACCTTGCAATACGGTGAATGCGGCTAAGCGCTCGCGATACAGTTAAAAACCATCAACCACCAGGCTGGTGTGCGGAAAAAAGCAGTCGACGTCAGTGAACTGGCTGACGTCACCGGGAGGCACCCGGCACCGTATTGCAAGGTCTGTTTTATGAGATTCAGGAGAGATTGAAGTGAGTAAAAACGGCATTCGTGCTCTGGTCATTTCAACAGCAATCGGGCTCATCTTGTGGCCTTTATTCATCATATGCATTGCGGGGGTTATCAATGGTTAATCCAGTACCAAACAGCGGTCGCGCAATACCAATGCGTAATCTGCGCACCGGCGCACCATGGTCTGTTTCATACGACCATGTTCGCCAGACCTATTTCCATGAACCACAGGGAAATCTGCGCTTTATCCGCCGGCCTTTTTACTCAAGAGAGCTTGCGCCCTATCTCGTCCCGGCGGGCACCCACTGATGAGCACAATGTTCGCACTGGTGATAACCGTCGGCATGCTCATTGGCGGTAATCAGGATGTTTTGCTGGGGGTTTATGGTAGCGAGAAAGAATGCCAGGCAGCTGCTGTTGAACAGGGAGTAAAAGGCGAATGCCTGCCATTGAAAGGCGTTCTGGCTGAACATCCCGCCGGGTTCACCGTGCAGATGTAGGAGGCGTTATGCAGAAACGATGTGCGTATTGCCGCAAAGCACTGGAGGAAGGAAAAGTTGTGAAGATGACTATTCTCATCATTCACGGCACGCAGTTAGTACCACGGGAAAGAACGTATTGCTCGAAACGTTGTGGCGAATACGACGCCATGGCCAACGAGGCTTAACGTAAAACCCGCCGAAGCGGGCTGTACGTCCGGTGCCACCGACCAAAGTTACACCGGAAATTACCAAAACCAATGAACACCCAATGGGCGCTATCAATGGCCCGGGGATTCTAACACCCAAAATCGAGGCTATCACATGGAATATTTTTATCTGATAAAGGCAACTCAAAAATCGGGTAAAGCCGATGCCATTATCTGGAGTTCCGCAAAATCTGAAGCTCGCGCGCAGCTGCAGTTAGACGTTGATCTGGAAGATGCAGAAATCGAAACAGGGCGCGGCAAAGACTACCTGAAACCAATTCGGACCGATTTCCCAGTGTTTAATGACCTTCCCGCTGAAGGTGTTCTGGATTTTGAATGGTGCAAGCGCTATCAGCTCGGCGACGACCAGCGCACCTGGCAGGTTATCCCGGGGGCTGTTGCTGATTCAACCACCGTTGTTGAAGAGGAGATCGTTAATGGTGATTCAGACGAAAACGATTCTGATGCTTCCGACGCTGCGGTGTCAGACGATGAAAACTCCCTCTACAACCTCGCAGAAATGCCCTTCCGCATTCAGCTGCTGGCACAGTACATGGCAGAAGAAGGCCACGTTTACCATATCAGCATCCCGCATCGCGGCCGCCTTTCCGCCATGGAAATGGATACAGATAATTCGGCAGTTCAGGATCTCATTCTTGCTGCTGAAAGCATTCCTGAAATAAAGAAATACGACATGCCAGCTTTGTGGAAATTTACGAGCGCGAATAAAAAGGTCTTCCCTGAAGGGAAGCGCCACGAACTTGGCAAGCGTATTCAGTTTGCGAAATTGTGGTTCGAAACCAATGCTATCGATCGCGGCATCCTTACCAGGGAATGGTCAGTTGGCAATCAGATTTCAGCAGTTCCCCATGCTGACCCTCACGCTACACCCGAACGCTATAAACGCGCCGTAACGCAGAATATCGCGAATCTGGCTATTGAGATCGCTATTGCTCAACTGTACCCGGATGCAGAGCCGGGAAAAATCAGCCGCCCTCAACTCATCGGTGCCAAAGACCTGGTAGACAGGAAAGAGGATGTGCATGTTAAGGCGCTCAAGATTCTGAGCAAAACTACAGACATTCTCGATTACGACGCAAATAGCATATTCGGCGTCACACGGGCCATTAAATGGAATGGCGAAGAAAGCACGTCAGAACTACGGGCAATGGTTCGTAACTGGCTTGCGGCTAATGGCATGTATGAAAACGGCGAGCGCTCAAAAGGCTATCCGGAGTGGGAAGAAGATCCACGTGCTGGCCGTCACTCAAGCAGTACAGATTTAACCCGGGAGGATGTCGACAGGAAACTTGCTGCTGACCGTGGTGAATACGTCGAAGGCATCAGCGACCCAAGCGATTCCAAATGGGTTCACGAAGACCTGACCAAAAAGAGGCAGCCTGAAATCGCCAGGATCAGTACCACCGTGTTCTCCATTGAAGGCCTTATGGCCTCTCCTGCCCCAAAAAGCGACAACGAAGAGGCCACCAGCGATGTGCAGATGGAAGAGGCTCAGCAGGTCAAAGACGAAGCTGATAATCCGGTACCGGCAGGCGAAAGCGCTAATGCAGATGCTGAAAAAACAGATGCCGTAAACGCACGCAAAATTTTAACTGAGCGCTGTCCTGACCTGGTCGCTGCGGTTCTGCAGGACCAGGAACCAACAATCAAGCCTGAAGGTTCCGCCGAAGAACCAGACCAAGAACTTACAGCGACAGTATGGCCAGAACACTTCGAGCCTGGCCGCTATGAAGGTGTACCGAACGAGGTTTACCACGCGGCGAACGGCATCAGTTCGACTCAGGTTAAAGATGCCCGTATATCTCTGATGTATTTCGAAAAGCGTCACGTCTCGAAAGTCATTGAAAAAACGCGCTCCCCTGTTCTGGATATGGGCAATCTGGTCCATGCGCTGGCGCTGCAGCCCGAACAATTGGAAAAAGAATTCAGCATCGAGCCGGAAATCCCGGAAGGCGCCTTCACCACGGCTTCGACGATCCGCGCGTTTATCGACGAGTACAACGCCGGGCTTCCGCCGCTGTTGAGTGCTGATGACATCAAGGCGCAACTGGAGGCGCACAACGCCACACTACCGCAGCCGGTTCCTATGGGTGATGACGTTACCCAAACAGGTGAAAACTACATGGCCTTACCCGCTGAATTTCAGCGCATCGAAGAAGGCCAGAAAGTTACCGCAGTCAAAATGAAGGCATGCATCAAAGAATATAACGCCACTCTGCCCGCCCTGGTGAAAACCAGCGGCAGCCGTGATGCCCTGTTAGAGCAACTGGCGATTATCAATCCTGACATGGTCGCTCAGGAGGCCCAGAAGGCGCAGCCGCTGAAAGTATCAGGCACTAAAACGGATCTGATTCAGGCCGTGAAATCGGTTAAACCGGATGCCGTGTTTGCCGACGAACTGCTGGATGCATGGCGCGAAAACCCGGAAGGAAAAATACTGGTTACCCGCCAGCAGATGAGCACTGCGCTGGACATTCAGAAAGCACTATTGAATCACCCTACCGCAGGCAAGCTGCTCCAGCATCCGAGCCGCGCCGTCGAGGTGAGCTATTTCGGTATTGATGAGGAAACCGGGCTGGAAGTTCGCGTGCGCCCTGACCTTGAGATAGACATGAGCGGCCTGCGCATTGGTGCGGACCTGAAGACCATCAGCATGTGGAACATCAAGCAGGAAGGTCTGCGCGCGAAATTGCACAGGGAAATCACCGAACGCGATTACCACCTGAGCGCGGCTATGTACTGCGAAACCGCAGCGCTGGATCAGTTCTTCTGGATTTTCGTAAACAAAGACGAGAGCTACCACTGGATCGCCATCATCGAGGCATCCGAAGAACTGCTGGAACTCGGCATGCTGGAATACCGCAAAGCAATGCGCGCCATAGCTAACGGTTTCGACACAGGCGAATGGCCGGCGCCGATAACCGAAGACTACGCCGAAGAACTTAACGATTTTGATGTGCGCCGTCTCGAAGCGCTGCGCGTACAGGCATAAGGGGGATATGACGATGGAAAACACCAATATTGTTACCACTGAGCAACAGGCTCCAAATACCATTTCTGCAAGTAACGCCATCTTCAACGTGCAGGCGCTCGGCCAGCTAACGGCGTTTGCAAACCTGATGGCAGATTCACAGGTGACGGTGCCAGCACATCTTGCGGGTAAACCAGCCGATTGCATGGCGATCGTTATGCAGGCGATGCAATGGGGCATGAATCCCTACGCAGTAGCGCAAAAAACACATCTGGTAAACGGTGTTCTCGGATATGAAGCCCAGCTTATAAACGCGGTAATCGCCAGTTCCAGCGCTATTAAAGGTCGATTCCATTACCGTTACGGTGGCGACTGGGAGCGCTGCACCAGGACTCAAGAGGTCACCCGGGAAAAGCACGGCAAAAACGGGAAATACAATGTCACGGAGCGTGTACGAGGATGGACAGATGAGGACGAAATTGGGTTATTCGTCCAGGTCGGAGCGATTCTTCGCGGTGAATCAGAAATCACCTGGGGGGAGCCGCTTTATCTCTCGGGTGTTGTAACTCGTAATTCCCCTTTGTGGGTTTCTAACCCGAAGCAGCAGATCGCTTATCTGGGCGTGAAATACTGGGCTCGCCTGTACTGCCCGGAAGTGATTCTGGGTGTTTATAGCCCGGATGAAGTTGAGCAACGAACAGAGCGAGAAATCAATCCGGCGCCGGTGCAAAGAATGTCTGTAGCTGAGATTACCAGCAACTCTGATACCACCTCCAGCGAACAGGGCACAGGTATCAGCATTGATTCACTTGCTGATGATTTCCGTGACCGCATTGAGCGCGCCGAATCGGTCGATGCAGCAAAAGCCATCAGAGCTGATCTGGATAAAGAGAAAGCTGTGCTGGGTACTGTTCTCTTCACCGAACTGAAAGGTAAAGCAGTGCAGCGCTACTTCATGGTTGATGCCAAAAACAAAGTTGAGGCTGCCATAAATTCACTTCCTAACCCGGGAGATCCGGAAGCCGAAGCATTATTCGCGAAGGCAGAAAGCACCCTGACCTCATCGCGCCGACACCTCGGTGATGAACTGTATGACCAGTTCCGCATCACCCTTGACGACATGAAACCGGAATACGTGGGCTAAGGGAGGCGGGAGGGTTCGCCCTCCCGGTAATCAAATGAGCAAAATCACTGACGGTAAAAAATACTGCTACCGCTACGACGATGGTCATGATGGCGAAGGTCGCCCGGTCGTAACACTTTGGAAGCGGGTCATTATTCGTGAGACGGAGAAAACCTTCTGGCATGTCGAAGATATGCCGCAAATGACGTTTGAGCAGCTTGTGCAGTATCGCAACACCGGCCGGAAAGAGAATCAAAAATATCACGTAAAGCGCTGCTTAAAAGGTGCTGACCGTTCTCGTTACCACTACACGCGAGAAGAGGCTTTGCGAGCGTTTGCGTACCGGAAAATGTATCAGCTTGAAAAAATCCAGCTTACAGCAGAAACGGTGAAAATGTGCCTGGCGGGGCTTCATGATGCAGGGATGATTACAGGTGGATATCGATGCACGGTTAAGAAATTGCCTGCAGATACAGGGTTTGTGGCTGCCGCGGCTCCAGGCCCGATAGCGTCAACTTATAGCTGGGGGGAATACTGATGAGCATTAAACACCGTTTATCCGAACTGGAAGCCAGCATTGACCCGGCAGCATTACGCGCGGCCGCCGATGAGTATTCTGATCTGCTGTTGACATTATGCCTGTGCATGAAAATGTCCGGCCCCACCCGGGCGAACGTGCGCGCATGCGCCACCGAGCTTAAAAAACGCCTGACAACCTGGCATAGCCAGAAGGAGCTCAACGCGATTCTGTCCAGTTGGGATCCCGTTGGTTATGTTCTCGGCCTCCGCCGTGAAGCTAACGACAACGCGCGCGCCGCCGGTGACCCCGTAGACGTTTTTGTGTGAGGTGAGTATGCGTATTGAAGAAATGAAAGTACTCCCGAAATTATACCGGGTTATCACTGTTGAGCTTGACGTTTTGCGCAACGGGTTCGGGGCTAACTACGGCGTAATTTACGATATTGATACCATCGTTAAACGCAAAGTTCGCCGCGTATTAGATACCGATGGCTGGCGTTGGGCATTGGTCCGTGAGTACCACAATCAAGAGCAATGGGACTACTTCTTTCAGTATGACAAAGAATGCCTTCAGGAACTTAATTACACGCTTGGCCTGATTAAGTGAGGTGAATATGCGACTGATAAACCGAAGCAAACAATCTCCCCTCGGACGCCAGGCATGCGATGCGGCACTGGCGAAGCATTTTGAGCGTTATGGGAATTATGTACACTGCGAAAGAAAAGTGACTTACACCGTAGAAGTTGAAGGAGTGAAAGTCTGGGTTGAGGTAGTCAATCGCCATAAAAGCTACGTCGCTACAGCGATGACAGGAATGCGCAGACTGAGAAGTCTCCCGGGCCAGACTGACTGATTAGAGATGGCCCTGTAAAGGGCCAGTGGAGGAAATGATGGGCAACGAACTCGAATTAATGAAAACTCGTGATATTTGCGAACAACTGAGCATCACACCGCGGACACTCGATCGCTACCGGAAGCGAAAGAAAAATGATAATCCATTCCCTGCACCGGACTGCTCCTATATGGGCGGTCCAAATAAGTGGCTAAAGAGCAAGGTCACCGAGTGGCAGGAAAAAGAGATGCGACGCAGAACGCGCCGCCCTATGTCACACCTCAACGATCTGGTAAGGGATGTAAAGGGGCGCCTTACCCGGCATGCCTCGGCGTGAACTCCAGCACATCGGGCTCGATGATGCTCATCAGTCGAGCCCACCATCTGCTATAGGCATCACGCATTTCTTCGATATAAGTATGCTTGTCATAGACTGACCAGACGCCGGGCAATTTATGCCCCAGCATGATTTCTGCAATATGCGGCTGCGTCAGCTCTGAAAAGTTAGTTCTCGCCGTTCTGCGCAGATCGTGAACTGTAAAGTGAGGGACCTGCTCACTATATGACTTCAGCATAAACTTAACCAGGTTGCTGCTGATGCTTAAGTGGAAACCTTCACTCATCGGCTTATCCTCGTACCTTGAGAAGACATACCGACCGGGTGCCAGTTCAATGGCCCTTTTTAGCAATGGTAACATTTCTGGGATGATCGGCCTTATAAGCGGCTTTTTGGTCTTGCGGCCAGTCTTGTGGTTTTCCCATGGCACTGTCCAGACACCTTCCTCAAAGTCAAAATGCTGAACTTCTGCTAAACGGATCTCCCCAACCCGGCAAGCCCAAACCAGGCATAGCTTGTACATTATCTTGTTTCTTTCCATGAGGCGCGAATCTTCAATGGCACGCCAGACAATGGCCAGTTCTTTGCGATTAAGCGTCCGCTCCCCCATCTTTTTCTGAATGCCAAAGTCGCGCCCGGAAAGCTCTGACAGTGGGTTATTTTCCAGTAACTGGCGCTTAACTGCCCAGGAGTAGCACTGCCGGCCGTTACTAATCACTCGCTTCGTGATTTCTGTGTAGCCTTCGGCGAGTCGGTCCAGGACGGTTAGCCAATTATGTAACGTGAGTTGGTTGGCCGGGTACTTCCCGAGCTTTGGGAAAACATGAAGTTCGAACGTTCTGAGGATCTGGTCAGCTGTTTCCTTTTGAATACAGACCATCTCGTGCCATTCACGAAATAATTCTTCAAACGTGTGCTGACTGTTTATTTTTGCTTTGTCCAGACTCTGGCGGATTCGGGGATTCTCACCCCGGGCAAGGATAGCCGACCATTTAACGACCTCATCACGAGCGGCCTTTAGCCCAAACTCAGGGTAACTACCGATTGTCATCTTGTCCTGCTTACCAAGAAAACGGTAACGGTAGAAAAAGGTTACCGCCCCCTTCCGGGATATGCGAACCCATAGGCCATCGCGGTCTGATTTCTCTTCGACCTTCTCTCTTTCACGCCCGAGGCAAGACTTTAGATAACTATCTGAAATAGCCATAGAAAATAATCCACCGTGTCCATCAGAAATGTTGTGATCGTGTCCATCATAGTTCATGGACGCGGCTATGGACACAAAAAGAGTGGCTTACGTTGTCTTTGGTTGTCTGTATATGTAAACAGTGTTTTTTAGAAGAGGGTTGATTCTGGCGGGTCTTGAGCGGGAAATTGTCTAAGGTTGGCTTAGGGTGTCTTGGTATCAATTATCGATGTGAGCGATGATTGAAAAGTTACGTATATTCTTCATATTTAGAGTTAATTATGCCTTACGCGAATCATGAGGCCGCTGTTCTGTGCCTGACGTTTTTTAATCCGAAAACGCCGCATTCTACACTACAACCACGAAACCAGGAAATGCTCTTACCACTAGCATAACCGGAGTAAATGACGAGTTCTTGCGGCTGTTGTAAATAAAGATAAGGGCCAGTGAAATCACTGACCCAATTGTGAGGAAGGCGTCTCGATGCGGACTAAATCCGGCGGCAAACCGATGCTGATAATCACCGGCTGCCATGACTGACGGGAGGCTAAGCCCGGCGAAAGACCGCGCGCGACCAAAAATCCGCCAACTCCGCCCAGTATCGCCCCGCACAGTGAAACAAAATCGTTGGCAAACAGCACCTGGAAGAGAGACGCCATCGCGAACAGTCCGACTAACGGCGCCATATAGACTAAAACTGCCGATCCCAGCAGGCTACTCTCGGCAATACCGAGCTCTACTTTTTGCCCGACAGACAACGGCTGTTCGCAGGGAACGCTAATGGTGTGGCTGGTTTGCGGCCCAAGCTTGTTCAGCACCCGACTGCCGCAGCCGGCGCGGGAAGCACAGCTGCTACAGGATGCTTTAACATCACAGCTCACCAGCGCAACGCCATTGTTCCAGGAAACGACCGTCGCCCACTCTTTAATCATTGGACAGCCCTGAATTTAATACTATCGGAAATACGCTTAGCAGTTTGCGGAGGTAGCTCGCCCACAATGGTTATCTCTGCGTTATCACGGACGGTAGTCGCCACGGTACGACGCCCGGTACGCAGTAGCTGATCGCTGCTGGTAGCCGTGGCGCGATTGATATTGATTGAGAAGCTAAACAGCCCATCGGAATACAAACGTGACTCTACCGGACCATCGAAGGTCGGCAGACGCCGCTGGCTGCTGGAAACCTCGGTAACGCCCTGCGGCAGCCAGGTTGGCGCCCAGTTAAAATTAGCCTTGCTGCCGCCTTCAGGCACCGACAGCTGCGGAGGTAAATTCGCTTTGGACAGAGTTTCCATACTGGCGCTAACGTTATCGCCCACGTTGAACGCAACGACCCGGAACTGCTCGAGCGTTTCGCCATCCCGATCAAGCAAATCAACGCGCAGAGGCAACTTAGTCTCAGCATCTAACCACGCAATATAGCTATAGCGGGTACCATCGCGAGCGACTACGCGGACGACATCGCATAACCGATCGGCAATACGCGTACGACCAACGGAGATAAAGTCGTAATAGGAGGACAGGCGCTTAAAGTCGGAGTAGACCAGCGAAGGCAGCGAATCAACGATATAGTCGCCATTCAGCGTGAAAGGATCCAGCCCGGGTTCAAAATAGCTTATTTCTGTTCCGCGCAGCACCACTTCCCGACGAGGACCATCGAGCTGCAGAAGCTGAGCCAGAGTGCGATTGTCCAGTTTAGCGTGTCGATAGCGCAGCGACTCAACACCCTGCTTGTTGATGCTGACGAAAGAGAGCTCGTAATTAAGGGACTGGCTGGCCAGGTTCATCTGCTGCAACAACGCCCCGGACGATGTATCAGCCGAGGCGTTGAGGGAGAAGAACAGGCTGCCTGCCATGAGCGACATGGCATACCAAAGTTGCTTCATTACTGCGATTGTGTTCCTAAAGTTTGATAGCCCGGCACCTGAACAGCGGCTTGCTGAGTCTGGGCCTGGCCAAACTGCAGCTGTTCTGCATGCAGGCGACGCTGCAATTCATAGTCCTGCAGCATAGCATTAATTCTGCGGCGCTGTTCCTGCACCTGAGCCTGCTGACCGCTGCCGGATGAAGCATCTGCCGGTACGCCCAGACTAACCGGGCTGGCTTTACCCATCATCGGCATGGTGTTAAACACCGGCGCCTCAGGCTGCTGAGATGAATCAGACTGACCATTATACTGCTGAACGCCGACAATCACAGCAAGAGATACGCAGGCGGCGACCCCCATCTGGGTGAGCGAGCTGGCCCACGGGCGTACTTTTTGCCAGAAAGGCATCTGACGCCACTGGTGCGGTGCGGGCTGAGATTCAGGAATTAGAGGAACCGTCTGGCGAACGGGCTCGTTTTCAATGGCGGCCATGACGCGAGCTGAGATATCAAAATGGAGCACCTCACTCGTATCGCCTCGCAGCGTATCGCGGATGAGATGGTAGCTCTCCCAGGTTTTTTGCATTTCAGATGAACGCCCCAGCTCATTGAGCAGTTCGTTATCCAGCGTTTCACCATCCATTAAGGCCGAAAGTTTTTCTTTCTGCATGCCTGATACCCTTTTCCAGTATTCCGCTATCGTCAACGCCTGATTAGCGGTTGAACTTTATTATCAATGGCTTCTCGCGCCCGAAAGATACGTGAACGCACGGTACCCACCGGACAATCCATGATGGCGGCTATTTCTTCATAGCTCATGCCATCCAGCTCCCGCAACGTAATAGCCATACGTAAATCTTCCGGGAGCGATTCAATGGTACGAAAAACTATTTGTCTCAGCTCTTCTGACAACATTAAGTTCTCAGGGTTCGAAATTTCTTTCAACGCCCCGCCACTTTCGAAGTTTTCCGCATCATTTGCATCAACATCGCTGGATGGCGGACGGCGTCCCTGAGCAACCAGATAATTCTTCGCCGTGTTTACGGCAATGCGATATAACCAGGTGTAAAAAGCGCTATCCCCCCGGAAAGAATCCAGCGCACGCCATGCTTTGACGAACGATTCCTGAACAACGTCAGCGATATCGCCCGGCGGCACGTAGCGGGAGACCAGGCTTGCAACCTTGTGCTGATAGCGCACCACCAGCAGGTTAAATGCCTTCTGATCTCCTTTCTGGACCCGTTCAACAAGGACCTGATCCGTTAACTGCTCGCTCATCCGAGGTAATGTCTCCCCAAACCCAATTCCCATGCGTATTCAAAAACACCACCCAATCACTGCATAAATGAGCAAGCAGAGGGTTGGAGTGTCTGAAAACAATAAAGTTCCGTTACGCCTTTTTTTTTCGTCCGACACCGGCTGACGGATTGTTATCTCTCATTATATGTCCCGGTAGCTAAACGATATGTAAGATGATAAGAAAAAGCGCAATACCCGTCAGAAGGGTAACGTAACCCGCCGTTTATTTCACTATAAAATCTGAAGCTAACGAGTAGCTTAGCAAAACTTTTCTTTCATTTACTCTCCGCCTCATTCAGGCGATATGTTTAGCCGTCACAACTCCAGGTAAAAAAACTGTACGTTTTATCGCAACCTGGTGCTATTGTTCGGCAATCGTGTTTAGTAAATTAAACAAAGACCATGAAAACAACTTCTGATTCCTCCTGCGATGTGTTGATTATTGGCAGCGGCGCTGCCGGATTATCCCTTGCCTTACGCCTGGCAGAACACTGTACAGTCACAGTGCTAAGCAAAGGGCCGGTCAGCGAAGGCTCTACTTTTTATGCGCAAGGCGGGATTGCTGCCGTATTTGATGAAACAGACAGTATTGAATCCCACGTCGAAGATACGTTGATTGCCGGTGCGGGCCTTTGCGATCGCCATGCGGTCTCATTTGTGGCAAGCAACGCTAAATCCTGCGTTCAGTGGCTTATCGATCAGGGCGTTCTGTTCGATACTCAGGTGCAGGCTAACGGCGAAGAGAGCTACCACCTGACGCGCGAGGGGGGCCATAGCCATCGCAGAATCCTTCATGCCGCCGATGCGACCGGTAAAGCCGTTGAAACCACCCTGGTCAGCCAGGCGCTGGCTCATCCCAATATCCGCGTGCTGGAACGTAGCAACGCCGTTGACCTGATTATTTCTGATAAAATCGGCCTGCCGGGAACGCGCCGCGTTGTGGGGGCATGGATCTGGAACCGGAATAAAGAAGCGGTGGAAACCTGTAGCGCAAAAGCCGTGGTGCTGGCGACCGGCGGTGCGGCTAAAGTCTACCAATACACGACCAACCCTGATGTTTCTTCCGGCGATGGTATCGCGATGGCCTGGCGAGCCGGCTGTCGGGTTGCCAACCTCGAATTTAATCAGTTTCACCCCACTGCGCTGTACCATCCGCAAGCGCGCAATTTCCTGCTGACGGAAGCGCTACGCGGCGAGGGGGCTCTGTTAAAACGTCCGGACGGCACTCAGTTTATGCCGGACTTTGACGAACGCGGCGAGCTGGCGCCGCGCGACATCGTCGCCAGAGCCATCGATCATGAGATGAAGCGCCTTGGCGTTGACTGTATGTATCTTGATATCAGCCACAAGCCCGAGGAATTCGTTCGCCACCATTTTCCAATGATCTACGAGAAGCTGCTTGGGCTGGGCATCGATCTGACAAAAGAGCCGGTGCCTATTGTTCCTGCCGCACACTATACCTGCGGCGGCGTGATGGTTGATGATAACGGGCGCACCGACGTCGACGGTCTGTATGCCATAGGCGAAGTGAGCTATACCGGATTACACGGCGCCAACCGCATGGCCTCAAACTCGTTGCTCGAGTGCCTTGTCTACGGATGGTCCGCTGCCGAAGATATCGTTAAGCGCCTGCCTTTCGCGCAGTCAGTCAGTGAACTGCCGGCATGGGATGAAAGCCAGGTCGAAATTCCCGATGAGCTGGTAGTGATTCAGCACAACTGGCATGAGCTGCGCTTGCTGATGTGGGATTATGTCGGCATCGTACGCACCACCCGCCGCCTTGAGCGCGCCCTGCGCCGCATTAATATGCTGCAGCAGGAGCTCGACGAATATTACGCACGCTTCCGCGTCTCCAATAATTTGCTGGAACTGCGCAACCTGGTACAGGTTGCCGAGCTGATAGTACGCTGCGCTATGCAACGTAAAGAGAGCCGTGGGCTTCACTACACTCTGGACTATCCTGAAATGCTGCCGGATAGCGGACCTTCGGTGCTCTCGCCGCTGGCTCACATAAAAAGATAAAAATCCCGGGTCAAAGCGGTAAACCCTTCAGAGTACTGCTGCTCTGGCCCACGGATAACTAATCTGTCGCTAAAACACTCTTCTCCCGCCGTTGGAGAAAAGGCTAACAGAACTCGATGCGGCGGGCGCACTTCGGTTTCCGCGACGTCGGTACGTAGCCGCAGATGCCAGCCCATATTCTGCGCCCTCTGCACAAAAGCATTGCCAATGTCGACCGGAAGCACGACGCAGAAAAAACCCTCTTCCGTAACAAGCTCGGCGGCAGAGGTTAATAAGGTTGCATGATCGAGTGAGGAAGTATATCGGGCCTGCTCTCGCTGCGAGGTGGCACAAGGAACGCCGGCCGCGAAAAAGGGCGGATTGCTGACGATCAGATCATAGCGCCGGGTTTGCGGCGGCTGCCATTGCAGAATATCTGCCTGATGAATCTGAATACGTTCAGCCCATGGGGAATCCAGCGCATTTTCTCGCGCCTGCGCTGCCGCCTCTTTGTCCAGCTCCACGGCATCAACAATAACCGTCTCCCCGGTTCGCTGCGCGATCATCAGGGCTAACAGACCGCTGCCCGTGCCGATATCCAGTACCCGCTTAACCCTGGCGATCGGGGCCCATGCGCCAAGTAAAATGCCGTCGGTACCTACCTTCATCGCGCATCTATCATGAGCGACAAAAAACTGCTTAAACGTAAAACCATTGCGCGGCAGCGCAAACTTCGACTGGGACATCCTCGATAACCTTGCGGGCAAAAACTCCTGAGCTTAAGGCTATGCACAATACCGGAGAACAGATAGCCTTACAAACAGATGAACATTGCGTCCGTAACGTCTATAATCGGCGGTCCACTCAGAGGTAGATCATGACTGTAACGACTTTTTCCGAACTTGAACTCGACGAAAACCTGCTGGACGCACTCCAGGATAAAGGTTTCACACGCCCGACAGCCATTCAGGCCGCCGCTATTCCGCCTGCGCTTGATGGCCGTGATATTCTCGGTTCAGCCCCGACCGGCACCGGTAAAACGGCGGCGTATCTTCTGCCAGCGTTGCAGCATCTGCTCGATTTTCCGCGCAAGAAATCTGGTCCGCCGCGCATTCTTATCCTGACCCCAACTCGCGAACTGGCCATGCAGGTTGCCGACCATGCGCGTGAACTGGCAAAACATACTCATCTGGATATCGCCACTATCACCGGCGGTGTTGCATACATGAACCACGCCGAAGTGTTCAGCGAGAACCAGGATATCGTGGTCGCCACAACCGGTCGTCTGCTGCAGTATATTAAAGAAGAAAACTTCGACTGCCGCGCCGTTGAAACGCTGATCCTCGATGAAGCGGACCGCATGCTTGATATGGGCTTCGCCCAGGATATTGAACATATTGCCGGCGAAACCCGCTGGCGCAAGCAGACCATGCTGTTCTCCGCAACCCTCGAAGGTGATGCCATTAAGGATTTCGCTGAGCGACTGCTGGAAGAACCGGTGGAAGTCTCGGCCACCCCTTCCACTCGCGAGCGTAAAAAGATTCACCAGTGGTATTACCGTGCGGATGACGTCAAGCATAAGACCGCTCTGCTCGTCCATCTTCTCAAGCAGCCGGAAGCGACGCGTTCTATCGTCTTCGTACGTAAGCGCGAGCGCGTGCATGAACTGGCCGGCTGGCTGCGTGAAGCAGGTATTAATACCTGCTGGCTGGAAGGCGAGATGGTGCAGGCAAAACGCAACGAAGCGATTAGCCGCCTGACCGATGGCCGTATTAATGTATTAATCGCCACCGATGTTGCCGCCCGCGGCATTGATATTGCTGACGTAAGCCACGTATTCAACTTCGACTTGCCGCGCACGGCGGATATCTATCTGCACCGTATCGGTCGTACCGGGCGTGCAGGCAAGAAAGGAACGGCAATTTCTCTGGTTGAAGCCCACGACCACCTGCTGTTGGGTAAAATTGGCCGCTATGTCGAAGAGCCGTTAAAAGCCCGCGTCATCGATGAACTGCGGCCGACGACCCGAGCACCAAGCGAAAAGCTGACCGGTAAACCTTCTAAAAAGGTTTTAGCGAAGCGCGCAGAGAAGAAAGAGAAAGAAAAAGAGAAACCGCGGGTGAAAAAACGCCATCGCGATACCAAAAACATTGGTAAGCGCCGTAAACCAAGCGCCGCGGATGCTCCGCAGAAGTCGAACGAAGAGTAAAAAAAACGCCGGGATATCCCGGCGTTTTTTGCATCAAGGCTAAATCTTACAGGCTTTCGGTAAAAGTACGGGCGATAACGTCGCGCTGCTGTTCCGGAGTCAGGGAGTTAAAGCGTACCGCATAGCCAGAAACGCGGATGGTCAGCTGCGGATATTTTTCCGGATTTTCAACCGCGTCCAGCAGCGTTTCACGGCGCAGAACGTTAACGTTCAGATGCTGACCGCCTTCAACACGAACTTCTGGTTTCACGTCTACCGGGATTTCACGATATTCGATCTCGCCAAGTTTGCTTACCGCAACCACGTCATCTTCCGCAAAACCAGCTTTAGCACACAGGCAGCGGGCTTCGCCTTTTTCGCTATCCAGCAGCCAGAAAGAGTTCAGCAGATCGTCGTTTGCAGCTTTAGTAATTTGGATACCAGTAATCATTGGATGCCTCCAGGCAGTGTTTATTCGATTTTGGCCTTTGCGGCCAATTGGTAAAACCATTGTTGTATGCATGTATATATATCAGCCGGACATCCGGTATTCATTGATTTAAATCAACAAAAACCATGCGACAACAGTGGGTATAGCTGGATATTATTGTTTTACATCAAGTTACGCCACTCACGACGCCAAATAAATTTGTAAATTTTCAATTTTTTTTGCATGAAGAGCGTCAATCGCGTTGAGCAAATTTTGTGTTGTAGAAAGATACAGTTAAGCTATGGCGACGACACTTTGCAGGAGAGCAAAATGACCACCCCATTAACCTGGCACGATGTGCTGGCAGAAGAGAAGCAGCAGCCCTGGTTTGTTAATACCCTGAAAACCGTAGCGGAAGAGCGCCAGTCGGGAATCACCATCTATCCCCCACAAAAAGATGTCTTTAACGCGTTTCGTTATACTGAGCTAAGCGATGTCAAAGTGGTGATCCTGGGCCAGGATCCCTATCACGGGCCAGGACAGGCTCACGGCCTTGCCTTCTCAGTTCTACCAGGGGTCGCGACTCCTCCATCGCTGCTAAATATGTATAAAGAACTGGAAGGCACAATACCTGGCTTTCAGCGGCCGAATCATGGTTATCTCGAAAGCTGGGCGCGTCAGGGAGTTTTATTGCTCAATACCGTATTAACGGTACGAGCAGGACAAGCGCATTCTCATGCCAGCCTCGGTTGGGAAACCTTTACCGATAAAGTGATTTCATTGATTAACCAGCACCGGGAAGGCGTAGTATTTCTTCTGTGGGGGTCACATGCGCAGAAGAAGGGAGCGATAATCGATCGCCAGCGCCATTGTGTACTCAAAGCACCGCATCCATCGCCGCTATCAGCCCACCGCGGCTTCTTTGGTAGTAATCATTTCGTTAAGACAAATCAATGGCTTGCCGAACGCGGCGAAACGCCGATTGACTGGATGCCCAAACTGCCAGCTGAAAGCGAATAATCACAACTAACGCTAAAACCAAAATGCCAGCATTACGCTGGCATTTTTGGCTCTGAAACAAGGCTCAAGCCTTATTCTGCCGCCACCATTCAGCCAGCAGCACGCCGGTCGCAACGGAAACGTTCAGGCTTTCTACGTTGCCGGTGCCTTCGATAGCGATATTCAGATCGGCGCTGGAAATAGCCGCGTCGGAAAGACCGTCGCTCTCCTGCCCTAATACCAGCACCATTTTCTTCGGCAGCTCGGCTTTAAACAGCGGAGTGCCGGTATGGCTGGAGGTAGAAACAATTGCGTAGCCCGCTTTACGGAAGCGTTCAAGCGTATCAATAAAGCTGTCGCCGGTGATCGGCTCAACGTGTTCTGCACCGCCTTCTGCGGTACGGATCGCGGCACCAGACTCCATTACGCCAGCATCCTGTACGACGACGCCCTTCACGCCGAAGTGCGCGCAGCTGCGCATAATCGCGCCGAGGTTATGCGGGTTACCGACATCTTCCAGCGCCAGAACGCAATCTTCAGCATCGGCTTTAGCAACCCACTGCTCAACGGAGGTGCCATGACGTTTTTTAATCAGGAAGCAAACGCCGCCGTGATGTTCTGTTCCAGATGCTTTCGCCAGCTCAGCTTCATCAACCACATGATAGGCTTTACGATTAGCCGCCATCCAGCGCAGGGCTTCTTTGAAGCGCGGGGTCACGCTCTGGATAAACCAGGCGCGCACAATGGCATCCGGACGGCTCTGGAAGAGCGCCTGACAGGCATTTTCACCATAGACCCGGGTCTCTTCCGCACGCTGGCGGCGTAGTACTTCAGGATCGATAAAGCTTTTCCCGCTGATCCCACCGTGATCCGCTTTTACCGGCGTCTCATCGCCCGGCGCGCGGGACACGGTACGCCACGGCGAGGTGCCCTCACCGCCGAAGCCTTCACGCTTGCGATCGTCACGTTTACGATCGCCGCCTCGGCTCTCTCTTTCATCGCGCGCAGGGCGGTTACGACCATCAACACGAGATTTTCCTGGACGTCCCCCACCTTTTCCGGTACGCGGGTTATGGGTACGTCGGTCAGAATCATCATCACTGCGGACATACATCACTTTGACCTTGCCGCTTTTATTTTTCAGTTCGTCGTCGCTCATCAATTTTCTCCACCTGCGCTGCGCGAAGCGCGCAGATTACCCGATGTGCCATCACTTAGCCATTATTTCATTTAAAAGCCTGAGTCTATCGTATTCATTGAATAAATCTCATTGTCCTTTATTAGCAGTGCGTCGATAATATGTAACATTCAAGAAACAAATCGGCCACGTGCCGCGCTGCAACCCATAACCAGAGGTTAGTTATGAATACCGTTTGTGCCAGTTGTCAGGCTCTGAACCGCCTCCCCGACGATCGTAGTGCCGATGGCGCGAAATGCGGGCGCTGCGGTCACGATCTTTTTGATGGCGACGTTATCAACGCGACCGGGGCAACGCTGGATAAACTACTGAAGGACGATCTCCCCGTTGTCGTTGATTTCTGGGCGCCATGGTGTGGCCCCTGCCGTAACTTTGCGCCAATCTTTGAAGATGTGGCGGAAGAACGCAGCGGCGAAATGCGTTTCGTGAAAGTAAATACCGAAATGGAACGTGAATTAAGCGCTCGCTTCCGCATTCGCAGCATCCCGACCATTATGATGTTCAAAAATGGCGAAGTCATCGACATGCTGAACGGCGCCGTGCCTAAGGCGCCTTTCGATAGCTGGCTAAACGAAGCTGGCCAGCAGTAAAGCTTACGGGGCACCGCTTGTGCCCCGTTTTTACCTCTGCGACAATGGCGTTTTTTCTTAGCGATCCCCATGACTGATAACGCCGTCCTTCGTCTTCGCGCCGAACGTCTCGCGCGCGCCACCCGGCCTTTTCTTGCCCGCGGTAACCGTGTCCACCGCTGCCAGCGCTGCCTGCTGCCGTTAAAGCAATGCCTCTGCGCAACCCTAAATCCGGTTACCGCTACCAGCCGTTTTTGCCTGGTGATGTTCGACACTGAGCCAATGAAGCCCAGCAACACAGGACGCCTGATAGCCGATATCCTGCCGGATACCACAGCATTTCAGTGGTCACGAACCGAACCGCCGCAGGCGCTTCTTGATTTAGTCTCCGACGAGCGATATCAGCCAATGGTCGTTTTTCCTGCGTCTTATGCAGGTTCAGAGCGCCAGGTACTTAATTCTCCGCTGCCGGGTAAACCGCCGCTGTTTATTATGCTCGACGGCACCTGGCCCGAAGCGCGAAAAATGTTCCGCAAAAGCCCGTGGCTTGATGCGCTGCCGATTATTTCCGTCGACCTGTCGCGCATTTCCGCTTATCACCTGAGGGAAGCGCACGCAGAAGGGCAATACTGTACCGCTGAGGTCGCTATTGCACTGCTGGATCTCACGGGGGATGAAACCGCCGCCACCACCCTTGGCGATCACTTCAGCTTGTTCAGATCGCGCTATCTGGCAGGAAAAACGCAGCATAAGGGCAGTATCACAGCACAACTGACGGAAAACGTTTAAAATCATTCGGTCACTGGAGATCAAAGGAGACCGGTATGAGCCAACGAGGCCTGGAAGCATTGCTGCGGCCAAAGTCGATCGCCGTTATTGGCGCATCAATGAAACCACAGCGCGCCGGTTATCTGATGATGCGCAACCTGCTGGCCGGGGGATTTAACGGCCCTGTCCTTCCCGTTACGCCAGCCTGGAAAGCAGTTCAGGGCGTGCTGGCCTGGCCCACCGTGGATAGTTTGCCCTTCACGCCCGATCTCGCCGTGCTGTGTACCAACGCCCGCAGAAATGTTGATCTTCTGGAAGCGTTGGGGCAAAAAGGGTGCAAAACCTGCATCATTCTCTCTTCCATATCCGAACAATATCCCGCGCTGCTTGAGTGTGCCGCTCGCTACCAGATGCGGCTGCTCGGGCCAAATAGCCTTGGTCTTCTCGCTCCCTGGCAAGGTCTTAACGCCAGCTTTTCGCCGGTCCCTATTCATCGCGGCAAACTGGCGTTTATTTCGCAATCAGCGGCGGTCTCCAATACCATCCTCGACTGGGCTCAGCAGCGCGAGATGGGTTTTTCTTACTTTATTGCACTGGGAGATAGCCTGGACATCGACGTCGATGACCTGCTTGATTTCCTCGCTCGCGACAGTAAGACCAGCGCCATTCTGCTCTATCTTGAACATCTCAGCGATGCCCGCCGTTTTGTCTCCGCGGCCCGTAGCGCATCACGAAACAAGCCGATCCTGGTGATTAAAAGTGGACGAAGTCCTGCCGCACAAAAGCTGCTGCACGTCAATTCAGGTATGGATCCGGCCTGGGACGCCGCGATTCAGCGCGCGGGCTTGTTGCGGGTTCAGGATACTCACGAATTGTTCTCCGCGGTCGAAACCCTCAGCCACATGCGCCCGCTGCGCGGTGAGAAGCTGATGATTATCAGTAACGGTGCCGCTCCTGCTGCGCTGGCGCTGGATGAGCTTTGGCTGCGCAACGGCAAACTTGCCGGTCTCAGCGAAGAGACCAGCGATCTTCTCCGTCAGGCGTTACCTGAAACGATTGATATCGCTAACCCGCTCGATCTCCGCGACGACGCCAGCAGCGAGCATTACCTCAAAGCGCTGAACGTGCTGCTGGATAGCCATGACTACGATGCGCTGCTGGTAATCCATTCACCCAGCGCAGCAGCTCCAGGCACGGAAAGCGCGCTGGCGCTGATTGACGCCCTGAAGCGCCATCCTCGCGGCAAGTACGTGACGGTTCTCACCAACTGGTGCGGTGAGTTCTCTTCACAGGAAGCGCGGCGTCTGTTTAGCGATGCGGGCCTGCCGACCTATCGAACCCCTGAAGGTACGATTACCGCCTTTATGCATATGGTTGAATATCGACGTAACCAGAAGCAGCTCAGGGAAACTCCGGTGCAGCCAGTCTCGTTAGCGACTAATACTGCCGAAGCGCATAGTCTGCTGCAACGCGCAATCAATGAAGGCGCTACGTCCCTGGATACCCATGAAGTAAGCCCCGTTCTGCGCGCTTACGGTATTCATACCCTACCGACGTGGATTGCCGCCGATAGCGCTGAAGCCGTGCATATTGCCGAGCAGATTGGCTATCCCGTAGCCCTGAAGCTGCGCTCGCCTGATATTCCACATAAGTCGGAAGTTCAGGGGGTTATGCTTTATCTGCGTACCGCCGTCGAAGTGCAGCAGGCTGCGGATGCGATTATCGATCGTGTCAAAATGACCTGGCCGCAGGCGCGCATTCACGGGCTGCTGGTGCAAAGTATGGCCAATCGCGCCGGAGCCCAGGAGCTAAGGGTTGTTGTAGAACATGACCCCGTTTTTGGGCCGCTTATCATGCTGGGCGAAGGCGGCGTAGAATGGCGTGCAGAGGATCAGGCCGCCGTCGCGCTCCCTCCGTTGAATATGAACCTTGCGCGCTACCTGGTTATCCAGGCCATCAAAAGCAAAAAAGTGCGCGGCCGCAGCGCGCTGCGGCCTCTCGATATTCCCGGCCTGAGCCAGCTATTGGTTCAGGTATCGAATTTAATCGTCGACTGCCCGGAAATTCAGCGTCTGGATATCCACCCTCTTCTGGCTTCCGGCCATGAGTTTACCGCGCTTGACGTGACGTTAACTCTCGCTCCATTCACCGGCGATAGTGAAAGCCGCCTCGCCATACGCCCTTATCCGCAGCAGCAGGAGGAGTGGGTGGTGATGAAGAATGGGGAACGCTGCCTTTTCCGTCCAATATTGCCGGAAGATGAGCCGCAGCTGCTGGCCTTTATCGCTCAGGTCACGAAGGAAGATCTCTATTATCGTTACTTCAGTGAAATCAACGAATTTACTCATGATGATTTAGCGAATATGACGCAGATCGACTACGATCGAGAAATGGCCTTTGTTGCTGTGCGCATCACAAGTGAGGGAGATGAGATCCTCGGCGTGACGCGGGCTATCTCCGATCCGGATAATATCGATGCCGAGTTTGCTGTGCTGGTGCGCTCCGACCTGAAAGGTATGGGGTTAGGCCGCAAGCTCCTGGAAAAGTTGATTGCCTATACGCAAAGCCACGGCCTGCAGCGGCTGAATGGCATCACCATGCCCAATAATAAAGGCATGATCGGGCTCGCCAGAAAGCTAGGATTCTCAGTTGATATTCAACTTGAAGATGGGATTGTAAGTTTGTCTCTACAGCTTGTACCTGAGCAATTACAAACGGCTGACCGCAATTGTTGACTACTTTAACGGGTAGTAATGGTATTATTGCCCGCTTACGTCGTCTGCATGGTACAGAAGACCCTTCAATAAACAGAGAAGAAACGCACTGTGATGTTGTCAAAATTTAAACGCAATAAACATCAACAACACCTTGCCCAACTCCCTAAGCTTTCTCAGTCAGTTGATGATATCGAGTTCTTTTACGCTCCGGCAGATTTTCGGCAAGCGTTACTGGCCAGAATAGCTCAAGCCACCCAGCGTATTTGTATTATTGCGCTCTATCTGGAACAGGATGATGGCGGCAAAGGAATTTTGCAGGCGCTATATGACGCTAAGCGTCAGCGTCCGCAATTAGATGTCCAGGTGCTGGTCGACTGGCATCGCGCCCAGCGCGGGCGTATTGGCGTCGCGGCGTCTGATACCAATGCCGACTGGTACTGCCGCATGGCGCAGGAGAATCCCGGCGTCGATATTCCGGTTTATGGCGTTCCAGTCAATACCCGGGAAGCGCTCGGTGTCCTCCATTTCAAAGGCTTTATCATTGATGATAGCGTTCTCTATAGCGGCGCCAGCCTTAATGATGTTTACCTGCATCAACACGATAAATACCGCTACGATCGCTACCAGTGCATTCGCAACGCGAAAATGGCAGATGTGATGTTCGACTGGGTTGAAAATAACCTGGTGCAGGGCCGTGGCGTTAATCGCCTTGACAGGACCGACCGCCCTAAAAGCCCGGAAATCAAAAATGATATCCGTCAGTATCGCCAGGAGCTCCGCGATAGCAGCTATCATTTTTCTGGCGATGCTGGTGAAGATCAGCTATCTGTCACCCCGTTAGTTGGGCTGGGTAAAACTAGCCTGCTAAATAAAACGATTTTCCATCTGATGCCCTGTGCTGAGCACAAACTGACGATCTGCACCCCTTATTTTAACCTGCCAGCCCTGCTGGTACGTAATATCATTCAGCTGTTACGCAGTGGGAAAAAAGTCGAAATTATCGTTGGCGATAAAACCGCTAATGATTTCTATATTCCGGAAGATCAGCCGTTTAAAATTATCGGCGCTCTGCCCTATCTTTATGAAATCAATCTGCGGCGATTCCTGAGCCGACTGCAGTATTATGTCAATACCGATCAGCTCATTGTCCGTTTATGGAAAGACGATGATAACAGCTACCACCTGAAAGGCATGTGGGTGGATGACGAGTGGATGCTCCTGACCGGCAACAACCTGAATCCACGCGCCTGGCGACTGGATTTAGAAAATGCGATCCTTATTCACGATCCTAAGCATCAGCTCGGCGCAATGCGCGAAAAAGAGTTAAGCCTCATCCGCAAACATACCACCATCGTCAAACACTATCGCGATCTCCAAAGTATTGCTGACTATCCAATAAAGGTACGCAAACTGATCAGGCGTCTGCGACGTATTCGAATCGATCGTCTTATCAGCCGCATTCTCTGAATTACCGCCCCGTTCAGCGGGGCTTTTTTCCTGGACTTTGTATGCGCCTCATCATGCTTATCGCCCCGCTATTATTACTGACTGGCTGTAGCCATATGGCTAATGATTCATGGAGCGGTCAGGATAAAGCCCAACACTTTCTCGCATCAGCGATGCTCTCTGCGGCGGGCAATGAATATGCTCAGCATCAGGGCTACAGTCGCGACCGCAGCGCCGCAATTGGCTTTATGTTTTCGGTGAGCTTAGGCGCGTCGAAGGAGCTATGGGACAGCCGCCCATCCGGGAGCGGCTGGAGCTGGAAGGACTTTGCCTGGGATGTGGCAGGAGCCACAACCGGCTATGCGGTATGGCAACTGGCACATCAATAACCCTACAAACGGAGTCCTTTACCTTTACGGTGTAGCGTCAGGGAAACCAGGAAAGCAATGGCTCCCATGACGGTCACGTACCAGTAAAAGGCATGCTCAATTCCCGCTGATTTTAACGATAGCGCGACATACTCCGCCGAGCCCCCAAACAGCGCATTGGCGACGGCATAAGAAAGCCCAACGCCCAGAGCACGTACCTGGGCTGGAAACATTTCGGCCTTCAGAATACCGCTAATTGAGGTATAGAAGCTCACGATTAGCAGCGCACATATCACTAATGCAAATGCCGCATACGGCGAACTTACATTCTGTAGCGCATTCAGAATCGGAACCGTAAAGACGGTGACCAGTACGCCAAAGCAGAGCATAGAACTACGGCGACCAATCTTATCCGAGAGAGCGCCAAAAAGCGGCTGAACCAGCATATAAACAAATAAAGCAGCGGTCATAATCATGCTGGCGGTACCCGCCGTCATGCCTGCAGTATTGACCAGATATTTCTGCATATAGGTGGTGAAAGTATAAAAGCTTAATGACCCCGCGGCAGTAAAGCCCAGCACCATAATAAATGCCTTGCGGTTACGCCATAGCCCTTTAAACGAGCCCGCCTCTTTTAAGGCGCGAGTTTCCTGTTTAGACGTTTCATCTAATTGGCGTCGCAACCACAGGGCCACAACGGCTAATACTGCGCCAAGTGCAAAGGGAATACGCCATCCCCACGCGTGAAGATCTTCATCGCTGAGGATCTGCTGTAATGCAACCACGACCAGCACCGCCAGAAGTTGCCCACCAATCAGCGTGACGTACTGAAAAGAGGCATAAAAACCTTTCTTACCCTCTACGGCAACTTCGCTCATATATGTCGCACTGGTACCATATTCCCCTCCGACAGATAATCCCTGGAATAAACGGGCAAGCAATAGCAAAGCCGGAGCCCAGGTTCCTATCGTTTCATAACCCGGTAAGCAGGCAATCACCAGTGAACCAAAACACATCATGCAAACTGAAATAAGCATAGAAGTTTTACGTCCACGGCGGTCAGCAATGCGCCCGAATATCCATCCCCCGATCGGACGCATCAGAAAGCCAGCAGCAAAGACTCCAGCGGTTTGTAACAACTGTGTTGTGGTATTTCCGGAAGGAAAGAAGATGTGCGCAAAGTAGAGTGAGCAAAATGAATAGACGTAAAAATCAAACCACTCAACCAGATTCCCTGAGGATGCTCCTACAATTGCCCATACACGGCGCCGGGTATCACCATGATCCGGTGATTCACGCTCGCTAATACTGCTCTCTGTCATTGTAATTCTGCTCCAGCAAAGACTGCAATCTGCCGTGTCGGGTGAACCAACGCAATCGGACAAATCAATTAGTGAACCAAATGTTATATAATTGTTATTTTTTAGTTTGTGATATTATTCACATTTTTTTCGGGCACTGGGTTTTCGCGACGAAAAGTAGATTCTGAAGGCTTTAAAAAGTGAAATATGATGAAGCGCGAGTTATAACAGATTTTTATATAGCCTGCTTTCTTTGATAATTCTACGAGATAAGCATGTCCACGCAGGATTTTATCCCCAGCGAGCCTGGTGTTTCTTTTTTCGTAACAGATAATCTTCATCCTGACGAAGCTTATCCCACCACGCCTTGAATACGGTCGCCGCTGCGGCCTTTACAGGATCATTACCTCGCGTATTCAGTGAGCCATCCTTTGCATATTTTTTACCACCTTTATAATTGGCATAGCGCCTGGCCCGCGTGTAGCCCATCTGAATAAACTTTCGTGCCATATCCATGCCGACGAAATCATTCTGCTGTCGATAATGCTCAAAGAGCTGATATATTTTTTTGGCCGACTCGTTTGCTGATGCTTCATCTTTGTAGCGCCAGAAGGGAAGGATTTCGCTTTTATAGGGCTCAACCAACAGCACGCCCTGCTCACCTTTTCCTACCTGATACAACTCCGGGTGCTGGCGAAAATTGATGGTGGAAAAATCTTGCTGGTAATCAAAAGGCTTAATGGCCACAGTTTCCTCTCATACTGACTAAAACACCTTATTAGCCTGGTACATAAGGTAGAAGTGTGGAAGGAGGACTTTTCTGTATCGTATACAGAGAATCGGCATAAAAGCGGCAAGTTCTTATTTTATGACGACGGACGAAAGGAGTGAGACCCCGTTAGATTTACAGGAGAAATGATAATCCACGTAGGCTACCTATGTCAGGATATGGAATGTTACCCATATAGGTACGGGAAGTTTATCGATATGTTTGCAGAAGACAAAAACGCAAAAAGCCCATCCGTCAGGATGGGCTCTTCACTGGTTTGATGCCTGGC
>OEPS010000109.1_pt1 | contig 29723 bp, 21 predicted proteins | sample 1539411 | NCBI WGS metagenome assembly OEPS01 (sample SAMN02671747, study PRJEB22543) | soil metagenome | biome: bacteria | place: China:Hunan Province, Lengshuijiang City | collected 2012-10-15 | depth 0.08m m
AGTAACCGGGAAACGTTCCGCGGGAAATAATATATTTTGAGCCGGGGTGAACCGTGATATTAGGTATATGCCGCGACCCATCCTGAACCATGGCAAACCGCTGCCGAAAAGAAAACGTGGACAGATCCTCTTCGACGACAAAGACATGCAGCCAGTCGCATGCTTTTGCGGCCTGCTCAATCAGATACTGATGCCCCAATGTAAAAGGATTTGCATTCATCACAATCCCGCCAACATTCTCGGCCGTTACCAAATGCTGGCTCCGCAGCTGCCGGCAGTAGCGATGGATGCCGACGGGCGAATTCTCCATCAGGGTTGCCTGATTATCGAGGGTGACCAAAGGATAAAATCCGCATCCCTGGAATGATCGAACATTATCCGGACAAGTCAGGAGAAATAGCTGATGTTCACCGTTCTGAATAGCCTGCAGCTCCGCTTCATGAATTATTTTCAGGCCTAAGGCTGTCCCGCGCCATTCTCTCGCAACCGCAATGCATTTTAACGTATTACCCGCAAGCCCGGCACAGGCCACCAGCTGCCGATTGCAACGTGCGACAACGAACTGTTCAATGTCATCGTCAATGCCTAATCCATTATTCTGCAGAAAGAGAGCTATTTCGTTTCTGCAGGTACCGTTGCTAGTTTCAACCTTCTCGAACTCTAGCGTTTGGTCGGTGTACATCTTGTTTCTCCTGCCCATACCTGAATGGGCGTCAAATAATCTTGTCCGGGTCCGCGGAGACTATGACATCTGCAATTCGTGCTGAGGTTTTGATTCCACAATCGTATTCATGAGATGCCCAATCTTTTCGATAACCACCTCGACCCGATCGCCTTCGTGCATAAAGAGAGGCGGTGTTCTTTTTTTACCGACACCGCCTGGGGAGCCGGTAATAATGACATCGCCAGCGCTCAGCGAAGTGAAAGTGCTGATATAGCTAATCAGATCGGCGACTTTATGGATCATGCTGGCCGTCGAATCGTTCTGAACCATAATGCCGTTCAAATAAGTTTGAATAGACAAGCGGTGTGGATCGGGTATTTCGTCAACGGTAGTCAGGCAGGGACCAAATGCCCCCGTCTGACGCCAGTTTTTACCCGCGGTAAACCACGCATGCTGCCAGTCGCGCACCGAGCCATCCATATAGCAGCTATAGCCGGCAACATGGCTCAGAGCAGCGCTGGCATCGATATTCATACCCGGTTTGCCAATAATAACGGCCAGTTCGCCTTCGTAATCAAACTCATCGGATAAGGCAGGTTTTAATATCGGCGTTGCGTGGCCCGTTTGCGAGTCAGGAAAACGTACGAACAGGGTCGGTGCATCGTTGGTTTCTGAAAATTCTTTTCTTTTTTCCGCATAATTCATACCGACGCAGAAAATCTTTCCTGGATTTTCAATAACCGGTAAAAAAGTAATATCGGCTAACATGATATCGACCGGATAATTAATATATTGCGCGGCAATATCGATGGCGCCCCACTGCAGTAGATCTTTCAGCGTACTATATTGATGACCAATTTTCCCACCCAGGTCGATAATGCCTGCATCAGTCAAAATCCCATAACTTTTACGACCATGATGAACATAGCTTGCTAATTTCATGATGACACCTTACTAACATTTAATTTCTTTCCTCACGCCATTGGGAATGACGTGAGTTATTTTCTTAGACACTAATTGGCTTAAGACTCTACCGGTACCATTGCTTTTCTTTCGCTGGAAGATAAATACGTTGCGACACCCGCACCTACAGCCAGTAGCGCGATAATGAATCCCGTCATACCCTGCCAGCCCATCGAGTGGAAAACAAATCCGTTAACGAAACCGATAACTGAACCACCCATGTAGTAGAAGAACAGATACAGCGCGACGGCCTGACCACGTGCATGTGCGGCATTTTTACTCACCCAACTTAATCCAATTGAGTGGCAACCAAAGAAACAACCCGTAAAAATGACCGCACCGATAATAAATGTGACTACGTTAGAAGTTAAAGTCAGCAACATCCCCACCGCCATTAACACGAACAGTATACGCAGAACGTTCATACTGCCGTATTTTGCCGAAAGGCGACCCGCCTGAGGCGCAGTGAAGAAGCTTAAGGCAAAGCTAAAGGACAGCAGGCCTGCATTCGCTGGTGAAATATGGAAGGGTTCTCCTTTGAGGAAGAAAGCCAGGTAATTATAGAGAGAAGTAAACACACCAAAGATGATGAAGCTAATTACAAACGCCAGCGCCAGCTTTTTGTTTTTAAAATGGGATGCTGCACCTTTTACCACACGAAGAACGTTAAGATTTTGCGTTGGTTTAAAGTTCCGGGATGCCGGGAGTAAAAAGTTAACCAGCACAGCGACTAAAATCAGGCTGGCGGCAAAACCATAGAATATGGTGTTTATCGAAATATGGTCGATCAGCTGGCTGGCAATAATACGCCCTGACATCCCACCCATAGAATTACCAAAGACAAAGTATCCGGTGACTACCCCAGCGACAACCGGCGCGACTTCTTCACTGATATAGGCGGTTGCAGCAGCGGCAATCCCGCTGAGAGCAAGGCCAATAACCGCACGTAAAGCCACCAGCATTGCCCAGGATTCGACTAGTGGACAGAGCATTGTCAGCAGTCCGCCTAATAACAGCGAAACAATAATTAATTTTTTTCTTCCGTAATGATCGGATAGCGTCCCGGTGAATAATAAGCCGACTGCCAGCAGCGCCGTTTCTGCGGAGAGAATGATACTAACCTGGCTGACCGGTACATCATATTCGACTGCAAGAACGGGTAACAGAGGTTGAATAAAAAACAGAGAGGCTAACTCGGCAAGGCCGGATAAAGCCAGAGCCAGGATAATCCGAATATAATTACCGACTTTGACGGGAGCAGAGTTTAGCTGATTATCTTTAGTATAGGTTATAGCCATAAAATCCTCGACATTATTTTTTTAGGTACAGAGTTGTATAGCGATTACAAGCTAGAGGACATCAATTTTTCACAGCTTTAATGATATAAAATATTTATAATTCCTCCGCAAAAGCATAATCCGGGACACATACGGTACCTTCGAATAGTTTTCGGGAAGTTCTAATTACCGCGGCGCGTGTTTTCTCAATATCATTCCCCTCTTTGAGCAAAGATACCGAAATTTTTCCGCTTGGATGTTCAATATTAATAATATTGGTATAAGGAGCCTTAGGCCGATCGGCCACAATTTTATAAGCAACCGATCCTTCAATTATCGTTGCGGTTGATATGCCGATAGAGCCGGTAATCGCCAGCGATTTATGACAGGTATGAGGCATAAAATAGCGGACTCTGATGGTTCCTCCTGCGCCGGGTTTGCTCAGCAGCACCGGTTTAGGAATAACTTTATCGGCAACGTCTCCCAGCCCCATTTTCGCCCCGGCCTTACGCCGGATGGCTTCCAGTTTATCCATGAATACTCTGTCCGCATCCAGCTCCGCCGGTGATTCATCCCCTGTTTTACCCATCAGCTCCGCCTTAAGCAGCACCATCGGCATAGCCATATCGATGCAGGTAACTTCCACGTCATCAATCACATCTGTCACGTTACCGGTTGGCAGCAGTTTCCCCGTTTTACAACCCGCCGAGTTGAGAAAGGTCAGGCCAATCGGCGCGGCATAACCGGGAACACCGTCAATGTGCGTATCGCCTTCATAATTGACATAAAAGTTCGGCGTTTGTACTTCGGCATCAACCAGCGTACCGGTATTCAGGTTACGGATACGCACGGTCGTCACCGGGCTTTGTGCCTTAACAAGGCCTTTTTCAATCGCAAAGGGCCCTACCGCGCAGAGCATATTACCGCAGTTAGGAGTGGTATCGACACGGCGCTCGTTAACCATTACCTGCACAAACAAATAGTCGACATCAGCATCAGGACTATCTGATGGGCTAACGATAGCAACCTTACTGGTTTGAGGACTACCGCCGCCAATACCATCAATTTCAAGTTCATGGCCCGCGCCCATCAGGCCCAGCAGTACGGCATCGCGTTCCTCAATTTTCGTCGGTAAATCACTGGCTAGTATCACCGGGCCTTTCGAAGTACCACCACGCATCAGTACACAAGGAATCTTTAACATTTTCTTTCTCGTTTCACGCATTGATAAGAGCGAAGTCAGGATTCCACAGCAGGATAAATAATGCTAATGCCAAAAAAACCAACCATTAATACGTTTTGCGTATTAATAGCGGTTCAGTTAGTGTGCATACATTGCGTACTATGACCGGAGTGAAATCTTATGCTGCAGGACCTTCAGGGTATACAAGCTTTTGTTAAAATTGCAGAAATCGGATGCTTCACAAGAGCTTCACATTTTCTTCACACATCCCAGCCGGCCTTAACTCGTCGCATAAAAAAACTGGAAGAGCAGCTGGGAGCCACGTTGTTTGAACGAACGACCCGAAACATTAAGCTGACGGCCGTAGGCAGGGAATTTTTACCTAAGGCCAAGAATTTAATAGATTTTTATGAAAGTTCGATTCTGAGTATTAAGGAAATGGCGACCCATCAGAGCGGCGTTGTCACCTTGTCCTGTCTGCCCACCGCCGCGTTCTATTTTCTCCCCTCGGTCATCAGGGACTATAACAATCACTATCCAAATATCCGTATCCGAATCCTCGAACACAGCGCCAGCGACTGCCTTGAGGCGGTACTAAACGGCGACGCAGATTTCGGCATAAATATGATAAACATCACACATCCCAATATTGATTTTTCACCGCTGGTCAACGAGCCATTCGTATTAGCCTGCCGACGAGACCACGAACTGGCGCAGAAATCACTGATCTTGTGGGAAGATTTGGCCAACTTCAGGCTGATTGGCGTAAGGCGTTCAAGCGGCAACCGCTCCTTGATAGATCAAGCGCTGGAGACGGTAAACTGGAAGCCAAATTGGTTTTATGAAGTCAGACATCTCTCGACATCGCTCGGTATGGTGGAGGCTGGCCTTGGCGTTGCAGTGGTCCCAAGCCTGGCGATGCCGACCGATGAGCATCACATTCTTGTCAGTCGCCCGCTGGTTGAGCCCGTTATTCGTCGCACGCTGGGACTCGTACTACGCAGAGAAACGACCCTGAGCCCTGCGGCGGAAAAGTTCAGAGAGATGCTGCTGCAGCTGTGGTCCCAGGACACAAACAGCCCGTGGATTGGCAAATTTACCCGCTAGATGGTTGCCAGGGGCGCCAGCGACAGCTTGTCCTCTTGTCGCTGGCGGCTTTTCTCGCACACGCCATCGCGGGAGTAAATGGCCTTTAAGCGGTAAAAGCTATCCGTTTCAATCCCTCCAGCGCTTTTTCAAGGTATACACGGGGACATCCCAGATTCAGGCGGATAAATCCGCTGCCGGCCGAACCAAAGCTATTCCCCATTGAAGGCGCAATACCAGCAACGTCAACCATAACCCATTTGAGCTGCTCATCACTCAGCGCCAGCCGTTTGCAATCGATCCATAACAAATACGTTCCCTGGGCAGGGATAATCCTGGCCCACGGGAGGTATTCAGCAGCCTGTTGAATAAACCAACGTCGATTCTCCGCCAGGTAATCAAGCAGTTCATCCAGCCAGGGAGCGCCATTTTGCCACGCCGCAATGCTCGACTCGATTGACAGAGCATTAAAAACATCCAGCCCATGAGCATCGAGGCGGCGTAAAAATTGGTCGCGCAGCGCGGGTGCCGGAATAAGAAAATTCGCAATGCGTAAAGTAGATAAACCGAAGGTTTTACTGGCAGAGGTGGCCGATATGACGCGTGAGTGCCAGCGCTCTCCCAGATGTAAAACCGAGGTGAAATTTTCTCCCGGCAGCAATAAATCGGCCCAGATTTCATCGGAAATTAAAATAACATCATACTCTTCGCACAATGCGAGCAGCTCGCTGAGCTCCTGAGCAGACCAACAGCGGCCGGTTGGATTATGCGGATTACATAAAATCATTAGCGGCGGGCGTTCGGTGCGAAATAGCATTTCCAGATGGGCGAGATCCATTCGGTAACCGATTTCGGGCTCCTCAGATAATGGATTTTCCAGCAATCGTCTGTCGTTGAGCGAGATGATTTTTGCAAAGGAGCCATAATATGGCCCCTGAACCACCACGCCTTCACCTGCACGGCTGAGCATCTGCACCAGCAGAGATAATCCCGGAACTACCCCTTCTATACTGCATATCCACTCTTGTTTGATAGCCAGCTGATGACGGGTTGAAAACCATGAAATCAGGGAGTCAAAGTAAATTTGCGGCCGTTCGCTGTAACCAAAAATACCGTGCTCAATGCGCTGAATTAAGGCCGTCTGGACCGCTGGCGGGCAGGTAAAGTCAAAGTCAGAAACCCACATCGGCAACAGTTCATTCGCCCCTTCGCCAAAATAGCGCGTCATAAAGTCCCATTTCAGCGAACCTGTATAGTGGCGATCAATAATTCTATTAAAGTCCATCGAGTTCCTTTCCTATTCTGTGGCCGTTAAATTGTTTTCTTTTCCTGCCGCCGGGGATGTTTTCGCAATGCCAATTCCGGTAAAACCAAAAAATAAGGCAAAGAAGATAGCCGCATAGCACTGAACCGCCCACGGCAGTAAATCCAGCGTACTCACTCCCAGCGTCGTTGCCATATATACCCCGGCAGAGGTCCAGGGTAATAAGGGCTCAATAACGGTGCCCGCGTCTTCAATAGTTCGTGATAGATTTTTAGTATCCAGCCCCATGCGACGATAGGCATCTTTAAACAATTCAGCCGGTACCAGCAGAGCCAGTTTACCGTCGCTGGTTGCGCCGGTAACAAGGATGGTGGTGCCAATTGTCGCGGCAATTAACTGGCCGACGCTGTGAATGACCGTCAGCAGGCGGTTGATAATAATGCTGAGCGCCCCGGTTAACGTTAATGCTCCGGCAAAAGAGAACGCGCAAAATACCAGAAGAATGGTGCCCATCATGGAGAACATGCCACCACGGTTAAGCAGGCGTGGAACATCAGCAATAATGCCTTCCCCTCCTTGCGGGAACATACTGATGTTAAAACCATCAATAAAAGCATCCAGACCCTGCTTAACGCTGAGCCCCTGCATAACCACGCCGAGAACCAGCGCTAATACGCACGCGCTGAGCATTAAAGGAATCACCGGTTTTTTACGAATCGCGCCCCACAGAACGATAACGGGCGGCAAAATCAGTACGATATTAAAGTGGTACAGCGACTCCAGCGCGTTCACAATATCGGTGACCCGCTGCGGCGTAGCCACCTCGCCCAGCATAGTACTGTGACCGGCAATAAGATAAACCACTGCGGCAAGCAGAAAGCTGGGGATCGTCGTCCATAATAAGTGCTGAATATGCTCGAAGAGCGTGGTATCTGCGACAATGGCAGCGAAGTTGGTCGAGTCTGACAGCGGCGAAATTTTATCGCCGAAGTAAGCGCCGGAAACCACCGCTCCGGCCGCCGCCGCCAGGGATACGTCCAGTCCGGCGGCCACCCCCATCAGCGCAACGCCAACGGTTCCCGCCGATCCCCACGAGGTACCGGTACATACCGAAACCACGCTGGTTAAAAAGAAGGCGGCGATAAGAATATACTCAGGGCTGATTAATTTGAGCCCCCAGTACACCATATAAGGAATAGTGCCGCTGAACATCCACGTCCCTATTAATGCCCCGACGCAGATAAGAATCATAATAACCGGCATCGCTTTAGCAAGTTTATCCACTACCGAGCTAATGATGTCTTCCCACGTAAAACCCTGCCACCAGGCTAGTCCAGCGGCAATGGCTGCCGAACAGAGTAATAACGGTTCAATACGCAACCCCATGATGCCGTAGCCAATAATTAACAGCAGCAGCATCGCCAGAATAGGGATGGTAGCCAGAGCAAATGAGAGTGTTTTTTTCTGATTTTGAGAGGCATTCATAGATAGAACTCCAGTCTGTGAGGTGGTTCCAGAGTAGAGAACCCCCTTTTGCCTGACTGTGATCGTCAATTTGCCTTCATGTAAGCGATTACATGAGCGCGTTAAAATTGAAATAGATCACATTACTGCGCCTTGACGACTTAATTAGTGAGTTCTGGAGGAAAAACGGAATCGCGGATCACCAGTTCCGCAGTGAAATTATTCATGCAGGGCTGCTGGGTCGCGCCTTTAAATAGTTGAATCGCCAACTGTGAAGCGCAACGCGCCATGCGCTCAACCGGATAGTGCATCGTTGTCAGTGCCGGATAGAGATAGCGCGCCATCACCACATCATCAAAGCCGACGATTGAAAGCTGCTGCGGTAGCGTAATGCCTTTTTGATGCAGGATGCGCATGATACCGGCGGCCATAACGTCATTGAACGTTACCGCCGCGGTAAAAGGAATACCGCAGTTAAGAAGCTGATGCGCTGCGCGTTCGCCCCCTTCCTCATTAAAGGGGACACTAATTACCCAGTTCTTATCAGGCGTTATGCCGTATTCCGCCAGCGCCTGACGATAGCCATCCAGCCGCTCGCGGCGATCGATAATAGGTAAATCGCTCGTCACGCAGGCAATACAGCGATGCCCTTGCTCCAGCAAATGAAGCGTTGCCTTTTTTGCCGCATCACAGTTTTCCAGCCATACGCAACGATTAGCCATTCCGGCAATATAGCGATTTACCACGATCATCGCCGGAAAATGCGCCGCATAGCGCAGGAGCTCCTTTTCAGACAATCTGCTCGCATGAACCACAATCGCCTCGCAGCCCTGGTTTATCAGAAAATCGAGCCCGGCTTTCTCCATGCCTTCATCATGACCGCCGCTGCACACCATTAAGCGGAACTGTTCCTGGCGTGAGACTTCCTCGACGCCGCGAGCAAGGCGAGCAAAAAAAGGATCGGCAAGATTACCGGTTAATAATCCGAGCATGTCACCGCTGCGTTTCGCCAGCGCAATGGCGGCGGCATTACGATGATAATTCAGTTCACGCATCGCTTTTTCTACTCGCTCACGCGTCACCGGCTCAACCCATGCTGTTTGATTGATCACTCGTGAAACGGTGGCTGTTGAAACTCCCGCTAATAATGCCACATCCTTTATGGTCGACATTTTTCCCTCCTTGTTTTGAGGATTTAGATTTTACTGATAGTCACTTTTGGTGGTAGTGAATATATTTATCTCTCCTGCCTATTTTCACTGTCCATAAGATAATAACTCTACATCCATCGGTTTGCACAGCACCAACAATTTAGCCTTAGCTTCAGTTAAGCTTATCTACTATTTGTGAAGGAATTGCATAAAGAATTAACAAATAAAACATTATAATAATATAGCCTACCAAATTTACTATTTGTGGATTCTCCTCTTTTCTCTCAGGGACAATTTATTACATCCTCCTGGGAATAATGAGCCATTCACTCTGTTACCTGCTGTTCATTATGATGGTTTACATACGCTCATCACCGGGTATTTCCCTCTGTCATCCGAACCACTAAAACTAACGTCATTAAGGCGCCCACTTATCTTCTAAGGAGCGGATGATGAAAGTGCTAAGTAAAAGACAAATATCATTAATCAATCATTTAGCGCAGACGAGATGTTGAAGCCATAAACTTTTTTTACTGATAAAGGTAACTCGATACTTAGTAAACCAGGATTGGGTCTGAAACTTGATGCTAACGGCGTCGTCTCACTGCCTGTCTCCTCTGGAGATAAGCAGTTAGTGAACATACTGAAAAGTAAAAGGCGGGAGGATATTGCGACCGATTTGTTAACACACTCGCCGACACCGTTATCTATCAGCTTTTTATCTGAGAAGTATTTCCTTAGCCGCTCTTCTATTGTGGAAGATTTAAACAAGGTTGAAAGCTGGTTAGATTGTTTTTCTCTGGTGATGATTGGCACATCGACTGACTTATATCCTGCCGGAAAGCAGCCAAAGCTGGATATCGAAAGGCTGAAATCTATTAAGCAGCGGTTGAGCATTCCTCTGGTTCTCCTTGGTGGTTCGGGTAACAAGGATGCGGAGGTCGCTGAATCTATCCAGCATGGGGTCGGAAAATCAATATTTCCAGCGACATGAAGAACGCGTTTTTCGTTGCGCTTGAAGGAGGGATAAAGTCCGGAAACTACGAACCTAATGCTCTATTTGTCAAACCGATGGAGGCCACAGAAGCCATTGAGGCTCACAAGATGCATCTGTACCCTCTCTTGATCCCTCACTTCTTGAAAAACAGGCATAAAAAAACCCGCTCAGGCGGGCTTTTTTTGGGCTTGAACCTCAAAATATACCAAGTGAATATACCAAGAGTATACCACCACCCCAAAGCAACAAGGGGTTACCTTTCGGTAACCCCTTGTTTTATTTGGCGGAAGCGTAGAGATTCGAACTCTAGAACCCTTTCGGGTCGCCGGTTTTCAAGACCGGTGCCTTCAACCGCTCGGCCACGCTTCCGGTATGGGGCGCACTATAAACACCTCCGTTGAGGCTGTAAAGCACCAATTTGTTCAACCGCCTTAAAAATAAACAAAAACGCGTTATTCGTCTGAAAATCAGGCAGCTTGCGCAGTTTTTCAGCGCAAACTACCCTCTCCGCGTTAATGTTTTTTAATATACATATCTTTGGTGTAGTAGTACCCCAGCTTATCCGGCGTAAATCCGCCTACCCATGGCTTAACCAGATGGGTGCGAACATAGTGATAGACCGGAATAGCCGGAACGTCCTGGCCAAGCAAATCTTCCGCCTGCTGGTAGAACTTACCCCGTGTTGCGGAATCAGGCGCTTTTGCCGCGTTGCGCAGCGCCTCATCGTAGGCTGGATTACTGTACTGGCTGGTATTTTCACTATCACCGGTGCGGAAGGTGTTGAGAAACGTTGCGGCGTCGTCATAGTCGGCAATCCACGCGTAGCGCACGACGTCAAAATTATGCGTATGCATGGTATCGAGCATGGTCTTCCACTCCTGGTTTTGCAGCTTAGCCTCAACGCCAAGATTCTTTTTCCACATTGAGCTGGCGGCGATGGCAATTCGCTGGTGCGATTCGGAAGTGTTGTAGAGCAAATTAAATACCAGCGGATGAGCCTCATTAAATCCGGCCTCGTTTAGTAGCTTTTGCGCCTCGGCGATACGCTTTTCGCGCGGCCAGCTGGCGTACTCGGGATTTTGCAGTTTTACACCGCCAACATCAGGCTGGCTGATTAGCCAGGCCGGACGCTGTCCCTGCCCCATGACCTTCTCCGCGATAATATCCTTATCAAGAGCCATATTCAGCGCGCGCCGCACCCGCGGGTCGTTAAACGGTGGCCGGGTGGTATTGAATTCGTAATAGTACGTTGCCAGCTGCGGCGAAACATCCAGCTGCTCGCCCATGGTTTTTTTGAGCTGAGAAAACTGGTTAATCGGTACGGTATAAACGATATCGATCTCTCCGGCTTTATAACGATTCACATCGGCGGCTTCCGAGCTTATCGGCAAATAGGTCACCTTATTAATAACGGTATGCGCGTCGTCCCAGTAACGGGGATTACGCTCGGCCACAATCCGCTCGTTAACTACCCATTGTGAAATCTTATAAGGCCCGCTGGCTACCATATGTTCCGGTTTGGTCCATTTGTCGCCGTAGCGCGATATCAGCACTTTATCGAGCGGCACCAGGGACGGGTGTGCCAGCATTGCCAGAAATGCTGCATTTGGCTGATTTAAGGTCACCTCGAGAGTCATATCATCAAGCGCTTTGACTCCCAGCGTCTCGGGCGCTTTTTTCCCCTGCGCTATTTCTGCACCATTGACGATATGCATATTGCCGGGATAGCTCGCATAAGGAGACGCCGTACCGGGTGACACCAGCCGCTGCCAGCTCCACACGATATCCTGCGCGGTAATCGCCGTACCGTCGGACCAGGTCACCCCGGGACGCAAATGGAAGGTCCAAACGGTGTTGTCTTTATTCTGCCACGTCTCCGCCAGCCGGGGCTGAATCTCTCCTGACGGCGAAACGCTAATTAGCCCTTCGAAAAGGTCGCTGATAATATTGAATTCAACATCGCTTTCCACTTTATGCGGATCCAACGATGAGGGCTCGTTACCGTTATTTCTGACTAACTCCTGTTTATCTGCCAGTACCGTTCCCGGCGGCGCCTGAGCGGCCAGAGCGGGCGTGACTATGGAGAACAGGCCGACGGCCAGCAGTATGCGTGTGATGTGATTATATTTTTGTGATTTCATATCCCTTGCCTTTGTTACGCTTCGTTTGTACCCTCTCCAGACTTAGTCACAGAATGGCTATAACGCAATATTTTTCAGTTAGTTATCAGATTTCGATCTGGCTTCGGAAAGTGAACACATAAACATGCTGTTTATTTGCCGTTTTCTGGAATGATATGCTGAATTAAGCCGAATGACTTTGAGTAAAGATGGGTAAAAGCACTATGGCTTCGGCTCTGGTTTTTTTATGCTTCGTTATTAATTACATCTGTCATAAGAGAGTGACTCATGGATCGTATAATTACATCGTCGCGTGACCGGTCATCGCTGCTCAGCACGCACAAAGTTCTGCGGAACACCTATTTCCTGCTTAGCCTGACGCTGGCATTTTCTGCCATTACGGCAACGGCCAGCACGGTGCTGATGCTGCCTTCTCCGGGTCTGATTCTGACGCTGGTCGGTATGTACGGGCTGATGTTCCTGACCTATAAAACAGCGAATAAGCCAACCGGCATTCTGTCAGCATTCGCCTTTACCGGCTTCCTTGGCTATATCCTGGGACCAATGCTAAACGCATATCTGTCTGCCGGCATGGGCGATCTCATCGGTCTGGCGCTGGGCGGTACCGCGCTGGTGTTCTTCTGCTGCTCGGCCTACGTCCTGACTACGCGTAAGGATATGTCCTTCCTCGGCGGCATGCTGATGGCGGGCATTGTCGTCGTGCTTATCGGCATGGTCGCGAACATTTTCCTCCAGCTGCCGGCACTGCATCTGGCCATCAGCGCGGTGTTTATCCTGATTTCTTCCGGCGCTATCCTGTTTGAGACCAGCAACATCATTCGCGGCGGTGAAACCAACTACATCCGCGCGACCGTCAGCCTGTACGTCTCGCTGTACAACATCTTCGTCAGCCTGCTGAGCATTCTTGGCTTCGCCAGCAAAGACTAACCCTCTCCAGGCTTGAACTAAGGCCCCGCTTATGCGGGGCCTTATTTTTTGCTACACTGCCGCCATTTTCAGCGGTATATGAAGAATTATGTTTATCTTTGAAGGCAATGAAATAGAGACCGATAGCGAAGGCTATCTGAAGGATACCACGCAGTGGAACGAGGCGATGGCGGCCGTTATCGCTGAGCAGGAGGGCATCAGCCTGTCCGTTGAGCACTGGGAAGTAGTGCGCTTTGTGCGCGACTTTTATCTGGAATTCAACACCTCTCCGGCGATCCGCATGCTGGTGAAAGCCATGGCGAATAAGTTCGGTGAAGAAAAAGGCAACAGCCGTTATCTTTACCGCCTGTTTCCGAAAGGCCCGGCTAAGCAGGCGACAAAAATCGCTGGTCTGCCTAAACCGGTCAAATGCATCTAATACAGAATAGCGAATTTCTGCCACTCTCTGGTGGGTTGATGGGGCTCGGTCAGCACCCTGTCAACCCGCGCGCTGCGTGGCCCACCGGCTTTCAACCAGGCTATCAGCTTTTCCACCTGTTCCGCTTCTCCGCAGGCCAGAACCTCCACGCCGCCGTCGTCAAGATTGCGCGCATATCCGGTTAATCCAAGCTGCAGCGCCTCGCGCTGGGTCGAATAGCGAAATCCGACGCCCTGAACCGAACCGTATACCCACGCCATCGTGCAAACCGTTGCCATGTTCTCTCTCCTTTCTGGATAGCCACTTAACACAGAGGATAGCAAATTCTTCTAGCGTACATGTTTTGGTAATAATCCATAGTGCTGACGAAAACGCGCGGTAAAACGCGATCCGGACTGATAGCCGCTGTCATGCGCAATCTCACCAATGGGTCGTGACGTCGACTGTAATTGCCCCAGAGCGTAGGCCATCCGAACCTCTTCCACTATCTGGCGAAAACTGCGCGACTCCTGCTGTAAACGACGGCGCAGGGTTGATTCGCCAAGAAACAGCATCTTAGCGACTTTCGCCACGCTCCAGGACTCTGAAGGCGACAGCATGATAATTTGCCGGACCTGGCCGGTTAAGTCCTCCCGCCGTTCGTGAAGCAGCGGCCCGGCGTATCCGGCCTGGTACAATGCCAGCAGCAGCCCCATCGCCTGATGCTGCTGTAACTGGGCGGAAAGCCCTCCGCGTACCGCCTGCAGGACGTTCTGCCACATAAACGTCAGTTCCGGGGCCAGCGGCGCGCACAGCGACGTCAGACGCCCGGTCTGCGGCTCTTTCATATAGAGAGCCTTAAAATCCGCCAGCAGTTCAGGTGTTAATGAAAGCAGATCGGAGCAAAACAGCCCGTTCTCCGGCTGATTAATCACTTCAAGCTCAACATCGGCAGGCAAAATAATCAGCTGCTGCGGGGTCGCCAGCATTTGGCTGGCCCCCTGCACGATGACCTTACTGCCGCGATTGACCCGGCAGAGCGCGGGCGAGAACAGCGTGACGCGGTGCAGTTTGCATAAACGCCGGGTGGTGATTTCCGCCGCCGTTAAAGCATTATGATGAAAATGAATGTTCCGCATCAGACTGTCCCTATTTTTAGCGTCCAGCCAGCGCCGTTATCTGCGCGCTGGCAATAGCATGGCTATGTAACATATATCCGACTAACGCCCCGCTGGCCTGAGCGTCAACAGGCAGCGTCGGGGTATCCAGCGCCCACACCGTAAAGTGATAGCGATGAGGCTTATCCCCGGCTGGCGGACACGCGCCGCCAAAACCAGCATACCCGTAATCATTACGCCCCTGTACCGCTCCGGCAGGCAATTTAGGGTTATTTTTGTCTCCGGCGCCGGCGGCTAAGCTGGTCACCTGACTGGCAATATTCACCACCGTCCAGTGCCACCAGCCGCTGCCGGTCGGCGCATCCGGATCATAAGCGGTCACCGCGAAGCTGCGGGTGCCCTCAGGAGCATTTTTCCATGCGATCTGCGGTGAGATATTCCCGCCGGTACAGCCAAAGCCGCCAAACCAGTGCGTCTGCGCCATAGGCTGGCCTTCGCGGATATCTGAACTGCTCACGCTAAACGGCGCGGCAATCGCCGTTCCGCTCATCATTACCATCACCGCCGCGGCGAATTTCAATCCTGTTTTCATTGTATTTTCCTCCATTGAGTGAGGAAATACTGTAAGATCCCAGCGTGATTTTTATTGTGCCAAAGCGCCTGCGTTTTGTGCCGAAACGCTCACCTGTCAATACCGGTGGAATGGTGCTTGCCTCAGCCACTTGTGCTAACCTACGCGCCATTTTTTCGGTGCCGACAATTCCCGTTGCTTAAAGGTAGCTCCATGACAGACTCCATTTTCCCCCGCTTAGTGTTAACCAAAGGACGCGAGAAATCTCTGCTGCGTCGCCATCCGTGGATTTTCTCCGGGGCCGTCGCCCGGATGGAAGGTAAAGCCCGTTCAGGTGAGACCATCGATATCGTTGATTCACAGGGAAAATGGCTGGCCCGCGGGGCGTATTCGCCCGCTTCGCAGATCCGCGCCCGCGTCTGGAGCTTCGATCGCGATGAAGCTATCGATAACGCCTTTTTCGAGCGTCGCCTGCAGCAGGCTCAGAGCTGGCGTGAGTGGCTGGCGGCCCGCGACGGGCTGGATAGCTATCGCCTGATTGCCGGTGAGTCCGACGGGCTGCCGGGCGTTACCATCGACCGTTTTGGCGACTTTTTTGTGCTGCAGCTGCTGAGCGCCGGCGCCGAATACCAGCGCGCGTCGATTATCAGCGCGCTGCAAACGCTATTCCCGGAGTGTTCAATCTACGATCGTAGCGACGTGGCGGTGCGTAAAAAAGAGGGACTGGAGCTGGCGCAGGGGCCGGTCGCCGGCAAGCTGCCGCCTGCCCTGCTGCCGATTACCGAGCACGGTATGCAGCTGCTGGTGGATATTCAGGGCGGCCATAAAACCGGCTATTACCTTGACCAGCGCGACAGCCGTCTGGCGACGCGTCGCTATGTGACGGATAAGCGCGTGCTGAACTGCTTCTCCTACACCGGCGGTTTTGCCATTTCCGCGCTGATGGGCGGTTGCCGCCAGGTTGTCAGCGTCGATACTTCGCAGGAAGCGCTGGACGTTGCCAGACAGAACGTTGAACTGAACAAGCTGGACTTATCCAAAGCGGAGTTTATTCGTGATGACGTTTTTAAGCTGCTGCGTAAATATCGCGACTCCGGCGAGAAGTTTGACGTTATCGTGATGGATCCACCGAAGTTTGTTGAAAACAAAAGCCAGCTGATGGGCGCATGCCGCGGTTATAAAGACATCAATATGCTGGCAATTCAGCTTCTGAATCCCGGCGGCGTACTGCTGACCTTCTCCTGCTCTGGCCTGATGACTACCGATTTATTTCAGAAAATCATTGCCGATGCCGCCCTGGATGCCGGACGTGATGTACAATTTATAGAACAGTTCCGTCAGGCTGCCGATCACCCGGTGATAGCAACCTACCCGGAAGGGCTGTATCTGAAAGGGTTTGCTTGCCGCATTATGTAACTTGAAAAGTGGAGAATCGGCCCGCATATAGCAGGTAATCATGTATCCCAGGAGGTGCTTATGATAGCCAGCAAATTCGGTATCGGCCAACAAGTTCGCCACACGCTTCTGGGCTACCTGGGCGTGATTGTTGATGTCGATCCAGAATACTCGCTCACGGAGCCGGAAGAGGACGAAATCGCCGCCAACGACGAGCTGCGTCTTGCGCCCTGGTATCATGTGGTGATGGAAGATGATGATGGCCAGCCGATTCACACTTATCTTGCAGAAGCGCAGCTGAGCAGCGAAGCCAGCGATGAGCATCCAGAGCAACCGTCGATGGACGAGCTGGCGCGAACCATTCGCCAGCAGCTGCAGGCTCCCAGATTGCGTAACTAATCTCAAAAACCCGCGTTGCGGGTTTTTTATTGCCCTTTATCTCTGCGCGGCATTTGCCAGCGCCTGGCAAATCAGACTATTGAATTGCCCGTCACGCTGCTGTCGTTCGCTCCAGCGGGTGTTTGCCCGCTTCATTTCGCGTGAAATCCCCTCGCTGGTAAGCGCAAGCTGCTGAAAAAATGGCGCCAGCATCGCACCGCCGGGCAAAACCTGAGTTTTAAACACCGGGCTCCCGTCAGCGTAACGGTACGTCAGCGCTTTTTCAGGCAGTACTGTTGGCGCAAAATACTGCTGCGCATAGCTGGCCCAGAAGTTCGCCGCCCCATAGCCGCGCGAGAAATTACTTTCACAGCCGGAAGGCTCAGCCAGCGGCGAAATTCTTTTCTCCGGGGGTCTGAAGGCATTTTCCATCCAGCGCGCCATTCCCTCCAGGTACCATCTCTGTTTAAACACCGCGTAACCATATTGATACAGATGGAAAAGCTCATGTGCAGGGGTAATATTTCGTGCGGGCTGCAGCGCGGCGTTAAGCACAATTTTTAAGCCACAAGGTAGCGCTGTTCCGTCGCTCATGGTTTCTGCCGCCACCCGGTCAAAGGCCAGACCGTGACCTTTAGGCAGGGTAAGCAGATAAATATTAATCTGCTGGGCTTGGGCATAAATTTTCTGCTCCAGCGGCGAGCGCAGGCCCAGCAGCGTGGTATAGAGATATTTCGCCGCCTGGAACTGGCTGCCAGTCTCTTTAATCACATCCGGAACGCCGTCGCCGGTACTGTCCTGCGGATATTGCAGGGCATCCTTACCCTGTAAGCTGTAATAAATATGAAAATCATCGACGACGTGCTCCTTCTCCAGGCGATGCTCATGCAGCAGAGAGCCGGGAACGCAGCGGGAGACCTGCACCACATCGCGCGCCAGAAGCGGCGAACAGCAGCAGGATGCCAGCAGTAGCGCGATGATTCGCCTCATCCCCCCTCCTGGTAGCCGCTAAAGGGGAAAGGACGCCAACGGTTATCCAACGTTAGCCGCCAGGTGGTGCTTTTTTTCCTCACCGCTTCTCTGCTCCTCATCCAGCTGACGCTCGCTTGTCTGCTGCCATGCCGCCCAGCGTCCGGCGATAGCGCTGGCATAGTAGCGTTGCGCGTTGCGCAGCGCGGCCTGCTGCATACTTTGCTGCAGCGTTTTGTCGGAGATGACTTTGATCAACGCCGCCGCCAGAGCCTCCTCATCGCCGCAGGGCACCAGCATTCCCGCCTGCATGTCCTGCAGAATGTCACGCGGACCGTACTTAATCGCAAAGCTAATCAGCGGGGTTCCGTATGCCATCGCCTCTACGGCGGAAATAGACTGCCCCTCCTGGGTCGAACAAAGTACCGTACAGCAGGCCGTTTTGTGCGCCTGCGCGATGTCAGAGGTAAAGCCGTTAATATGGATAGCCTTCTCCAGTCCCCACCCGGCGACCTGCGCGCTTAAGCTGCGGCGCAGCGGCCCCACTCCGTAAGTATGCAGCTGCGCGTCGGGGAGCGCCGCCACTACTTTGCGAAACGCGCTCAGCAGTAAAGCGTGCTGCTTCTCTTCCGAGTAGCGGGCCAGGTAGATGACCGTTTGCGAAGGGATCTTCTGCGGATTTGCTGGAATATTGCCGTTATCAAGATGATTAGGGATCACCGCCATCTGGGCGGCGGGAAACCCCTCCTGCTGCAGATCCTGCCACTGCTCATCGGTCAGGACGATCAGCCGATCGACCAGATCCGGCTGCTCAAGGATATGCCGGTAGGAACTTTTCAGCGCGCCGTTAGAAAGCTGATGATGGGAGTGAATGATGGCGCTCAGCGAGCAGGCCATCCGCTGGGTGGGCCGTGAACAAACAAAGCTTTTCCACGTTTTGTTTTTATCAACGATAAAATGCCAGCGCCCTTTCCCCGCCATCATGGTTTCCAGCATCCACGAAAAAAAGGCCTCTTCCTGAGCAAAGCGTTTTACTTCACCATCCGCCAGGGCAATTTCAAGATAGCTTAGCTGCACGTTACCCTTTTTCTCATTGAAGCTTTTGCGCAGCAGAATATTTCCGGCGCTATCAACGTAATCTTCAATGATTCTTTCCTGAGGGTGCAGCAAGAAGTTACGCTTGCCTACCGGCAAATCCACGCCAGGATCTACGGCATGCCTGAGCTCGATGTTGCCCGCCAGCGGTGCCAGCGTCGAGATGACTTTCATCGCAAAACAGTCGCTGAGCCACTGATAAATATTATATACCGGTACCTCTTCAGGCAGCGCGCCGCGGGCTTTTAACGCCTTCACCGCACTGGATAATTCCGGACTCCACGTCGCGGTAATCAGCCAGGGTACGGTGCGCAAATGTTCGGTGAACAGCTTCGCCCGGCGCATGGCCGCCACCTCAATACCGTTGCCCACATCGCGCAGCGTCTCCAGCAGAAAAACGGGGGTCGCGTTATTCGACGGCTGCGCGTCGTCCTGCTGGAGCTGCGGCTTTTTTGCCGCTAAATGGTATTTTTGATAAGCGATAAAGCCGGAAAGATAGTGCTCGACGTCATCGATTCGCACGCGGTAGCTATGGTGGCGAATAAAAAAGCTGTTCACGATCCGCGCCGGATTTTTAAAGAACATCGCCAGTTCGGGCCAGAAGAAACCGTTCAGCAAATAGCGCGCGCGGGTTTCCAGCGCCAGCCAGAACTTTTGCCGATCGAAATCATCAAGCAGATGGCGATGCTCAGGGGAAGCTTCCAGCCGGGTCACCATTTCAGATGCCGCCATCATCAGCTCAAGTAGCGTAGGATAGGTCGTGACGCGATGGAGCACGAAATCAAGATGATCGCGTACGTTGTTAAGACCAAAGCGAAAGTATTTTTCTTCCGGGCGGAAGCGGGTTAATTCATTAACGCAGTAGCTCAGCCAGTGGTCGTGGTGCTGCCAGTGTTTATTTCTGATGAAATAAGCAAAGGCTTTTTCCACGATTTCCAGCCACTGCGGCGCTTTGGTCAGGCCGTATAAGCGCATCAGGGCAAAAGCGGCTTCGCCGTCGTAATAGATGATACGGAATTTAGCCTTCAGCGAGAGGTCTTTGCTGTTGAGTACATGCACAAACTCGCCGCTATTCGGATCCTGCATGTAAGCAATCCCCACCGCCAGCTGTTCCATCAGCGGCAGATATTGCCGATCGCCCGTCGTTTCGGTGTATTTAACCAGTGCCAGGATACTGACGGCGTTACCGCCGAGCTTAATCTCATCGCCAACGTCGCAGAGAAACGCGGCTTCACGGCCATCGTCCAGGGTCCGGACGTCAATCAGATTATTTACCAGATACGCAATCGCCCGGTCTATTGCCTCGCGCACCGCAGGCTGGCGCGTCGCTTCCCAGCCTTCAATCAGCGAATAGGTGGAACTGGCGTGGCGCAGCGCGTTGTAAGAGCGTACCGGTCGATCGAAACATGGGAACCAGCCGTAGTTATACAGACCGTCTTTCTTGACCTGACGGGCTAAATAATCGGTACCTTTTTTAATCACGTCGCCCAGGCATTGATCCTGCCAGTTTTCACCGATGACGCGATAGCCGGAACCCCGTCCGCTGTGTTCAATAACTTTAGTCCCAAAGCGATCGCAGAAGACGCCCTGGGTTTTAAAACGCCAGAGGGGCTGCTGGGGATCCTGCGGCCAATTCAGGGGCTGCTTAAACCGCCGCTGGCCATAGTTTTCCAGATTGTCGCTATTCGGCGCGACAACGCCGTTGTCGCCGTCGTAGAGCAGCGCATTGCCGGCGATTTCCTGCTCAAGGATGGCGCAGCTAAACTGCGGGTCAAACGCGAGGCCAAAGCGAAAATAGTTGCGTTTGGTGACCATGAACTTCTCATTGAGGGATTGCCAGCTGAGCTTTTCAACGCTATCAACTATGTCGACGCGCAGCCACTGCGGCTCGTTGTCCTGCTTTTTGCGCCACTCCTGCAGCGCTCTGGCTCCCGCCAGCCACGCGAGATCGAAGCTGGTCCCGGTGGAGATATGAATATGCGCGCGCGACTTACCATCGCTGACGCTGAAGAAGATAACCCATGCAGGATAGTCGGAGGGCAAGACGGTGGATTTTAGTTTTTTTGCCTGAAAGCAGGCTTGTTGCAGTAAGTCACTTAGCGCCATTTTTCCCCTCTCCGTTTACTCAAGAATGCGTTGAATGTTTTAAAAATTATTATCAGAGACTGTAAACAAACCCGTTTTAGATATTGCGCCGATATCTCTGCCCGACACACTCCCCGGAGGCGGCGCTCGACGCGCCTTGTCCGGGCTACCAGGCCGCAGACGGCCGTCAATCCGTAAGCCCGGCATTTCACGTAAGTCCGCAGCCTGAGTCAGCTATCTGATTAACGTTCCCTTAATGCTTCTTTTGCCCGATTAAACGGTTTTACCAGATAGTCCATTACCGTTTTTTCGCCGGTCTTAATATCAACCGTTGCTATCATTCCCGGGCCAATTAAAAAGCGTTTGCCGCTTTTATTTTCCAGGTAATCGTGGTCAGTACGAATAAACACCCGATAGTAGTAAATATCGGGTTTAGCTTCGTCCTGGGTGGTATCAGGGGATATGGTTTCCACCACGCCGTTAAGCGCCCCGTAGATGGCATAATCATAGGCGGTAATTTTTACCAGCGCCTGCTGGTCGGGGTGAATAAAAGCAATATCGCGAGGCGAGATCCGCGCTTCGATTAATAAACGGCCGTCGACGGGAACAATTTCCATAAGCTCGCCGTTCGGCGCAATAACCCCACCAATAGTGTTGACCTTGATATTTTTAACAATCCCCTGTACCGGCGAGCGGACGGTTAAACGGGTTACCGAATCGGCGCGTCCTTTAATCACTTCCGCCAGACTGGCCACGTCGGCATTGGCTTTTGACAGCTGTTCACGCGCGTCAACAAAATAGCGGGTATTGAGATCGATCTTTTTAAAACTGATATCGGCTAATTGTTGACGTAAACGCAGCACTTCGACGTTGCTTGCCGCCCCCGTTTTGGCCAGCCTTTCGGTAATCGCCAGTTCGCTGTTGACCAGCTTCAGCGACTCATCCAGCTGACGCGTCGATTTAGTCAACTGCTCCTTGCGGCTATAGTAGAGACGGGTCTCTTCCGCCAGCAGCGCGGGCCAGGCTTTCAGCGAAGCGGGAAATTCCAGCGGCTGGTTGTTGACCTCAGCCGTCAGACGAATACTCGCCGCCAGCGAAGCCCGATATTTCGCCAGGCTTTCTCCCACATTAGATTCGCTGCGGGTGGGGTCGAGGCGCGCCACCACCTGTCCGGCCTTCACCTTACTGCCTTCCCGCACGTTCAGCTCGGTTAAAATGCCGCCGTCGAGGGTCTGAATCACCTGTTCGCGGGAGCTGGGGATGACTTTTCCCGTCCCCGTTGAGACTTCATCCAGAACGGCAAACCACGCCCACACCGCCCCCACCAACAGCATAACGGCCAGCAAGAAAATCAGCCGCCGCGATTTGACGATCTTTGCCTCATCTTCTTCGCTATCCGGCAGCAGCGCCACCGGGTCGTTATTAGCCATCATCGGCAAAACGTCATTGCCCGATTTGTTCATATGTTCACCACCTGACCGCGGGCCTTCTCTTGTTCAAAGACCGTAGCTTTAGGTTTATCCAGCGCCAGCTGCCCGTCCTGGATAACCAGAATCCGATCGACGATATTAAGCACTGCCGCTTTATGCGTGGCGATAATCAGCGTGCGCTCACCGACCCACTGCGCCAGCTGTTCTACAAAGGCTTTTTCCGTTCGCTCGTCGAAATACGAGGTAGGTTCATCCAGCAGGATAATGTTCGGATCGCGTAGCAGCGTTCTCGCCAGCAAAAGCGACTGCCGCTGGCCGCCTGAAAGCCCGAGTCCGCCCTCCATAATGACGTGTTCAAGCCCGAGGGGCAGTTTGCGCACAAACTCCAGCGCGCCGCACAGGGATAAGAGCGAGAAGATTTCATCATCGGTCGCCGTCGGACGCCCGAGTATCAGGTTTTCACGCAGGGTACCGTGGAACAGACGCGCCTCCTGGGTCAGTAAGGTCGCGTTGCGGCGAACGTCGGCGAGATCGATCTGCGGCAGGCTCAAATCATCCAGCCGCAGCTCGCCGGAGGTCAGTTCGACGTTGCCCATCATCGCCTGTAGCAAAGTCGATTTACCGGCGCCGATACGCCCAAGAATAGCGATCCTCTCTCCGGCTTTAATCGATAGCTGGTTAATACGTAGCGGGACGGTGGCGTCATTAAGACCGTAGCGAAATTCGGCCTGGCGAAACTCGTAGTTACCGTGCAGCACGGCGCGATGAACCCGGGGTTCGTCTTGCCCCCCTTCCACCGGCAGCGCCATCAGATTATCGAGACTCGCCTTCGCCGTTTTTACCTGCTGCCAGCGAGCGAGCACGCCGCATAGTGCCGTCATGGGCGCAACCATACGAGTCGAGAGCATTGATGCTGCAACCATTGCCCCGGTGGTGATATCGCCATTGATCACCAGCGGCGCGCCGACCACCACCACCGTGGCGTACAGCAGGTTTTGCACCGACATTCCCCAGCTGACCAGACCGTGGGTCAGCCTGCGCGTTTTAACCCCCGACTCCGCGGTAATGGCGATATAGCTATTCCACTGATGCAAAAAGCGGCTTTCCGCCTGCATCATTTTGATGTCCGGCAGTCCCTGGATGCTTTCCACCAGAATGGCGTTACGTAAGGTATTTTCGTGCTGGTTCTTATTGGCCAGCGCCGCGAGCTTACGCTGTAATAGCAGGCCGGGAAGAATCATCATTACCGTCGCCACTGGCGCAATCCAGCTTAGCCACGGTGAGACAATAAACAGCACCACCTGAAACAGTAAAAAGAACGGTAAATCCGCCACGATCGTCATCATCGTGGAGGTCATCATTTCGCGCACCTGCTCCAGCTCGCGGATCTGCGAAATAAAGCTCCCCGTCGAGCGCGGTACCGCGCTGTTTTTCAGGCGCAGAGCGTGCCCGAAAACCCGGTCAGAGATGCGAATATCCCCGCGTTTACCGAGCAAATCCGTCACGTGTCCACGCATAATTTTCAGCGCAAAAGCAAAGACCGCCGCCAGCAGTACGCCGCTGAACAGAACGTAGAGAGTAGGATAGGATTGCGCCGGGATCACCCTATCGTAAACCTGCATCGAAAAGAGGATACCGCTCAGCGCGAGAACGTTAATGGCGAAAGACGCCAGCATCACGTGCATGTAGGGACGGAGGTCTTTCAGCACAATTTTGCGCAGCCAGTCCGGCTGAAAGCGGGTCAAATAGCTCTCGGTACGGATATCCCTTTCCGGCGCTGACGGACGAAAAGCTATCGTCTTTTCAATTTCCGGCAGCAGGGTTTCCAGCGGGCAGTAGCTGAGCAGCGAGAGCTCCTTCACAAACCGCACCCCGACGGCATTATTAACGTCAAAGCTTTCAATTATGGCGATTTGCCCGTCACGTAGCTGGATAACCAACGGTAGCCGCCAGGCCGACATGTTCTGATCGGTAGTGGATAAAAACTGGCAGTTTAGTCCGGCATGGCGCGCCAGGTGTCTGAGCGCCTCGGGCAGGGTTTTCTGCGTCGCCCATTCGGCGGCGGCATGCAGGGTTCCGGGAGAAAAACTTTGTCGGTAGTGGTTAGCAATAAAGGCAATCGCATTCGACCAATCGAGCAAATGCGGTATCCCGGCGCGTTCGTCTTGTGGGGTCATGGGCGGATCTCCACGCCCTGGATATTTTGATTTTCCAGCGCGAACACCGTGCGCATCTTGCCGGTGCTGAACAGACAGTCCAGCTCCAGGGAGCGCAGTTGTGATTCGGTCAGGACCTGGCTGAATCTGGCCTGGTAAATTTCCTGATCGACGTTGAGCAGATCCAACAGCGGGCGTGAGCCGAGCTGAAGATACTGATCCTGATACAGCGCCCGGGTTTGCTCGCCAAGCTGCTGCTGACGTTTCTGAATACCCAGTGACTGAGCCAGATTAACCGCTTCATCGCGGGAGGCGTTCAGTTTCTGGCTGGCATCCAGCTGGGCGGTTTTGATCGCCGCATTCGCCGCCGCCAGGCTCTGCTGGGCAGCATCGCGAGAGGCGGTCATCGCCCCGCCCTGATAGATGGGCATCTGTACTTTAACCCAGGCGGAATATTGCGTTTTATTGAGTACCGCGCTGTTGGCGTAATTATCGTTAAGGTAGTGAGTCACCTCAGGTTCAAGAGAAATTGTCGGCAGCATTTGCGCGTTGGCGTTATCCAGCTGGGCCTGGGCCTGACCGGCCTGCGCCAGTGCCGCTAATACCGAAGGAACGGAACGGTAATCAATTTTAGACACCGCGCAGGCGGCATCCATCCCCTGCGGAACGTCATCCGTTACCGTGGCGATTCCGCCAATCCCGATAAAGGTTGCGAGCGTGGCTTTCCAGCGTTCAAGGGATGCCTGATATTGCAGAAGCGTAGATTGCGCCCCTTCGACGCGGGTATCGGTCTGTACAACGTCCGATAACGACGACGCTCCCGCATCGTTACGCTGACGAATCAGATCGCCGATCTCTTTTAGCGAAGTGACCTGCGCTTTGGCGATTTCAACCAGCTTTTGATAGCCCTGAACCTGCACCACCGCCGCGGCGGTGTCGTGAGCGACCTGATCGATATTCAGCATCACGGTGGCCTGCTGCTGGGCCACGCCGGAGTCTGCGGCTCTGACCGAACTGGAAACTTTGCCGAAGTCGTACAGCATTTGTGATACCGACACTACCAGCGATGGCGTATATCCGGCATCGGAATAAGAGTTTGTATAACCATTATTCATACCCGCACTAATTTGCGGGTAATATTTCGCTTTCGCGACATCAACTTTTTGCGCCATTTCCTGAAGCTTACTGACCTCCTGAGTAATAGACGGATGCCAGTTCACCGCATTTTTTACCGCTTTTTTAATATCGAGCGGGCCGGATATTCGAGTTTGGCTATTAATAACCTCATCATTATACCCGGCAACCTGTTGGTTATCGGTTAAACGCTGGCTGCTGATATCGTTAGGTATCAAATATGAATTTTCCGCATGAATTGAAAATACCGGATTCAAAGATATAAAGAGGGCTGTATAGCCGCAGGTTATGACATTCCTTTTTTGTTCAAATAGACGCATCAAATCTACCCTTCAGAAATCACGCACTGAAAAAACGGATATAATAATTTCCGCATCATTATTTTTATTAAATGATAGTCTGCTATCTCCCGGTTTACTGCCTGAATTCATTCCTCCACGATAAAATAATCTGAACGGCACCTCCCTGTGCCGTCAGCGGTAATAACGCTAGTTAGTTAGAGTTATTAGTATCAATCAGCTCGTTGAGCGAATTGATATGTACCCCTTCCAGCGTAATTAAGGTTGTCGATTGATGGACTCCCGCTCCACCATCGCGGTCGATTGATACCACCGTATTGTTCCCCACGTAGCTCAGGGTGACGTAGTTGCCGAGGCTACTGCTGTTACTATCCCAGTCAACCAGCAGCGCCGACACATCAATATGATCCCCCTGCGCAACCGAGAAGTCCTTCCAGGTATCGCTACCGTTACCACCGGTGTTGTCATCGGCCAGCAGATTGTAAATCACCGTGTCGGCCCCGGCGCCCAAGGTAAAGGTATCGTCATAGGCGGTACTGTCGTAGTGGTCGCCGTTGATGCTGCCGCTAATCTGCGGATGCAGATCGATGGTCAGGTGCGCCGTCGACGCCGGGCTGCCGTTATCGTTTAAGGTATAGTTGAAAATCTCCTTCGTGGTCATGGTAGAGACATCAATATTCGCTTTCAGCGCGTAGGTGTACGCCCCTGTGCCCGTTATCGTCAGCACGCCGTACTGGCCGGTCACCTGTACGCTTCCCCCGCTGACGCTCGCACCGGTATTATCGGTAATAGTGCCATCGTTATGGAACGTCCAGGACGCCGCGTTGCCCGCACCATTCTTACCAGCGATGGTAAAGCCTGTGTGATAAGCCCCGTATGTGTCATCTACGCCGCCGGATCCCGAACCGTTGAGGATATTGCCCGCCACCGACTGCGCTATTGTGTAGTGCGTGTCGGTGTCCACCAGGCTGCCGTTGACGGTCGCCGAGGAGCTATAGGTCACTGCCAGCGTAGACGTCAGATTGTGCACTACCGTCAGCGTATAGTTCCCCGCAGCCAGATGTAGCCCGGTGAAGGTATAGGTATCGCTATCAGTCGCCGAGCCCGTCAGTGAGCTTAGAGATTGCGAATACGGAACCGTCTGCACAACCACGGTGGATGTTGAACCATCACCATTGGTCACAACCTGAGATATCGTGATTGTCCCGGTCAGTGAGGCATTGACTCCCAGTCCAGTGATCGGCACCCGGCTATTACCCAACAGGTTAAGCGTGATGGTCGGGTTATCCAGTTCATGGTCTGCCGCAACCGTGAAGCTCATCGTCTTAGTCACATTCCCCGTTGACTGATTGGCGTTGACCTGGGTCGCAGCCACGGCAAGAGCGGTTGAGGTATACGACGTTATCTGTCCGGCAGCCAACGCCGTTGCGACGTTCATTGATATCAGGTCGTCCACCGCCTGCGATGGCGCGCCGCTGATATCAATCGTCAGCGTGGTACTCGCGGTATGGCCCAGACTGTCGGTAATGGTGTAGGTAAAGACATCCGATTTACCGACGCTGTCTACCCCTCCTTTAGGCTGGTAGGAGTAGCTGCCGTCGCTATGGATGGTCAATGTCCCCCATGCGCCCACTATCGCCGTTCCGCTGCTGCTTACCGACACCGGTTCGGATCCGTTGACCGAGGTGGCGGTTACGCTAGCCACCTTAATATTCACCCCGGTATCCGCTACATCTCCGTCACCGTCGCTTTGCAGCACGTTGCCCGCAAGGCTGTCTGCGTGATAACCCAGAGAGTCCGTAACGGTTACGCTAACAAAGGTTCCCAGATTGAGATCCAGCAGCGCCTTCAAGATCCCGGTCGTTGACGGTGATGAAACTACCGCCGTGTAAGACCCGCCAGGCAGTAATGAAGACCAGCCGCCTCCGCTATAGGACAGAGTAAGACCGTTCACATTAATGGTGACGGCATTGGACAGTACTTCGACAACCTGTCCGGTAGCCTTATCAACGATGGAGAGATCCGCAGTGAAGGACGAGGCTCCACCCAGCAGGCTCAGCAGCGTGGTCAGCGCGGCGCCCAGGCTAAGTCCGGTGGTACCCGCAACCGCTAGCTGCGTTTTTTCGCTCGAACCCGCGGCGACATCAAAGTCAAAGGTGTTTCCATTGAGCAGACCCACATTGACATTGCCCAGCAGCGAAACCCCTACGAGCTGCCCGATAGTCCCGGTTTCTCCGTTGAGAGTATCGTATATTGAGGTTACCTCCGTATCCTGAACATCAGGATTCGCCTGTGCCGGTTCGATGTTGCCACCGATATTAATCGTCAGGTTAGTCGTCGATGTATTCCCCGCCTCATCGGTGATGGTGTAGCTAAAGATATCCGATTTACCGACAGCCGCGCCGCCTTTGGTCAGCTGGTAGCTATAGCTGCCATCAGAGTGAATTGTCAGTACCCCATACGCACCGATGATATTGACACCAGCGCTGGTCACGGTTACGGCGGTTGACCCCGGAATCGAATCAGAGACTGCGCTCGTGACCGTGATATTGGTGCCAGTGTCCGCCATATCGCCGCTGGATGTGGTATCCAGTACGTTTCCTTCAATTTCCCCAACGCTGTAGCCAACGGAGTCCGTCACATCAACATTGACGAAACTTGCCACCTGAGCTGCGGCTAGCGCGTTGATCAGCGACACCAGGGTGCCGGAACTATTCGGCGCAGAGATGACCATGGTGTAATCGCCCGCTGGCAGATTCGCGAAGGACGCCGTACCGTTATAGGTCAGCCCACCAAGGAGGCTCGCCGAGATAGAGACGCTGTTTGCCGCAATGGCTACCACTTCGCCTGTCGCTGTATTCACTACCGACAGATCGGCACTCAGGGTATTTCCTGCCCCCAGGAGATTGACGATGGTGGTCAACAATCCGCTAGCCGTCAGCAGCGAGTTGCCGTTCACCGCAACCGTCAGATCCTCCACGGTTCCAGAACCTACACTGAAGCGGAAGTTACTGCCCGACAGCAGCGATACATCAACGGTGCTGAGTAACGTCACGCCAACCAGTTGACCGCTGGTACCGCTGACGTTGTTCAGATTACCTTCCAGCGCCGTCACATCCGGGCTATTGCTATCAGGTATCGCCTCGATATCGCTGTCAGAATCCGAGTCACTGTCCGAGTCGGAATCGCTGTCTGAATCGGAATCACTGTCGGAGTCCGAGTCACTGTCAGAATCGGAGTCGCTGTCGGAATCCGAATCGCTGTCCGAATCCGAGTCGCTGTCAGAATCCGAATCGCTGTCCGAATCCGAGTCGCTGTCAGAATCCGAGTCGCTGTCAGAATCCGAGTCGCTGTCCGAGTCGGAATCGCTGTCTGAATCGGAATCACTGTCGGAGTCCGAGTCACTGTCAGAGTCCGAGTCGCTGTCCGAATCCGAGTCACTGTCCGAATCCGAGTCACTGTCCGAATCCGAATCGCTGTCCGAATCCGAGTCGCTGTCAGAATCCGAGTCGCTGTCGGAATCAGAATCGCTGTCGGAATCCGAGTCAGCATCGCTGTCCGTATCATCAGCCAGACCGA
>OEPS010000110.1_pt1 | contig 29607 bp, 26 predicted proteins | sample 1539411 | NCBI WGS metagenome assembly OEPS01 (sample SAMN02671747, study PRJEB22543) | soil metagenome | biome: bacteria | place: China:Hunan Province, Lengshuijiang City | collected 2012-10-15 | depth 0.08m m
GGGCAGTATGAGGATCGCTTGCTAAAGCTAGATGACCTCGTGGCTAAAAGCGCTGGAATTGGGGAGGTTTCTCCGGTTCCGGGTTTTCGGCGAAAACACTCCACAATATGTCGCTAAGCGGCCAGCGCCCTTTAGTCGAGCAGGCCCCCGTCCGGCGAGGCGGGGTCCAGGGCGATGACGCTGGCCGTCTGGCGGGTCGCCTCCAGCTCCACGATCATCCCGTCCCGGAGCAGCTCTGTCGCCCGCTCCGTGCCGAGCACGGCCGGGATGCCCTTCTCCCGGCACACCACCGCGGCGTGGCTGAGCAGGCCGCCCTCGTCGGTGACGACCGCAGCCGCCCGGCTCACGGCCGCCGGGCCGCCGCCCCGGGTCGGGAAGACCGTCGGACCAGCTGCCCAGTCGGTGGTGCTTGCCGGCGACACCAGCACGTCGCCGGTGCGGAGCCGGCCCAGGTCGGGCACGTCGCGGACGATGCGGACCGGGCCCACGACGCGGCCCCGGCAGGCGGTCAGGCCCTTGAGCAGGATCAGCGAGTGCTGGAACGGGCGCGGCCCGGCCGTATGCACCTCGATCGTGTCGCCGCTGCGGTAGACGGCGTACCCTTCCCCGTAGCGGCGGGCGGCGGCGGCCTGGGGCAACGGGGCGCTGCCCTTCAGGGCTTCGGTCAACTCGTCGCCGGCAGAGAACAGGACCTGCTCCAGCGTGCAGCCGAGGTGGCCAGCCAGCCGGGCGAAGAAGGGACGGGCGATGCACTCCGCCTGGAGCAGGGCATGCCCGGTGAGGACGCGCCGGAGCAGGCGCTCGCCGGCTGGTTCGGACGGCTCGCTGATCATCGAATCCAGGTCGGCATCGGTCCAGCGCAACACCATGTTCTGGAGGCGGTCGACAACCTCGGTGGGGGTTGGCGGCGGGAGCCGGTAGGCACGGGTTCGCAGCCAGCCGTAGGCCTCGATGTGGCTCAGGATCTTGGCGGGGATGCCCGAGCCGGAGCCGAGGTTGGCCAGTGTCACCGCCGGGGCGGTATTCCTGAACACCTTGGCTGCCTCCGGGACCTCCAGGATGTCCTTGGCAAGCCGGTAGGCGTCGTCCACCTCGTGGCGAGACTCCACGACCTCCCGGCTCGCTCCCGGTCCGGGGCCCAGATCGGGGGGAATCCTGAGGACCTGGGCGGCGACGGCGATCGCCGCCGCCCGGAGCACCGACTCCTTGTAGACCTCCCACCCGTTCACCAGGTCCTGCTGCCAGTTGGCGAGCGCCCGGGCGTTGCGCAGCAGGGTTTCGGCGGCGTCCGCCGCGGCCAACCCGAACGCCCGCGGCTGATCGGCCGCATCCGCCAGGTACTGCTCGGCCACCCGCTCGTACCCGGCGTCGGCGACCTGGTGCCAGCTCCCCTCGTAGCTGTGCTCCTCGATCGGCCCGGGCATTCGTGTGGACACCCGGAACCGGTCGGGCTTGGTCGCCTCGCAGGTAAGGGTCGCCAGCAGCACCGAGTGCTCGACGAACAGGGTCCGCTTCACTCGGCACCTCCTGGGCGGCCGGGCAGGGTGGTGATCGGCCGGGCCTGCAGCACCCACAACGCCTGGTCATCGATGGCCCATTCCACGTCCTGGGGGCCGCCGAGCAATGCCTCGATCTGCAGGCCGAGTGCGAGGATCGCCGCCACCTCGTCACCGCTCAACACCGGGCGGTCCCGCCACGCCGGGTCGACGTCGACCAGCACCCCGGACCCGGCGGCGGCGGTGGTCATACGCCGCTTGGTGGCCACGAACGAATCGACGACTCCCCTGCCGTCCCGGCCCACCGTCAGTCCGTCCGGGGTGACCAGGCCCCCGACCACCGACTCGCCGGTGCCGAAGTTCGCCTCGATGTAGGCGGTGCCGGAGTCCGGGTCGACCGGGTGGATGGTGAACAGCACCCCGGCGCACCGGGCCTCGACCTGGGTCTGGACGACGACCGCAAAACCGGGGCCCGCCGTGGCCGGGGTCCCTGCCCGGTAGGCCAGCGAACGGTCGGACAGCGAAGAGGCCCAGCACTCGCGGAGGGCGTCGAGAAGCGCGCCATCGCCGGCGACGTTGAGGACCGAGCTGAACTGCCCGGCAAACGACGCCAGCGCGCCGTCCTCGGCGGCGGCCGAGGAGCGGACGGCAACGGCCTTCTGACCAGTCCCGGCGACCTGGCGGCGGTACGCGCCGATCACGTCCCGGGCGACGCCCTCAGGCACCGGGTCGGTCCGGATCCGTTCCCGGACGGCAGCTACGGAGCCGGCGTGGTCGGGCCATCGGATCCCGTTCGCCAGGAGATGAACGGCCAAGGCGCCCTGAGTGACCGAGAAGAACGGTGGCACCGGGAGGCCGGCGGTGGCCATCGCCGCCAGGTTCGCCGCCTTCCCGCCGACCGCAGCCCTCGGTGCCGCGGCAAGGTCGGCTCCCTCCAGCACCAGGGCAGCGTCCACCGGGCCCAGCTTAGGGCAGCTCCCTTTGCTAATGGTCGTGGCGCGGCTTAGCCCGTGACCCGGGTCAGCTGGTCAAGGGTGATGCGGGCCACCCGCCGGTCCGCCGCCCGGAGCGAGCGCAGGTCGCCGAGTGATTGGGCGTCGATCAGCGTACCGAAGGTATACGGGACGCCCGGGATCGGCAGGTCGACGTCGCGCTCGGCGTCGACGATCTGGATGAAGACACCGGTGTTCGGTCCCCCCTTGTGCAGCTGGCCGGTTGAGTGGAGGAACCGCGGGCCGAAGCCGACCGTGGTCGCCACCCGGTGCCGGTCGCGCAGCACCAGCCGGGCCTTGTGCAGCGTCTCCTCGGTGGAGGGGGTGCGGTCGAGGTAGGCCTGGATGGCGATGTAGTCGCCCGGCTTCACCTGGCCGAGCAAGGCCCCCAGGTCGTCGAGGCCGGGGTCGGGCGGGTGCGCTCCGGACGCGCCGTCGAGGATCGCGGCGGTGGCGTGCTTGGCCTCGGCGACATTGGGCTGGTCGAAGGCGTTGATCCCGAGGATCGACCCGGCGACCGCGGTGGCGAACTCGGCCCGGAAGAACTCTGCCCCCAGGTCGGCTGGCTGGCTGATCGGAAGCCGTACCACCGGGTGCCCGGCGGCGGCCAGGGCGTCAAGTTGCGGGTGGTCACCGAGGGCGACGAACAGCCGGTCGGAGCCGTAGGAGCCGGGGTCGGCCAGGTCCTCGCCGGTCACCGGGACGATGCCCTTTCCCTCCTTGCCGGTCGACTCGGCGATCAGCTGCTCAATCCAGTCGCCGAAGGTCTCGAAGCCACGGCCAAGAGCGGCGGTGAACTTGTCCCGCCCGGCCAGGGCCGCCTCCCCCATCACTGCCCCGAGCCAGGCACCCGGGTTCTCGCCACACGGGACGCAGGCGTCGCAGGCGTGGGCCATCTCCTCGCCGGCGTCAAGCAGGGCTTCCAGGTCGGCGCCGATCAGGGCCGCGGGCACCAGCCCGAACAGCGACAGCGCCGAGTAGCGGCCACCGATGTCGTCGGGGTTGATGAAGGTCGCCCGGAAGCCGCGCTCGTTGGCCAGCGACTCCAACGTGGTGCCCGGGTCGGTGATGGCGACGAAGTGGTCGCCGGAGCCCACCTTGTCGGAGAAGTAGCGGAAGTGCGACATGGTCTCCAGCGTCCCGCCGGACTTGCTGGCCACGATGAACAGTGTGTGGGCCAGGTCGAGCGACGACTCGACCCGGGCGATCGTCGCCGGGTGAGTCGAGTCGAGGACCTGCAGGTCGATCGCCCCCGGCGCCACCCCGAAGGTCCGGCGCAGCACTTCGGGGGCGAGGCTCGAGCCACCCATTCCCATGTGCACGGCGTGGGTGAAGCCGTCGGCGACCGCCTGCTTGGCGAATGCCCGCAGGTCGGCGACCCGCTCGGCCATCAGCGCCGGCACCGAGAGCCAACCGAGCCGGTTCTCGATCTCGGTGGGGTCGGGCTTCCACACCGTGTAGTCGCGGCGCCAGATCCGCGACACGACGTCCTCCTTGGCCATCGTCGCCAGCCGGTGGTCGACCGGCGGTGCCAGGGCACCCAGCGAGGCGCTCCAGCGGCCCCGGCCCGCCCGCACATGCTCGATCTTCCCGGCGATCACGCCCAGCAGGGTGTCGAGGTCGTTGGCAAAGGCCTCGATGCCGTCGACCTCGAGCTTGGCGGTGACCGCCGCCAGATCGACACCTTGGCCGGCCAGGGAGGTCACCATGCCGGCGGCCTGCTCGACCTCCTCCTCGACCGCGTGGGGCCGGATCCTGCCGTGGTCCCGGAAGGCGTCCATGGTCGCCTGGGGCATGGTGTTCACGGTGTCGGAGCCGACCAGCTCCTCGACGTAGCGGACGTCGGAGTAGGCATGGTTCTTGGTCCCGGTCGATGCCCACAGCGGCCGCTGGAGCCCGGCCCCGGCGGCGGCCAGCGGCGCCCAGCGAGGCCCGGAGAAGATCTCCCGGAACCGGCGGTAGGCCAGCTTGGCGTTGGCGATGGCGATCCTGCCCCGCAGCGGCGAGGCCTCCGCGAGCAGGTTGTCCACGGCGGTGTCAACGCGGGAGACAAAGAACGAGGCGACCGAAGCCATGCGGCCGATGGGCTCACCTGCCTCCACCCGGCGCTCCAGCCCGCGTATGTAGGCCAGGGCCACCTCCTCGTAGCGGGCGACGGAGAACAGCAGCGTGACGTTGACATTGACCCCCGAGGCGATCAGCTGCTCGATCGCCGGCACCCCTTCGGCGGTGCCCGGCACCTTGATCATCACGTTTGGCCGGCCGAGGGAGGCAAACAGCTCGCGGGCCTTGGTGATGCTGCCGTCGGTGTCGTGGGCGAGCTTGGGCTCAAGCTCGAAGGACACGAAGCCGTCCCGCCCGCCGGCGGCCTCGTAGACCGGGCGGAACAGGTCGGCCGCCTTGGCGATGTCGTCCAGGGCAAGGTCGTAGAAGACGTCGATCGGGTCCGGGTCGCCGTGCTCGGCAAGGTCCTTGATGGCGTCGTCGTAGTCGGTCGACCCGCCGATGGCCTTGGAGAAGATGCTCGGGTTGGAGGTGACGCCGCCCAGGCGGTCCTCGTCGATCAGCCGCTTCAGCCCGCCGCACGAGATCAGACCCCGGCGGAGGAAGTCGAGCCAGACGCTCTGGCCCGCGGCGTGGAGTTGCTCGAGGGGGTTCATTGGCATGGCTCCGATCGCTCGTGGCTACAGAGATCATTCCCACCTTAGGGCGTTCCGGGACGCCGGTAGGACGGCGGGACTACCGGGGCGAGCCGCGGTTTGTCTCTGACTGCGCGTCCGCTTGTTCCTCTGCCGCGATCGCCTGCATCACCGCCTGCCTGGCGAACCGGGCTTCGAGGCGACGGTCCGGCACGAGCCACATCAGGGCGACGGTCACGTAGCCGGCGACCCCGATCCACCGGTTGGCAAAGGTCAGCAGGACCGAGAGGGCGTAGATGACCGGCGACGCCTTGCCCTTGAAATCCTTGCCCAAGGCCGCCGCCAGCGGGGAGTTCGGCCCCTGATCGGCGACGATGCACTGCTGAAGGATGTAGTAGGCGAAGGCGGCCAGCAGCAGGACGCACCCGTAGACCGCGGTCGGCACCGTAGCGAAGCCGTATTTGCCCACCCAGGCGGTGCAGAACGAGAACAGCGAGAGCCAGAACAGCAGGTTGAGGTTGGCCCAGAGGATCCCGCCGTTGATGCGCGTGGTCAGGTGGAGCATGTGGTGGTGGTTGTTCCAGTAGATGCCCACGATGGTGAAGCTGAGCGCATAGGTGAAGAAGGCGGGCAACACTTTGCGCAGGGCGGCGACCGTGGGGCTGGCGGGCACCTTGAAATTCAGCACCATGATCGTGATCAGGATGGCGATCACACCGTCGCTGAACGCTTCCACCCGTGAGGTACTCACGTTTCCAACAATACCGTTGGGCGGCGAGGAATTTAACTCCGCACGAACGGGCGTGCGCTAGCTGACCGGCGGGCCCGGCCGGCGGCCCAAATCCGCGACCGCGGGACAATGACGGGGTGCCCGGGATCTTGGACTACCACGAGGCGTCGAAGCACTCGCCGGCCAGCGTACGTGCATCGGCCCGCCGGCTGGACTGGGCCAACCAGCCCTACCCGTACAAGGAGTACCTGGGCGACCTGCCAGCAGTCGACCTGGGGATGCCTGGCGGTTCGCTGCGGTTCAGCGCGCTGGACGCCGTCGCCGGGCGGCCGGGCGCCCCGGCACGGCCGCTCGACGCCGGGCTGCTGGCCCGGCTGCTCGGCTACGGGGCGTCGGTCACCCGCAAGCGGTCGATCTCCGCCACCGAGGCCTGGTACTTCCGCAGTTACGCCTCGGCCGGCGGCCTGTACCCGGTCGAGCTCTACGTGCTGACCGGCGGCCTGCCCGGGGTCGAGCCCGGGCTGTATCACTACCACCCGATGCGCCGGGCGCTGACCCGGCTCCGTTCCGGGGATCACCGCGGAAACGCGGTCGCGGCCGCCGCTGGCGAGCCCGCCCTGGCCGAGGCTCCCCTGGTGCTTGCCCTTACCGGGATTCCCTGGCGGACGGCCTGGAAGTACGGCCCGCGGGGCTTCCGCCACCTCTACTGGGATGCCGGCATGATCACGATCAACCTGCTGGCGCTGGCGGCCGCGGCCGGGCTCCCCGGCCGGGTGGTGGTGGGCTTCGCCGACGGAGGGGTGGAGCAGCTCCTGGGCATCGACGGCCAGACCGAGGTCCCGTTGTGCCTGCTGGCAATCGGGGCTGGCTCCCCGGCGCCGGCCGCGGTCGACGCGCCCCGGCTCGACCTTGCCTGGCGTGGGCTGTCGGCCCAGGAGACCGCCTACCCTGAGGTGCTGGCGGCGCAGGCGTCGGGGCGCCTTGAGCCCGGCCAGGTCAACGCCTGGCGGGACGTGGCGGAGCGACCCAATCCACCGATCAGCTTCGGCCCCGGGCCGTCCGACACCCTCGAAGCGGTGATCCTGCGCCGGGGCTCGGCGCGGTCCTTCGACCCGGTCCCCATGGCCGGCGGGACGCTCGCCACGATCCTCGACCGGGCGACCCGGGGCGTGCCCACCGATTACGCCCCGGGCGGCTCGCAGCTGATCGAGCCGCATGTGATCGCGAACCGCCTCGACGGCCTGGAGCCGGGGGCCTACCGCTACAACCAGGCCTTCGCCCTCCTGGGCGCCGGCGACTTCAGCTCCGAGGCCGGGTTCCTGTGCCTGGAGCAGGCCCTCGGCCGGGACGCGGCGGCGACTCACTTCCTCATGGCCGACCTGCCCGCCGTCCTGGCGAAGCTGGGCCAGCGGGGCTACCGGGCCGCACAGCTCGAGGCCGGGGTGACGGGAGGAAGGATCTACCTGGCCGCCGAGGCACACCGGATCGGCGCCACCGGCCTCACCTTCTACGACGACGAGGTAACCGCCTTCTTCGCCCCGCCGGGTGCCGAACCACGCAGCTGCATGCTCGTCACCGCGGTCGGCCCGGCGACCCGGCGGCTGCTCCCCCGGGCCTGACTCGGCCTGACCGCGGGGCCTGACGCCGCCTGCCCGCGGAGCCGCACTCCGCCTACACTGCCGGGCATGCCCGCCGACCCGCGGTTCCCGGTGCTGGACCGGATCGCCTACCTGAACGCCGGGGCCGTCGGACCGCTCTCCGAGGCGACGGTTGAAGCGATGGCTGCCGCCGACCGGCTCGGGATGGAGCAGGGCCGGGGAGTGCATGGCGCCTTCACGGAGCGCATGGCGATGCGCGACCAGATCCGCCAGAAAGTCGCCGGCCTGCTCGGTGGCGTCCCGCCGTCGACGATCGCCGTGACCGTGTCGACCACCCAGGGCATCGAGACCGTCGTCGGCGGCCTGGACCTGCACCCCGGCGACGAGGTCATCACCACCGACGCCGAGCACCCCGGGCTGGAAGGTAACCTCGCCGGGTCCCGGGCCACGGTCAGGGTGGCAGCCGTGTTGGGCAAGACGGCGTCAGAGGTCGTCGAGAATATCGGCACCCTGGTCACCGACCGGACCCGGCTGGTGGCGCTGTCGCACGTGCTGTGGCTGAACGGCCAGGTGCTGCCGCTTGCCGCGATCAAGGCCCGGTGCGGAGTACCGCTGCTGGTCGACGGCGCCCAGTCGGTCGGGGCGATCGACGTCGAGGCGTCAGTCGCCGACTACTACACCGTGTCCGGTCAGAAATGGTTGTGCGGCCCTGAGCTCACCGGTGCGCTGTACGTGGCCGTGCCGGAGTCGCTCAAGCCCCGGCGCGTGTACCCGCCAAGCCCGTGGCACCCACCGGCGACCGACGCCGGGCACCTGGAGCTGCAATTCCACCCGAGGTCCCTGCTCGCCGGCTTCCTGACGGCCCTCGATGAGCGCCCGGTTGATGCCGTCGCCAGGGGCGCCGATGTCGCCGACGCCTGCCGGACGGCGTTGGTCGGGTCCGGGATCGAGGTGCTGACCGAGCCGGGCCAGGCCCGGCTGGTGTCGTTCCGGGTGGCGGGCGACCCGGAGGCGGCAGTCAACCACTGCCAGGACCAGGGAGTGGTGCTGCGGAGCCTGCCGAACGGGTGGCTCAGGGTGTCCTGCGGCTGGTGGAACTCGGCCGCCGACATCGAACGGCTGGTTACCGCGGTGACATCGCTCCCGAAGGTCTGACCGCCCCTCCACCGATCTGCGACCGGCGTGGGCCGGGGCGCCCGGATCGGGTACACACTAGGGATGGGCACTGCGGGGTTGTGCCCGCCTGCTACGAACATGACTGCGAGGAATCCATGGCCATCGCAACAATCAACCCAGCGACCGGGGACACGGTCAAGACCTTCGGTGCAGCCACCCCGGAGGAGGTCGACCGCCAGCTCGAGCGGGCGATCGAGGCTTTTGGCGAATGGCGCAGGACGAGCTTCGCCACCCGGCGGGCACTGTGCGAGTCCGCTGCCGGCATCCTCGACGCCGAGCAGGATGAGCTCGCCGCCCTGATGACCCTGGAGATGGGCAAGCCGCTGGCCGAGGCCAAGGCGGAAGTCGCCAAGTGCGCCCGGGCATTCCGCTTCTACGCCGCCCACGCCGAAGAGGAGCTGGCCGACCAGCCCGGCGACGCCGCCGCGGTCGGAGCCAAGCGGGCGGTCGTGCGGTTCGAGCCCCTGGGCCCCGTGCTGGCGGTCATGCCCTGGAACTTCCCGCTGTGGCAGGTGACCCGCTTCGCCGCCCCCAACTTGATGGCGGGCAACGTCGGCCTGCTCAAGCACGCCTCCAACGTGCCCCAGACCGCGCTGGCGTTCGAGGACGTGCTGCGGCGGGCCGGGGCGGCGGAAGGGGTCTTCCAGACGCTGCTGATCGGTTCGGACATGGTGGCCGCGGTGCTCATGGACCCCCGGGTGCGGGCAGCGACGGTCACCGGCAGCAACGCCGCCGGGCAGTCGGTGGCCCAGATCGCTGGCGAGGAGACCAAAAAGACCGTGCTGGAGTTGGGCGGCAGCGACCCGTTCCTCGTCCTCCCGTCGGCCGACCTCGACGCCGCGGCCTCGGTAGGCGTCAAGGCCCGCTGCCAGAACAACGGCCAGAGCTGCATCGCCGCCAAGCGGTTCATCGTGCATGCCGCCGTGGCGGCGAAGTTCCAGAAGCGCTTCGTGGCCGCCATGAAGGCCCTGAAGGTCGGCGACCCCACCGATCCGGCGACGAACATCGGGCCGCTCGCCACCAAGCAAGGCCGGGCGACGGTCGCCGAACAGGTCGACGACGCCGTGGCCAAGGGAGCCAAGGTGCTGTGCGGGGGCAGGATTCCGGAGGGCGATGGCTGGTACTACCCGCCAACGGTGGTTACCGGGCTCACGCGCGAGATGCGGATGCACACCGAAGAGGTCTTCGGCCCGGTCGCCCAGCTGTACGTGGTGGCGAGTCTCGACGAGGCGATCGCGGTCGCCAATGACACGCCGTTCGGCCTGGGCTCCAACGCCTGGACCCGGGACCCCGCCGAGCAGGAGCGCTGCGTCTCCGAGATCGAGGCCGGGATGGTGTTCATCAACGGGTACACGATCTCGTTCCCCGAGCTGCCGTTCGGGGGCGTGAAAGCGTCGGGCTACGGCCGGGAGCTGGGGACGACCTACGGGATCCGCGAGTTCTGCAACACCAAGACGGTCTGGATTGGCTGAGGGCTCCCTGCGGGAGTTACCTCGTTACCGGAGGGTGAGGCGTCTCGTCGCCCGTCGCTTCGGGCGCGTCGGATCTCGTCGACCAGTCGCTCCACGAGCCCGGGTAGAGCCTTGCGCCGGGCAAGCCTGCCACCTCCAGGGCGAGGAGATTCACGCAGGCCGTCTCCTGCCTCCTTCGCGTGGCTGTCGGCGGCTACAAAGTGGGTGTGGGCGTCGCCCGGGTTGCCGAGAGTAAACGACAGCTCCCCCGCAACCGTAGCCAGGGTTCCTGCGATCAGATGCAGCCGGGTCTCCTGGGCGGGAAGCCGCGCACCGTGCAGCATGGCCTGGGGGCTGATCGAGCACTAGTGAACTCGAGCCCGCCCCTGAGGCTCGAGTGAGTGGCCTCACTAACGTTTTGTGAGTAAATACGCGCCATAATTGTTCATTTTTACTCACAGAAGAGTTGGCTCAGCGGGTGCCGATGATCGGGGTGTCCGTCGCCAGCTCGGTCACCAGGGCGTCGACGACGTCGACCAGGCTCCCCGAGGCGGCGGCGACGTCCCGCTGGCGCAGGTAGGACGGCCCGGTCTCCAGGATCGTCAGGCAGTGGCGCAGCTCGGGGAGGCAGCCAAGCCGCTGGGCGATCGGGCTCAGCTCCTCCACGAGGGTGGCGATCGCCTCCCGCACCTTCACCAGGTCACCATCCTCGTCGACGATGATCTCGGCCTCCACCCCGTAGCGCACCGCCCGCCACTTGTTCTCCCGCAGGATCCACTGCTTGGGCTCGGGGAGGGCGAAGCCCCGGTCGTAAAGGCCGTCCATCCACTCGACGAGGCACTGGCTGAGCGCGGCGACCGCGCACACCTCGCTGATGGTCGGCATGCCGTCGCAGATCCGCATCTCGACGGTCCCGAAGCCCGGGTGCGGGCGCACGTCCCACCACACCTCCCGGATCGATTCGACCGCCCGGGCGTTGATCAGCGTCGTCATGAACCCTTCGAAGTCCTGCCAGGTCTTGAGCGGGTAGGGCAGGCCTGCGGTCGGGAGCTGCTCGAAGATCTTCGACCGGCACGACGCCAGCCCGCTGTCCTGGCCAAGCCAGAACGGGCTCGACGCCGACAGGGCCAGGAAGTGCGGGATGTAGTAGGCCAGCGCGCCGGCCATCGCAACGGCCCGCTCGGCCGAGCGCACGCCGACGTGGACGTGGATGCCGAAGATCTGGAGCTGGCGGGCGGGCCACTGCATCGTCTCGACCAGCCGGCCGTACCGGGGGTCGGGGCTGATCACCTGGTCGACCCAGTGCGAGAACGGGTGGGTGCCGGAGCACATCATGGCGACGCTGGCCGCGGCGCAGTGCGGCGCCAGCGCGGCGAGTGCCGACTCCAGGTCGACCCGGACGTCGGCGACGGTGTCGCACACCCCGGTGTTGATCTCGACCGTGCACTCCATCAGCTCGTGCTTGGCGCGGACCGCCTCGTAGCCGGCAGTGCTCCGGGCCACAGCTTCCAGGATCTGGCTCCCCTTTGACGCCAGCTGGCGAGTGGCTGTGTCGACGAGCTCGAGCTCCATCTCGACCCCGACACTGGCCCGTGGTGAGGGCGTGAAGACGATGTGCACGATCAAGACTCTACGCCCACCGTCTTCCCGCCGCTGGCCAGGGGTGCGCCACCACGCTCCCGGACCGGGCGGGTCGCCGAGGTCCGCAGGGACCGCCCTGGACGATTGCGTCCTAGCCCAGCAGCTCCCGGATGAGCAGCGGCCAGAGCTCGGCTGAGCGGCGGAGCGATCCGGTATCGATCCGCTCGTTGTCGCCGTGGGCCATCGTGGCGAAGTCGGCGAAGCTCAGCCGGTCGCTGTACAGGCCGAACCCGTAGGCGACGGTGCCCATCGCCCGGAAAAACCGGGCGTCGCTCTGCCCGGCCGCCAGGAACGGCACCAGCGTCGACCCGGGCTCCAGCACCGATGTCACCCGGCCCAGGGCGTCCCACAGGCGGGAATCGGTGGGCGACTCGCTCGGCGGGTCGTCGAAGTCGGCCGTGACCTCGACCGAGTCCCACAGCTCGCCCAGGGCGTCACGGAACATCGCCTTCACCTCGCCCCCGCCGTGGCCCGGGAGCACCCGGATGTCGAGCTGGATCTCGGCCGAGTCTGGGATCACGTTGCGCTTGACGCCGCCCCGGATCACCGTCGGGGCAATGCTGGTGTGGGTGCAGGCGTGGGCCATCCCCGCCCAGGGCGCCAGTCCGTGGCGCTCGGCGACGCCGCCGATCCGCTGCGGGTCGAGGAGTTCGGCAGTATCTTCGGGGCTCTGGCCCAACGCCTCGACGAAGCGGCGCCACACCGGGGTGATGTGGGCCTCCGGGCGGTAGGCGGCCAGGCGGGCGACAACCTCGGCCGCCTTGACCACGGCATTGTCGGTGCGATGCGGGCGCGCACCGTGCCCGGGCGTCCCCCAGACCCGCAGCGTGCACCAGTAGGCGCCCTTCTCGGCAACGGTCACCGGCAGCCGGGGCGGCCCGGCCGGGGCGAGCGGTTCCAGCGGCATGCGGAACAGGCCGGGCTCGGTGACCAGGTAGTCGCACCGGACTGCGTCGGCGTGGTGGCGCGCCAGCCACCCGGCCCCCAGCCTGCCGCCCGCCTCCTCGTCCGCCACCGCCAGGTAGAGGACAGTCCCGGGATGACGGATCTCGCCGGTCGCCAGCTGGCGCAGGGCCACCGCCATCGAGGCGGTCAGGCTCAGCATGTCGACCGCCCCCCGGCCCCATACCTCGCCGCCGACGACCTCGCCACCGAATGGGTCCCGCAGCCAGCCGTGCGGATTGGCCGGGACGACGTCGGTGTGGCCCATCAGCATCAGGGTCGGGGCCGCTGGGTCGGCGCCTTCGAAGCGGGCCAGCAAGCTGGCCCGTCCGGGGTGTGGCTCGAAGCGGGCGAGCTCCAGGCCGGGCACATCGAGGTAGGCACCCAACAGGTCGGCACTCACAGACTCGTGGCCGGAGTCGGGCGTGCCGTCGTTGACGCAGGCGTTGCGGATCAGCTGGCTCAGCAGCTCGGTGGTCTCAGCCTCCAGGTCCGCCATCACGCCCCTCCCCGGCCCCTGTGGCCAAGCACCAGGGTAACCGGGCGCCCGGCCGGTCCAGGGGAGGTCAGCGCTCAGGGCCGGCGTCGGCCGGGGGGTCCTCGAACGGGTTGCGGCCCTCGCCGGTCGCGTCGCGCAAGAAGCGCTCCAGCTCGGCACTCAGGTCCTCGCCGGGTGGGACCGGCGGGACCGGGCCCGAGGCCTCGAGTTGGTCGAGGTAGGCCTGGGCGTCGGGCCGCTGGGCAACGATCGCGTCGAGCCGCGCTCGCTGCTCGCGGGCAAGATCGACCAGCGACTCGGTGGACAGGTGGATGCCCAGGTGGCCGGCCGCCCGCTCGACCAGGGCCAGCGCCCCGGCGAAGTAGGCGCCCTCCACGTAGTGCGGTACCTGCGCCCAGATGCCGACGCTGCGGATGCCCGGGCGGGACAGGTAGATCTCGATGATGTTGAGCGCCGAGGCGGGCACCTGCATCGTGCCCTCGGGCAGCGGCAGATCGCTCTCCAGCGAGCCGCGGTCGGCGCCGGTAATCAGCAGCGGCGTCGGATGCGTGTGCGGGACGGTCGCTCCGATGGCGCCCAGGCACACGCTCTCGACGATGCCCAGCCGCGAGGCGAGCTCGACGATGGCCTCCCGGAATGCCTGCCACTTGTAGTCCGGCTCCGGGCCGGTGAGCACGAGCAGGTCACGGCGCTCGGTGTGCACCCGCTTGATCGTGAGCTCGGTCCACGCCATCGAGTCGAGGACGCCGTTGCGGATGTCGAGGGTGGGGCGGCGGGCTCGGTAGTCGACCAGCTGGTCGACGTCGAAGCGGGCGATCACCTCCCCCTCCTGGCCGAAGTACGCCGCCGCCGTCGTCCCGGCAAGACCAGCATCGACCCAGCCGTTGAGGCCGGACACCAGCGCCGGCGAGGCGAGCGGCGCGTCGTCGAGAAGCTCGTAGAGGGACATCCGCCAGCGAGCTTGCCACATCCCGGGGGCCGGTGAACGGAGAGGTGCCTGAGGACGGACGGAGAGCGGTGGCCGGGACGGGGGCGCTCGGGGGGTCGCGTCGCCGGGCGGCAAACACCGTTGTCCCGGGCCCAGTCTGGCACCCGTTTACGCGGCCCCGACCGCCCCTTTGCGTGTAAACGACCGCGCTCTAGCACCACTGATTACACATACGTGGCGTTCGGCCGCGCTGCGCTGTCCTGTTTTCCGGCGGAATCCGCCTGGGATCAGGACAGTTGCCCGCCCGGCGGCCACCGGCAGCGGAAGCGGAGCGCTTTCTAGGGTGCCTGCCCCGCCGGCCCTCTCGGCGGCCGCCCCAGCGGGCCTGCGCGGCCGGGCGTCCCGGCGGCCAGCTGCCCGCAGGCGGCGTGGATGTCCGTCCCCCGGTTGTCCCGGATCGTGGCGTTGACGCCGAGCGACAGCAACCGCTCGCGGAATGCCCGGACCCCCGCCGCCGGGGTACCGCGGGCCAGGAAGCCCGGGGTCGGGTTGAGCGGGATCAGGTTGACGTGGGCGCGGAGTGGGACTGCGGCGGCGGCCAGCTCGGAGGCGTCGGAGGGCCGGTCGTTGACGCCGGCGATCAGCGCCCACTCGAACGACAGCCGGCGCCCGCTCTGCTGCACGTACTCCCGGCATGCCTGCAGCAGCACCGGCAGCGGGTACCGGCGGTTCGGCGGCACCAGCCGGGTTCGCAGCTCGTCGTTGGCGGCGTGCAGCGACACCGCCAGGTTGACCGGCAGCGCCTCGGTGGCAAGCTTGCGGATGCCCGGGACCAGGCCGACGGTCGAGATCGTGATCTTGCGGGCCGAGATGCCGACATCGCGGTGGAGCCGTTCGACCGCCCCCCACACCCGGGTGTAGTTGGCCATCGGTTCCCCCATGCCCATGAAGACGATGTTGCCGAGCCGCCGCGGCTCGGCAAGCCGGCGCGCCCGGATCACCTGCTCGACGATCTCGCCGGTCGACAGCTGCCGGGCGAGGCCCCCCTGGCCGGTGGCGCAGAAGACGCACCCCATCCCGCACCCCGCCTGGCTGGAGATGCACACCGTCACCCGGTCCGGGTAGCCCATGAGCACGGTCTCGACCCGGTTGCCGTCGCGGAGTGACCACGACCCCTTGACCGTCTCCCCCCCGTCGCTGTGCTGCTCCAGTGCCGGGGTGAGGGCTGCCGGCAGGGCCTCCTCGAGCCGCTCCCGGAGCGCGAGCGGCAGGGCGGTCATCGCCGCCGGGTCCAGGCCGCGCCGGTACAGCCCCCGCCAGACCTGGCCGACCCGGTACGCCGGTTCGCCCTCCAGCAGGGCCGCCAGCTCGGTCTGGGTCAGGTCGTAGCGCGAGGGCGGCAGCGCCGCCGGCCGAGCAATACCCATGTGCCCCATGGTGCCCCACTTTCACCCGTTCCCGGAGCGTCCTGGCCCCCTGTATCCTTTTGCTTGTGATGAGCCGCGTCTACGACATCTCCCAGGAAGCCGTTGAGATGGCCACGTGGCGCTGGGCCAAGCCGGTCCAGTTTTACGAGGTGTGCGACTCGACGAACAACCGGGCGGCCGAGTGGGCCCGGGCCGGGGCGGTGCACGGCTCCCTCGTGGTCACCGACAACCAGACCGAGGGCCGGGGCCGGGCTGGCCGCGACTGGTTCAGCATCCCGAACCTCGCCTCGCTGCTGTTCACGGTGATCGTCCGGCCGAAGATCCCGCCGGAGGAGCTGGGGCTGCTGAGCCTGGGCACCGGGGTGGCGGTGGCACTGGCCCTCAACGAGCGCAAGCAGTCGCTCAAGTTGAAGTGGCCCAACGACCTGATGGCCCGCGGCCGCAAGGTCGGCGGCATCCTGTGCGAGTCGCAGGTCCAGGGGAACAAGGTGAACTTCGCCGTGTGCGGGATCGGGGTCAACATGCGCATCTCCCGGGACCAGTTCCCCCGTGAACTCAAGGCGTCGGCGACCAGCCTGTACAACGAGACCGGGCGGAGCTACGACCGGGCGGAGGTTATCGCCGGGATCCTGATCCAGCTTGACCCGATCCTGAAGGACCTCGATGCCGGGCGGACCCACAACATCCTCAACAGCTACATCAAGCTGTGCGAGACCCTGGGCCGGACCGTCAGCACCGAGATCGACGGCAAGAAGGTGACCGGGCGGGCGGTGGACCTGGACGACTTCGGAGCCCTGGTCCTGGACACCGGCGACGTGATCCCGGTCGGGGACATCGTCCTGGGCTGAGCGACGAGGGTCAGGCGCGCGGCCTTGTTGCCTCATCCGCTCCGCTGACGGCGCCCGCGAACGTACATGTTTTTTGCCCCGGGGTCAGGGCTCAGCTGACCAGGGCCAGGGCGGCGTTCGCGTAACGGTCGGCTGCCGCGGCGCTCAGGGAACCCGGCGGTAGCTCGACCACGAAGGACGTCGTCCCCGGGAACTGCTGGTTCTCCCAGCTGACTGCGCTGCCGTTGTACCGGGTGAGCTGCTGGGCGGGCAGGCCGACCAGGGCGGCGTAGTGCTGCTCCACCGCCGGGTCGCCACCAGACAGGTCGACAAGGGCTTCGGGCTGGTGGAACCAGATCGACACCGACGGGTGGACGCGCTCGATCAGTTGGGCGGCGGCGGCCGACTCCGGCTCGGAGAGTGGCCCGGTCCCGGCGTACTGCTGCGTCCCCGGGGGCCCGAGGTCCGCCCACCGGTAGGGAAAGTTACGGTTCAGGTCGACGCCGTGCGCGTTCTGCCGGGTCCCCGCCGCAACCCCGTCGGGGTTCAGGTCCTCGATCACCCAGACGTCGACGCCGGCCGGAGGGGTGAGCGTCTCCAGCCGCTGGGCGATGGCGATCCCGGCCGGCTCGCTGCCGTGGATGCACCCGACGACCAGCAGCGTCCGGGCGGCGGCGGGGGTGCCCAGCTCGACCGCCACGATCGGCCGGCCGCTCACCGACGTACCGATCACCGTGCGTGACCCGGCGGGCGGGCTCGCCGGGGCGGGGGCGGCGATGGCTGGGGCGCGTGAGGCAGAGACCGCCGAGCTGGCTGCCGGCGATGGGGACGCCGGGGGTTGCGTGGCCCGAGCCGAGGCGGCGGGCGGGGAGGCCCGAGCCGAGGCGGCGGGCGTGGTGGCCCGAGCCGAGGCGGCGGGCGGGGAGGCCGGCGGAAGCGAGGCCGGCTGCGGGGCCGAGCGGGTGGCTGCTGGTCCTGCTCCCTGACTGCAGGCGGCCAGGACGAGCCAGCACAAGCCCGGGATCAGCGCCGGCCGCCAGGCCAACGGGCGTTACGGGTGCGACGTGGCTGGCGGGGCGTCCTCCAACTCGAACATGAGCTCATCGGAGAAGCACCAGTACCAATCCTCGCCGGGCTCGTACGAGCGGATGATCGGGTGCGCAACGGAGCGGTAGTGCTTCGTGGCGTGGCGGCCGGGCGACGAGTCGCAACAGCCGACGTGCCCGCAGGACTGGCACACCCGGAGGTGGACCCAGTCGTGCCGGCCGGCGGCCATGCAGTCGAAGCATCCGGGCCCGCTGGGGGCCGGGTCCTCGATCGTGCCGAGGTGGGTGCAGGTGTCTGCCATCGGGTCCTCCTTGTCGTTTGTTTACGAGGTCAGTCGCGGTGCCGGCCGGCCGCCACCAGGTCGGGGCTCCAGCCCATCAGGCCGGAAAGGTTTTCATAGGTGCTCTCGAGGAACTGGGTCAGCGCGGCGGCCGGGTCTTGAGCCTCCCGCACCGTGTCGTAGGGCAGGACGAAGAGCCGGGCCGTGTCGTTCCAGGCCGTCCCAGAGGGCCGGGATTCCACCGTATCGCAGCCCGCCGGCTGCGGGTACCCGTAGGCGTAGAACCCGGGGGACGGCATGCGCTCGTCGCCGGGCCAGAACCCCTGGGAGACCTGCTCGGCGTCCTCGGCCAGCCGCATGATGACGCCCGAGCCCGGGGGCGGGTCGGCGGCACGGCCGGAGAAGCGCGTGGTCGCCAGGTCGAAGGTGCCCCAGAAGAAGTGGACCGCGGAGGCCTTGCCGGTAAACGTTGCCCGGTATCGCTTCATCACGGTGTCGACCCGGACCAGCACCTGCCAGAACCGGTGGGCGTAGGTCGGGTCGTACGCGTGATGGGTGCGGTCGTCAGGGAATGGGATCGGGTCGGGGACCTCCTGGGGGAGTTCGTTGATGGTCACCGAGATGCCGAGCCGGCCGAGCGCCGCCAGCACCTCGTGGTAGAAGTCGGCGACGTCCTGGCCGCGGAGGGCGATACTGTCGACGCCGCCGTCACTGCTGCGGATCACCAACTCGTGCTCGACGAAGTCGAACTCGATGTCGAAGCATTGCAGGCCAGAGGGAATCGCCGAGGTGCCGAGGCCCCGCGGGGTGACGTAGAGAGGCACGTTCGCCCACTCCGGCTCCAGCGGTGCCAGCGTCAGCCGGATCTTGCCGATCACCTGGGTGTACATATGCAGCGTGTCGCGGGTATCCCGCCACTCTTCGTACGGCAGCGACGGCCACGGCGGCATTCAGGACCTCCCGATCGGCGCTAGTTTCCCCATACTAATGTCCGGCGTCGAGGCGCTCCTATCGGCTGGAGCCGTGGCGATCCCGTCCATAGCGACACGCTTGCGATACAGCTTTTCTCGGGCTCTGACATTGACTGAGCGTACGGAGTTGGGGTCGGCACCTCTGCGCTGGGAGCGGGCCGGGCCTGACCAGAAGGCTTGACCCATGAACGTTGTTGCCGGTGAGTCGCGTTCTGGGCAGCCGGATTTGGATGGCGGAGGGGTCTTCATGCTGCCAAGCACATGGGCAGGCGGGCGAGGAGGGCATCCATGTGCGCCTCGATCTCCGGGGCGACGACCCCGGCGGCCAGGGGGCTCGGATGCAGCTCCCCCTCCTCATCGATGCGGATCGTCCCGTCCTGGGCTTTCACGCCGTTGCCTGTGGCCGCCGCGCGGGGCAACTGTCCTGATTCCAGGCGTATTCCGCCGGAAAACAGGACAGCCGCCGCGCCGGAACACCGCTTCATCGGGCTGGGGCGAAGCCCCGTTAACCCGTAGGGCCGAGCCACCGGGCCGGGTCCGCTCCGGAAGCCGTGACGAACTGAGCAAGAACTGCACGCGAGTTGGCCGCCCACGAAACGCGCACGCCGTTTGTGACAAATTGGCAGCCGCTGAGGGCAATCGATACATCTATCGTTTGGCCATCTCCCGAGAACATCGCCAGAACTGCCCGGCCGTCGTCGCTGGGGCAGTGGTAACTCCCCGCGGGCCGAGCCGGGAGGGCATTGAGGGTATCCGCCAAGGCCGCCGTATGCGCCGAGAGCGTGACATCAGCGGACTGAACGAGGCCACCTGGAGGGGAGTGGTTGAATCCCCCGTACAGGCACACACGGATTTGCTCCGCGGTAACGGGGACGAGTCGTGCCGACCCCCCCTCGGCCGTGGTCGTCACCTGGTCAGGCCTCGTGGACGGACAAGCCGGCACGGGCGGATCGTGCGCGATGTCTGGGCCCGCGACCTGGACCCTCGTCCCTTGGGTATTGACAAGGCCCGCGAGGACCAGCCACGAACCGATTGCAACCACGCACACGCAAAGGCTGGCAGCGAGTACGGCTGGGTACGCCTCCGACGGTGGCGAAGCTGGCTTCCTCGACTCATAACGTCCGACAGCAGCTCATTGGCACTGTATTCGCTCATGACATGCAGTAAACGCCCGAGCGGCAGCGCCGGTATACATTCGATTCAGGCCACTGTGCGGACCGGGATGCACAAGGTACCCTTGTCGTGTCTGTCCGTCCCTTCGACGTCGGAAATGGACCAGCGGGGAGGGGTCCTTTATGCCGAAACTGGGGAAGCTGGCACTCGTGGGGGTTGCTGTGATCTCGGCGGGTTGCTCTTCAGCCCACGCACGAGACCCGGCTCAGAACATCGACAAGGGTATTCCCAGTCCCTCCGTAATCGTTCCCACAAACCTTCCCTCAGCGTTTCCGAGTCTTCCCGTTGCTCCCCCCGTTCGGCCTTCGCAGAGCGTGAAATCTAGTCCCTGCCCTCAGTGCGGCCTACCTGCGTCGGGATAGGGTGAACCTACCGTTCCTTTTGCATGAGCTCGTTGGTGGCTGAAAAGGCCGGTAGCAAACAGTTGCCTGGCCATGCACGCCGCGGCGGGGTCAACGCCACGACGCCTGCCTGACGTCCGGGGCTCCGCCGGAGGTCAGGGATTCGGCGAGGTCATGAGGAAGTCCGGGCCGTAGTTGCCGCCGCCGGGGGCTGGGATCTGCATCAGCGTGACCGCCTGCGGGTAGAGGGTGAACATCACGTTGACCCCGTTCTGGAGGAAGCTCTGGCCCGTCGTCCCACCCTCGACCCAGGCCGCCTCCAGGTTGGCCAGCACCGAGGTGAACAGGCCGTCAAAGCTGCCCGTGATGTCCTGCGGGTAACCGCCGGCAGGCACCTTGGCCATCGGCCAGCACTCGGGGAACGGCACCGGGTCACCGCCGTAGTCCCACCGGCCGGGGGCGACTTCGATGAGGGTCCGGCCATGGTAGATCTCGCCAAAACGATAGTAGTGGGCGAGCTCATGGAAGCCGGGCGCGTCGGGCGTGCGGGAGGTGCCCTCGCCCTGCTCCTTGATTTCCTGGATCGCCTTCTGGGCGTCGAGGACCGAGGTGATCGGATAGATGGTCTCGTTCTCCTGGTCGCTGAAGCTCGTGGTCAGCTGCGGCCCGCCGACGATCAGCGACTCGCCACCCTGGGCGAACGCCCTGCGGATGGCATCGTAGAACGCGCCGATCGTGGGGTAGGTCCCGCCGGGCTCGCCGCTGGGGGCGGGGAACTCGGCGACCGGGTGCTCGGGCAGTTCGATGCCCATGAAGACGTGGTGCACGAGGTGCTCGGTCAGTCCAGACAGGTAGACGATCAGGTCGGGCCGCACCCCGCCGGGGAGGTGGCCCGGGTACGTCGGGGCGACCAGATGCGGTGTCCCGCCTACGGCGCTCAGCATGTTGCAGGCGAGGCCCATGTGCACCATCTCCTCGAGAACCACGCTGAGGATGATCGAGTAGGCGTCCGGGGTAGATCCGGCCGAGGGGGCCTGGTTCTTGATCGACCACAGCCCGCACAGGTAGGGAGGCAGGGTCGACAACTCCAGCTCGACGGCTGTCTGCAGGCTACGGCGGAGCCACTCGCGATCCCGGTCGGTCTCGGCGACAGCGAGCAGATCAGCGACCCGGGTGTCGGACATTTGCTTCCTCCCTCGTCAGACGGTTGGATCGCGCTCTAGGGACACCACCTCCTGAAGCACGGCCTCACCGCGGACCGCTTAGCTACCTATGTACCGCTTCGTCGCTCAATACGTGCCTTCATCCCCACGGGCATGGGTCCGGTGCCGGGATGGAGCCGCTCACGGGCGGATCCGGAAAGTACTGCGTCACTACCTGGACCTGCTCGGCGAGGGCGGTACCCGCAATGACTTCGATGAGGGCCAGTGTCCCGTCGAGCCCGGCAGAGATGCCTCCTCCGGTGAACCGGTTTCGATCCCGGACGAAGCGAGGATTGCCGTCCGCTACCCGGACGTTCGGGAAGAGCTTCAGGCAGGGAATGAATTCCCAGTGTGTCGTAGCCTCATAGCCATCCAACAGCCCGGCGGAGGCCAAAAGGAGTGCGCCTATGCAGACCGAGGTTACCCACTTGGCATCGGCGGCCTGCGCGACGAGGAAGTCGAGGTAGGCGCCGCCTTTCATAAGCGTCTGCACGACGTCGGGGTATCCCCCCGGGACCCAGAGCATGTCGAGCTGCGGAACATCCTTGAACTCCGCATCCGGCAGCAGGGTGGTGCCGTGAAGGGTGCGCACAGGACTACGTTGCTCCGCAATCAGGCGGACCTCTGCCCGGATGGAGCCTGGGACGGCGGGGTCGCCCATCCAGCCGAACATCTCGGTGCCTGCTACCACGTCCAGCAGGTCAACGGCCTCGTAGATGGGTATCCCAATGGTGAAGACCTCTTCCGGTAGCGGCATGTCCCCTCCCTTCCTCGTGGCTTCTCGCTGATCGGATGCGGTGTGCGTGCATCTCGGAGCGATCCGCAGCTGTTCCCTCCGCCGGTACGTGGCGATCGGCCTGCCCCGTGGAGCGCATCCGGCTCAGCCCGCCGACATGTTCTTCCGTCCGGACCGGCCCGACTGGGCCGGATTGGGGCCGATTGCTCTGTCCAGCCAACAGGGTCTTGAGGGGATCCTAACCGAAACGACGTCTTCCGTCCATAAGTGCGAGGAGGTTTTTTCGACAGATTGTGGGTCATCTGCGAGATCAGTTCGCCAGGCGGCAACCCAGACCCGTCTCTCCATAGGCCGTTTTGCGTGGTTCGAAGTCCGAGTCCTGGCGATTCCGGGAAGACCGACCCGATGATCGTGCAGTTCCCGGGCCGTTCACCTACCTGTTCCGCTGGCGGCGCTCGGCCTGACTCTCCCAGGGCCCGGCGCCGGGCCCGGCGGCACCGAATAATGGTGCGCATGGACAGTGTCCCGCAGCTGCACCCGATGGTCGCCGAGACCTTCGCCGCCCTCGACGCCGCCGGCGTCCGCTGGGCGCTGCTTCACGGCGAGGCCCAGCTGGACAACCCGGAACGGGACCTCGACCTGCTGGTCGGGACCGCCGAAGCCGCCGCCCTGGGCCTGGTGCTCGCTGGCGCCGGGTTCGCCGAGGTGTTGCGTTGGGGTGGTGGTGGCGGCCGCAGCTTCCTACGCTACGACCAGACCTTCGACCGCTGGCTCACCCTGGACGCGGTCACCGAGCTCGATTTCGGCCCACACACCGCCTTCTACCGGAACTGGGCGCTGCCGGTGCTGCGGACCGGGGCGGCGGCGGGCTGCCTCAACCGGCGGAGGAATGCCGGCGGCGTGTGGCTCCTCGACGCCGACGACGGCTTCTGGACCCTGCTGCTGCATTGCCTGATCGAGAAGGAGGAGGTGGCGCCCCGCCACGCGCCGCGCCTTGCCCAGCTGGCCCACGGGGCCCGTACCGACGGTCCGTTCGGGCGGCTCGTCACCGGGCTGTGCCCGGCCGGGACCGACGCCGCCTGGATCCTGGAACGCGCCCGCGCCGAAGACTGGGCGACCCTGCAGGAGGTCGTCGGTGCGCTTCCGGGTCGGCAGTCGGCGGCCGATCCGGTGGGCGGGAGGGTGCGGGCGCTGTCGCAGGGCCTGGCGCGGCTGGCCGGCAACGCCCGCCGGATCCCAACGGCCCGGGGCCGCAGCGTGGCGCTGCTGGGCCAGGACGGATCGGGGAAGTCGACGCTGGCGGCCGGGATCCAGGCCTCGTGCCCGCTGCCAAGCCGGCTGATCTACATGGGGCTGTGGGGCCGGGATGAGCCGGAGTCGGCCGCCGAGATGATCGTGGCCGCGCTCAAGCGGCCGCCCCGGGCCTGGCTGCGCTACGGCCGGAGCCAGTACCACCGGCTGCGCGGACGGCTGGTGATCTTCGACCGCTACCCGTACGACGCCTACCAGCCGGCAGAGCCCCCGATGGTGGCGTTGAAGAAGGCATATTTCGCCGTGCTGGCCCGCAGCTGCCCGCCGCCGGACCTGGTGCTGCTCATCGACACCCCGGCGGAGGTGGCGTTCGCCCGCAAACCCGAGGACTCGCTCGAGCACCTCCGCGCGCTCCATGACGCCTACGCGCGCATCGCCGCCCGGGTGCCGCACCTCCAGGTCGTCCCTGGGGACCAGCCGCGGGACCAGGTCCGGGCCGATGCCCTCGGGCGGATCTGGCGGATGCACCTCGAGCGTTGGGCCCCCGCTGGACGGGCGGTCGCTGGGAACGGCGCGGCGCCAGCTCCGCCCGCTGGGGAGGAACCCCCACGCAGCCCGCTCTAGCCCTCTACCACGCCGGCCAGGACCGCAGGAACCGCAAGCGGCTTGCCGCCGCGCGGCGCCTCGTCCCGTCCATCCTGGAGTCCGTCCCCCCGCTGCCGACCGCCCCGGCGCCCAGCAGCTGGACGGTCACCTTCGAGACGTGGAGCAGCACCGGCATCGCCGTCTTCGGAGTCGGTCCCGAGGGCAGCCCGCCGGCAGCGATGGTGAAGGTCCCCTCGACCGAGGACGGGCGGGCCAGCCAGCGCCGGGAGGGGAAGATCGTCACGGCACTGCGGGCCGAGACGCGGCTGGGTGACTGGGCTGGCCTCGTGCCGGTGCGCCTCGCCGAGGGATCGACCGAAGGCCACTCCTGGCTGGTCGAGAGTGCGGCCGCCGGGGTGCCGGCGAGCCGGCTGCTCCCCAAAGGACCGGCGGTCATCGAAGCGGTAGCCGCGGCGGCGGCCACGCTGCACCAGCGGACGTCGTCCGAAGGGGTGGTCGGCGATGCGGAGCTCGACCGCTGGCTTGACCAGCCGATGGCACTGGCCCGGACGCTGGGTGGGGCGGCCGGGCCCTGGGTCCGGATCGCTGCCGAGACCCGCTCGGCGCTGGCGGGCCGGGCCGTGCGGGCGAGCTGGGTGCACGGGAACTACACGCCGGGCAACGTGCTGGTTGACCCCGGGACCGGCACGGTCACCGGGGTGATCGACTGGGACTGGGGCGCCCCGGGCGACCTCGGGGTGCTGGATGCGGTCCACCTCGTTGTCTCGGCGGTCGGCGACACCTCGGGACGGGAACTCGGCGACGTCGTCGTGGCCGGGCTCCGGGGCGAGGGGTGGGCAGGCCGGTATGGCGACCTCGTCGCCGGTTCCGCGGCGGCGACCCTGCCCGGCGGCGACGTCCCCGACCGGGTCCTCCTGCTGCTGTTCTGGCTGCGCCACGTCGCCTCGAATCTCGCCCAGCAGCCCCGCTCCTACCGCCGCAACCTGCTGTGGCGGCGGCGCAACGTCGAGGCGGTGCTCCGGGCGGTCTGAGCGGGGTTACCATCCCCCCATGGACCATGCGATTCAGCTGCCCGACCGGGAGCAGTTCGTGCGCTGCCGCCGGGCCTGGGACTTCGGCTCACCGCTCCGGCGCAACCTCGAGCCCGTGCCGCCGGAAGAGCCGCCCGGCCTCGCCGACGGACTGCGGGCCGCGCTGGCCGCCTACTACTTCCCGGCGATGTGGGGCTGGGACCGGTCGCTCGTGTACCCGATCGTGGTGCAGACCTTCACGAAGACGATGGCGGGGGCGGAGCCGGCGGTCATCGCCGAGGGCGCACAGTTGCTGGACGCCTACCGCGGCTGGGCTCCAGGGGTGGATGACTTCACCCCGGTACGGACGACCGACGAGCTCAGCGCTGTGGTCGGCGCTCCCGGCCGGCCGGGCGAGGGCCTGCTGGCTGCGGACGGGGGCGGCATCCACCTCCACGCCACGGCCGACCTGGTCGCCACCGACGAGCACGACCGGCTCTGGATCGTGGAGCATCGTTTCGTCGAGCCGAGGTCCCCCTGGCCCGATCCCGACGTGCTCGCCCTCGACTCCCGGGCCGGGACGCTGTGTTGGGTGGCCGAGGAGGCGTACGTGGCGCGGGTCGCCGGGGTGCTGTTCAACGAGGTCCGGCTGGCGGGGCCGGCGTGGGCCGAGCCAGGGGCAGCCGGTCCCGAGTTCCGCCGCACCCGGGTGCGCAAGCAGCCCAGGGAACTGCGCCAGCTCCGCCGGCAGGCGGCGACCGAGCTGGTAGCGATGCTCGACCCGGCAGTGCTGCTCTACCCGACGCCGACGCCGGCCAATTGCAGCGCCTGTCCCTTCCGGGGGCCCTGTCTTGCGATGTCGGCGGGCGAGGACGTGGAGCCGATCCTGGCGGCCGGCTACCGCACCAAGGTCCCGTTCACGATCCCGCTGCCGGAACGCACCGGGAGCCTGGGCCCGCAGCGGGTCATCGGCTGGAAGACCGCCGGCCCTGGCCCCTCCAGCCTGGACGACGTCCCCAGCCGCTAACGCTAACCGGGGATCAAGCGGGTCACAGCAGCTTCAGCCGGGTGGTGTCGGCCGGGCGGTAGATACAGATGACGTCGTCCAGGTAGCCGAGGCCGCGGGCGACCTCCAGCATGGCCAGGCCCGAGCCCGCCTCCGGCAGGTGCGAGGTCAACACGATGAATGGCGGCCGTTCCTCGACGCCGGCCAGCAGCGCCCCGTTGGCGATCGCCTTCTTCAGCGTGTCGGTGCGCATCAGCCCTGGCCGGTGACCCTGGATGCTGCCCTTGTACTCGAACCAGATCACCCGGCCCGACGGGGCGACCGCCTCCCGGTCGATCTCGATGCCCACCGCCCCGACCAGCACCTTCGGCCCCAGCTGGAAGCCACAGGTCTTGAGCAGCAGGTCGCACTGCTCGGCGAACTGCCGGCCCTGGATCGACGCCGCCGCCTGGAAGTCGCTCACCGGCCGGCGCCCTCGCCGCTCGGAGCCGTCACCGGTGGACCGGGGGGCTCCCGGAAGATCGGCGCCAGGCGGACCTCCGGCGAGGCCCGGTCGGCGTCGAGCATTGCCTCGGTGACGACCTGCTCGTCCGGATAGGCGTCGACGACTTCTCCGGTCGCCGCCATCCAGCTGGCGATCGCGTCGGCCCAGCGTTCTTCGACGAGGGCCTCCCGGATCTCCCGGGTGGCGTCCTCCCCGCGGTCGCCCGGGTCGGTCACGGCGACGACCGCAGCGCCAGCAACCGGCCGAGCACCGCGTCGCGGGCGGCGAGGAACACGTGGGGCCAGCCGGGCGCTGCCGAGGGCGTCGGGGCACCCGCCGTGCGGGTCGGGTCGAGCGTCATCGGCTCCGCGGGCGGGAGCCGCCGGCCAGCCCGCGCAGGCGGGCCTGGTCGTCGGCCGACGTGATGACGACGACGTCGGCGATCGGCTTGCCCGGGCCCACGACCTCGCCGAGCGCCGCCTGGCCGGGGCCGCCGTGGTTGGGCACGCCGGTGGCCAAGACCACCAGCGGCGACCCGGGGGCAAGCTCGTGCAGCACCGCCGCCCTGCCGATGACCCGCCACAGCGTCTCGGTCCGCTGCAATCCCGGTGTGGTCGAGGTGAACCCCCCGGCCAGGTCGAACAGCCAGGGCCGGTGCGCCCGGTCGCAGGCGCGGAAGCTGACTTCGATCCCCCCCGGGAAACGCACCTTCTCCTCGACCGCCGAGAAGCCCGATCGCTCGACGAGATCCCGGGCGAAGCGCCGGGCGGCGACGCCCTCCCTGAGCGCCTGATCGGGGTCGCCGCCGCTGGGCCGGGTTGCCGGCAGGGCGAAGCTGCGGGCCGGGCCGTCTCCGCCCTCCGGCTGGCCACGCCGGACCTGCTCGATCCGGCGCTTGGCGAGGGCGACGTAGGCCGGGTCGATGTCGTAGCCGGCGTAGTGGCGCCCCGCCCGCACCGCCGCGACCGCGGTCGTCCCGGACCCCAGGAACGGGTCGAGCACCAGGTCGCCGTAGTAGGTGTACAGGTGGATCAGCCGCTCCGGCAGGGCAACCGGGAACGGAGCTGCATGGCCCACCCGGGTCGCCGACTCGGGGGCGATCTCCCACACGTCGGTGGTCGCCTCCATGAATTCGTCGCTCGACAACGAGGCCACGGAAGGGAACCCGTGCCGCTCGCGCCGCCGGGCGGGCACCGCCCGGTCGAAGCGGCCCTTGCTGGCGATCACCACCCGCTCGGTCAGGTCCCGGAGCACCGGGTTGGCCGGGCGCTGGAACGAGCCCCAGGCACAGGAGCCGGTCGAGCCGCGTGCCTTGCGCCAGATCACCTCGCCGCGCAGCAGGAGCCGGAGCCGGTCCTGGAGGATGGTGATGACGTCGGAGGACAGCGAGCGGTACGGCCGGCGGCCGAGGTTGGCCACGTTGACGGCGATCCGGCCGCCGGGCTCCAGGGTGCGGACGCACTCGGCGAAGACCTCCTCGAGCATCTGCAGGTAGTCGAGGTAGGTCGACGGGATGTGGCCCTCTCCGAGCGCCTCCTCGTACTCCTTCCCGGCGAAGTAGGGAGGTGAGGTGACGACCAGGGCGACCGAGGCGGTCGGGATCGCGGGCATCGAGCGGGCGTCGCCGGTGAAGACGGAGTCGACGGACCGGTCCGGGGCGAGGACGGCATCGGCGCTCAGCTCCGGGGGCGTGAACCGGGCGTAGAACGGGCTGGCGTCGTGGTTCTCCCGGCGGGAGACCCCGAACCGTGAGGTCTGCGTTGGTCCTCGGCGTTGCCCCACAACGATTCCCTCCACGCACGAACGGACGTTCCGTCGATCCTACCCCGGCGCCTGCGGATCCCGGCCGGAGGACCCTGCCCAGGATCATAGAGGCGGCGCCGGGCCGCCTCTATGCTTTTGGCCACCCCGGTGGGCCGCCGCGGGCCTCTGCGGGATTCACAGCGAACTCACAACCAACGCTCACCGGTGTGCCAGCTGCCGTTCCGATCCTGGTTCGGTGCACCAGCCCGGCGACCGGCAGGCGGCTCGGCGGGAGACCGGTGCGGGTGGGAGCGGACGATGGACGAGCAGGTCGCCGGGCAGGCCCCCATCGGGGTAGTTCCTGCTCCGGCCCCCAGCAGGCGTTATTGTTTTCTGGCGCTACAACAAGAGGCGCCACGTTGTCGGGGGAATGCGCCTGGGTCACCTCCGGCTACCCAGTCGAGCCGTTTCCGGAGGCGGCTCAGGTCCAACCTGCTGCTCAACCACGGAGTGGAGGTGCGTCATGATCCCGACCGCCCTGAATCTTCCCTACCGCCCGGCGAAGCCCCGCCAGCGCGGCCTTACCATGGTCATCGACAACGGGTTGCCGACCGGGCTGTTCACCGATGCGGTCGAGAGCACCGGCGAGTTGATCGATTTCGTCAAGTTCGGGTGGGGCACCGCCGTGGTCTCCCGCAACATCGGGGCGAAGATCGCCGTCTGCCGGGCCAACGGGATCGGCTACTTCTTCGGCGGGACGCTGTTCGAGAAGCACCTGCTGCAGGGCCGTTTCGACGACTTCCGTGCCTACTGCCTGGCCCACGGCTGCCGCTATGTCGAGGTGTCGAACGGGACGGTGTCGCTGACCAACGACGAGAAGGCCCGCTACGTCGAGAAGCTCGCTGCCGACTTCGTGGTCTTCTCCGAGGTCGGGGTCAAGGACGCCGCCCGCTCTGAGCAGCTGAAGGCCCCGGACTGGGTGCGATTCGTTCTCGAGGACTTGGAGGCTGGGGCTCGCTGGGTGATCGCCGAGGCCCGGGAGAGCGGCCGGAGCGGCATCTGCCACGCCGACGGCACGCTGCGGGCGGACGTGCTGAACGCCCTCCTGGGGGCCGGGATCTCCACCGACCGGCTGTTGTTCGAAGCCCCGACCAAAGACCTGCAGACCGCCTTCATCAGCCGGATTGGCCCGAACGTCAACCTGGGCAATGTTGCCCCGGGCGACGTCGTCGGCGTCGAGACCCTCCGGCTCGGCCTCCGCTCCGACACCCTGACGGCGACAACGGCGACGCCCCCCGGCGGTGCCCACCTCGCACCGATCGGTCGGTCGAGGGACATCGCCGCCGCACCGAACTTCTAGTGGTGTGTCCCGAAAATGAGGCGACACCGAGAGCGGTCCTGCGCCCCGATT
>OEPS010000111.1_pt1 | contig 29419 bp, 27 predicted proteins | sample 1539411 | NCBI WGS metagenome assembly OEPS01 (sample SAMN02671747, study PRJEB22543) | soil metagenome | biome: bacteria | place: China:Hunan Province, Lengshuijiang City | collected 2012-10-15 | depth 0.08m m
CCCTGGACCTGTTCCTGTTCTTCTTCTTCTGGGAAATGATGCTGGTGCCGATGTATTTCCTCATCGCGCTCTGGGGTCACAGCTCCTCCGACGGCAAGAAGACCCGGATCTACGCCGCGACCAAGTTCTTCATCTTCACTCAGGCCAGCGGTCTGATCATGCTGGTGGCGATCCTTGGCCTGGTACTGGTCAACTACAGCAACACCGGTGTGATCACCTTCGACTACACCCAGTTGCTCAAGGCTGAACTGCCACCTGCCACCGAATACGTGCTGATGCTCGGCTTCTTCATCGCCTTCGCGGTCAAGCTGCCGGTGGTGCCGTTCCACTCCTGGCTGCCTGATGCGCACGCCCAGGCACCGACTGCAGGTTCGGTGGACCTTGCCGGTATCTTGCTGAAAACCGCTGCCTACGGCCTGCTGCGTTTCGCTCTGCCGCTGTTCCCGAACGCTTCGGCCGAGTTCGCGCCAATCGCCATGACCCTGGGTCTGATCGGGATTTTCTACGGTGCCTTCCTGGCCTTCGCCCAGACCGACATCAAGCGTCTGGTCGCCTTCTCCAGCGTTTCGCACATGGGCTTCGTGCTGATCGGTATCTACTCCGGCAGTCAGCAAGCGCTGCAAGGTGCGGTGATCCAGATGCTGGCGCACGGCCTCTCGGCTGCTGCACTGTTTATCCTCGCCGGCCAGCTGTACGAGCGCCTGCACACCCGTGACATGCGCGAGATGGGCGGCCTGTGGCATCGCATTGCCTACCTGCCGGCCATCAGCCTGTTCTTCGCTGCGGCGTCGCTGGGCCTGCCAGGTACCGGTAACTTCGTCGGCGAGTTCCTGATCCTGATCGGCAGCTTCGTCGCTTCGCCATGGGTCACCGTCATCGCCACTTCCGGCCTGGTGTTCGGTTCGGTCTACTCGCTGATCATGATTCACCGTGCCTACTTCGGCCCGGCGAAATCGGACGAAGTCCTGGCTGGCATGGATACCCGCGAAATGATCATGGTACTGGGCCTGGCTGGCCTGCTGATCTTGCTGGGCGTCTACCCGCAGCCGTTCCTGGACACCTCCGCTGCCACCATGAGTGGTGTACAGCAGTGGCTCGGTTCCGCTTTCACTCAACTCGCTTCGGCCCGGTAAGAGCGCTATGGACCTGACGATTCAACACTTTATTGCGCTTGCGCCGCTGCTGATTACCACCATCACCGTTGTCGTGGTGATGCTGGCAATCGCCTGGCGCCGCAACCACTCACAAACCTTCCTGCTGTCGACCGTGGGCCTTAACCTGGCCCTGCTGTCGATCCTGCCGGTACTCAAGGTCGTGCCACTGGCGGTTACGCCGCTGCTGACCATCGACAAGTTCGCCTGCCTGTACATGGCGTTGATCCTGGTCGCCACCCTGGCCTGTGTAACCCTCGCCCATGCCTACCTGGGTGAAGGCGGCAAAGGTTACCCGGGCAACCGTGAAGAACTCTACCTGCTGATCCTGATGGCTGCCCTGGGTGGCCTGGTACTGGTCAGCGCGCAGCACCTGGCTGGCCTGTTCATTGGCCTGGAGCTGCTCTCGGTACCGGTCTACGGCCTGGTCGCTTATGCCTTCTTCAACAAGCGTTCGCTGGAAGCCGGCATCAAGTACATGGTGCTCTCGGCTGCTGGTTCCGCCTTCCTGCTGTTCGGTATGGCCCTGCTGTACGCCGACGCTGGCAGCCTGAGCTTCGACGGTATCGGCAAGGCCCTGGCGGCTACCAACATGCCAAGCCTGCTGGCTCAGCTGGGCCTGGGCATGATGCTGGTCGGTCTGGCCTTCAAACTGTCGCTGGTGCCGTTCCACCTGTGGACCCCGGACGTCTACGAAGGTGCTCCAGCACCGGTCGCAGCGTTTCTGGCCACCGCCAGCAAGGTCGCCGTGTTCGCCGTAGTCGTGCGTCTGTTCATGCTCTCCCCTGCTGCCAGCAGCGGTGTGCTGACCACCGTGCTGTCGGTGATTGCGGTCGCTTCGATCCTGATCGGTAACCTGCTGGCACTGACTCAAAGCAACCTCAAGCGTCTGCTCGGTTACTCGTCGATCGCCCACTTCGGCTACCTGCTGATCGCCCTGGTGGCGAGCAAGGGTCTGGCCGTAGAAGCCATCGGTGTCTACCTGGTCACCTACGTGATCACCAGCCTTGGCGCATTCGGTGTAATCACCCTGATGTCCTCGCCTTACAACGGCCGTGACGCTGACGCCCTGTACGAGTACCGCGGCCTGTTCTGGCGCCGTCCGTACCTGACCGCAGTACTGACCGTGATGATGCTGTCGCTGGCCGGTATTCCGCTGACCGCAGGCTTTATCGGCAAGTTCTACATCATCGCTACCGGCGTCGAGTCGCAGCTGTGGTGGCTGGTCGGTGCCCTGGTGATCGGTAGTGCCATCGGCGTGTTCTACTACCTGCGCGTGATGGTCACCCTGTACCTGATGGAACCCAACCTGCGTCGTCACGATGCCCCGCTGAACTGGGAACAGCGCACCGGTGGCGTCATGCTGCTGGCGATCGCAATCCTGGCCTTCGTCCTGGGTGTTTACCCGCAGCCGTTGCTGGACATGGTCCAGCATGCAGGTCTGCAGTTGATCGGTTGATCGACTTCGCAATGACAAACACCCCGCCTCGGCGGGGTGTTTTGTTTTGGAATACTATCAGCGTCCCGCCGCAGCTATTCCTGATTCGAAACCGACGCTTCCTTACGACGGTCACGGCACGGCTTGACCTGAATGGGTTCGGCAGCGACAGGCTGCAACGCAGCCTCGCGCAACTCGCCACCGGCTCGCGGCAAATACACATCAGGGTTTGGCATGCCACTGGGAGACAGTTCGTGGGTCATTTCGAATTCAGCGCGCACCGACCAGCCGCATGCTTCGGCGGTGCACTGGAGATAGGCTACCCGCAAGAAGATATGCCGACCCTCGCTGGTACGAATACGCATACGACTTTTGCAGTGTGGGCACACCAACTTGTAAGTGCTCACAAGCGCCTCCCGTTGGAGCCAGCCAACCATTGATTTTGTCCCACACCTAAATTACAAAACACCCAACCCTTCCGGTAAAAATTCATACACTCCACAAACTGATGTAAGCTCGAACGAAATTGAGAACAGATTTTTTTCCTTTTTTTCCTTGGGTTTCCCATCGATAGTTGATTTCCTTGAGAGTGGTTTAACGTTGCGAACCATAACTACTCAAATCGAGTATTTATTTACAAGGGATTATACAAGCCCATCACAGGACTACGCACAATGAGTACAAAAGGATTTGATGCCGTCCTGCGACGAATGAAACACATCACTGCGACAACAACCGACGCAGAGCTCTCTTGTGCGCTGGGTGTAAGCCCGCAAACCGTCAGCAGCTGGAAAGCACGGAACAGCGTGCCGTACTCATTATGCATAGACCTGGCTGAGCGTCATGGCGTGGCACTGGATTGGTTGATACTCGGGAACGGCCCCCAGCAACGCAGCGTGTCTAACGATGCTCCCCCTGCAGCGCCAGCCCTGCAGGAGTGGGAAACGCAATTGCTGACCCAGCTGCGAGCGCTGAGCCTGCAGGACCGGCAAGTGATCGCCCAGGCAATAGAGGAAAAACTACGCATCAGCAACCTGGAACGTCAGGTCGAGGAAATGACCCGCTTGCTGCATCCCGGTCGCTAAGCGGCTCAACCACCATTGCGCAGGCGCTTGAGAATGTCCCGCAGCTCGGCGGTATCGAGCCAGATCATGACCTTGATGCCGATCGGAATCACCACCACAGCTGCGATGAAGGCCGCAACTCCGCCCGAGAGAAAGGGCGCCATCAGCAGTACCGGCGGCGTGAACAAATAACCCACACCGGCCGACAAGAACAGCGACCCCAAGCGCTGCCATCGCTTCAGGAACCCCCGAGTGCTGGCGACCAACCAGGCACCCAGCACCGCCCCAAACACGATTTCGCCTTCCACCGTCGGCATGGACGACACTAATCCCAGGCCGACCATCAGGCTGGAAAGACTGGCACTGGTTGGCTCACTCATACCCACGCTCCCCATGCCCGCCCGGCAGACATTCGACAACTTGCAGGCATTGTTCCAACGCCCGCTGGGTGTGCGCTTGCACCGCCAGCAGGTAACACCGGGTCAGGCGCTCATGGGAGGCCAGATCACCGAGCCGTTTATAGCCCCTGGCGCGCAGAATCCTGCGCCATTCGGCGAACTCATCCGCAGCCTTGTGCGCCGCGGCCAGGGCGGCCACTTCCAGGCGCGCATCGCTGATTGGTACTGACAATTGCAAATGATTGCGCAAACCCTCGAGTTCGATAGGTGGCCAGAATGGATCGTGGCAGGCCAACCTGTGGCAGCGAACCACGGGGGCTGTTGTGTATTCTTCGCTCTGCATGAAGAGCTCCTTTCAGTTCATCTTTGCAGGCGCCGCATCACTGGTGCTGCAGCATTCCGTAGCGCATAGCCTTGATTACCGCGGCTATGCGGGTTGGCACGTCGAACTTCCTGAGAATGTTGCTGACATGAAAGTTCACGGTCGACTCCTTGCACTGGAGTATCTGGCCAATTTCCCAGGAGCTTTTGGCGTAAGCGCACCAGAGCAGTACTTCCTGCTCGCGGGGCGTCAGGTTGATGGGGTTATGGTTGGCGTCGGCAGGGCTCTTGGTTGAGCAGTTTGTAACGATACTGGCGGGCATGATGGCTCTCCGCAGATTCAAGGCCGGAACGTTTCCGGGTGAGGTTGTGCGGACCTATTTACGAACAGCGATGACGCAGTTGCCAGCCGCGCAACCTGTAAGGAACGAGGCTACAAAACCGCCTCAAAATCGACTGCTCAAAATTGAGCAAGATCGCGCGTGCTCTGCGCTGCCTTTCCTGCGTCTGACCCAGAATGCCTGCCGCTTTCTATCGTTGGAGTCGTACGATGCGCCCCGCCTTGCCCTTCCCCTCATCCCTTGGCCTGCTGGGGCTTTTCGTAGCAGCGAGCCAGGCGCAGGCAACTGAGCCGCTGGAGCTGGGAAAAATCCTGATCGAAGACCGCCAGCAGAGTGAAATGGAAGTCGCCGAGGAGCGTTTGCATCAGGTACCAGGGGCAAGCAACCTGATTGACATGCAGCGGGTGGAGCAAGGCCGGGTTGCCAGCAACCAGGACGTGCTCGCCTACCAACCGGGCGTGTTTGCCCAGTCTGCCGGCAACGATGGCATCAAACTGTCGATCCGCGGCTCAGGCATCAACCGCGCCCCCGGCAGCCACGGCTCTGGCGTCTACACGATGTTTGACGGCCTGCCCCTGACCGGTCCGGGTGGCACGCCGTATGAGCTGTTCGAACCTTTATGGCTGAGCCGCGCCGAAGTCCTGCGTGGTGCCAACGGCTTCGACCGCGGCGCCCTGGCACTGGGCGGCGCCATCGATTACATCACCCATACCGGGCATGATGCCGCGCCCTTGCAAGTACGCTATGAGCTGGGCAGCCGCGGCTACGCCAAACGCCAGGTCAGCTCCGGCCAGGTGCTGGGAGACCTCGACTACTACGTAGCCCTGACCGACTCTGAGTACGATGGCTACCAGGAACACAGCAGCGGCAGCAGCAAGGGCATTGCCGCCAACGTCGGCTACCGTTTCAGCCCGAGCCTGGAAACCCGCTTCTACCTGCGCTACAGGGAAACCGAGAATGATCTCGCCGGGCGCCTGACCAAGGAACAGATCAAGCACCACCCGCGCGATGCCAACCCGGCCTACCTGGCCCGTGATGACAGCCGCCCGCAACCGGGCAGCACCTGGGTGGGCAACAAGACCACGTTCTATCTGGACGACGACTCCCGCCTGGAAACCGGACTGGTCTACCACGACTACCCGATGGACCTGCGCGAAGGCCCGATGCGCTTAAAAGTCGCCTATACCGACGTCAGCGGGACGCTGAATTATTTCCGTCGAGATACCCTGTTCGGGCACGAAAGCAAGACGACCGTGGGCTGGCGGACCACTAAGCACCTGCCCAACAGCGGTGCTTCCCAGTTTGCCCGCAAAGACGACATCACCGGCGCCCGGAGCCGGGACTTCAGTTACCAGGGCTCGGACACCGTGGTTCACATCGGTAACGACCTCGAGCTGGTGCCGGACCTGTGGCTGACCAGCGGCCTGGCGATGATTTATACCCGCCGCGAAAGTGACGTGAGTTTTCCCGTCGACGGCGGCAAGGTCAGCCAGCACGACTGGGACTACGCTCCGCGCCTGGGTCTGCGCTACGACATCAATCCTCAGCTGCAGGTCTATGGAAACCTGAGCCGCTCGGTAGAACCGCCGCACCCATGGTCGCTGATCTGGAGCTCGACCAGCGCCACTCAGCCTATCGAAATGCACAATCAGACCGCCACCACCCTGGAGCTGGGTGCACGCGGAGAGTCGTCCATCGGTCGCTGGGACCTGGCCTGGTACTACTCGGACGTGCGTCACGAGCTGCTGGCCGTGGAGATCGTGCAAGGTATGCCCGCCAAAGAATTCAACGCCAGCCCAACCGTGCATCAGGGCATCGAAGCCGGGCTGGACAGCCTGATCTGGGAGCGCGGCGGCGTCGGCAAGCTGTCCCTGCGCCAGGCCTATACCTTCAGTGATTTCCATTACCGCGACGACGATGTCTTCGGTGACAACCGCCTGCCCGGGATCCCGATGCATTACTACCAGGCCGAGCTGCGCTTCGACCTGCCGAGCGGTTTGTATGCCGGGATCAATACGCAGATGGCCTCCAAGGTCCAGGTCGATTACGCCAACAGTTACCCGGCAGATGCCTATGCCCTGCTCGGTGCCACCCTGGGCTATAACTCGCCGAAGCAGGACTGGCAGACCTGGATCGACCTGCGCAATCTGACCAACAAGCGTTATGCCGCCACGGTCACACCTGGCTACAACGACAATGGCAAGGACATTGCCCATTCGACTCCCGGTGAAGGATTCGGAGTGTACGCGGGTGTTTCCTATAGCTTCCGTTAACTGGGCAATTGCACCTGCGGCTTGGTCGCAACGAAGATCGCCCAGCTGGACATGAACAGAGCGGCGATCAACGGACCGATGACAAAACCATTGAGGCCGAATACCGCCAGCCCCCCCAGGGTGGATACCAGGATCAGGTAATCGGGCATTTTGGTGTCCTTGCCCACCAGGATCGGGCGCAGCACATTGTCCACCAGGCCGATAACGAACACACCGAAAGCAGCCAGCACCGCACCTTGCCAGAACGCACCGGTGGCAATGAAGTAAATTGCCACCGGTGCCCAGACGATCCCCGCCCCCACAGCTGGCAGCAGCGAAAGAAAGGCCATCAGTACACCCCAGACCAATGCGCTGGGGATGTCCAGAATCCAGAAGATGATGCCGCCGAGGGTCCCCTGAGTCACCGCCACCAGCAGGTTGCCCTTGACGGTGGCGCGCACCACCCGGTTGAACTTCAGTTGCAGGCGGCGTTTTTGCTGCTCGGCCAACGGTACCGCCGCGCGAACTTTACGTGCCAGCTCGGCGCCATCACGCAAAAAGAAGAACAGCAGATAAAGCATGACGGCAAAACTGACCAGAAAATCGAAAGTGCCCTGGCCAAAACTGAACGCCTGGGTGGCAAAGAACTGACTGCCTTGCAGGGCCCCCTTGGTGATTTTGTCGCGCAATCCCGCCAGGTCGCCCATGCCCATACGCTCCAGGCTAGTCTGCGCGAATGCCGGGAGAATGTCCTTGAAGCGTTCGATATAACCGGCCAGATCCAGTTCACCGCTTTCCAGACGCGTGTACAGCGCCGCTCCTTCCTGCACCAGCAAGGTGCTGATGATGATCACCGGCAGAATCGCGATTACCAGACACACCAGCAAGGTCAGACCTGCGGCGAGGTTGCGCCGCCAGTCCAGGCGCAGCAACAAGCGCCGCTGCAGCGGCGCGAAGAGGATGCCAAGGATCACTGCCCAGAACACCGCGCCGTAGAACGGTAGCAGGATCCAGATGAAGGCGATGGTGACCAGGGCCAGAAGCAAATGCAGGGCTCTGTTCTGCAGGATGGTTTCGTTCATGTGCGCTCCGCTGCCACTCACAACGTTAGTGCGTGGCGCAGAGGCAAAAGTGCCGTTCACACGGAACAATTACCTTCTGGGGCGGTGTCGACAGCGTCTCCCTTGATCAGGGCATGCCAGTTTTCCATGGCTCGCCCGGCAATCAAGTCACTCCCCCAGCAGTACCTGGCATTCAATTCGATGTGCACGTAACCCGCTTCGGCCGAGCTGCTTGCCTGGGCCGTGGTAGACCAAGCGTTGTGATTGCGTGACGTGCTCCAGGCGATTGGCGGCTGTACACCGATCTTGGCGAAGGAGAAGGTGCACTTGCTGACACCGGCCAGGCTTTGCCCTGTCCAGTCCCATCGGTAAGTGGTGTCCACTTTCTTGTCCTCACTCAAGGTGTATCGGGTCTGAAAATCCGGACGTGAATCGACAGGCTTGGCGATAGCGATGGACCAGGGTCCATGCGATAAAATCAAAGTCATTGATGTTCCTTAACGCGGACTGAACACTGCCATCGATCCATCGGCCTGGAAAAAAAGCTGGTCGGGGTCGAGAATGCGCACGTCCTTGCCTTCGAGTTCAATCAGACCGTTCTGTTGCAGACGGGTGAACACCCGGGATACGGTTTCTCCGGCCAATCCCAGGTAGTTGCCGATTTCGTTGCGCGAGATGCTCAAGTGCAACTGATTGGCCGTGTACCCCAGCGCGCGGAAACGTGCCGCCAGGTTGACCAGAAAGGTGACGACCCGTGCATCAGCGGCCTTTTTCGAAAGTAACCGGGTCATCTGCTGGGTGTCGCGAATCTCGCGACTCATTGCCCGCATCAGGTGTCGGCGTATCTGCGGCAAGCCTATCAACAACTCGTCGAGGGGCCCGAACGGGAGCTCACAGACATGAGTGGTTTCCAGCGCTTGAACGGTCACCGGATAGGCTTCGGCGTCCATGCCAGACAGACCGATCAATTCACCTGGCAGATGAACGCCAACGATTTTTTCTTCTCCGGTTTCGCTCAGGCTAATGGACTTCAAGGCGCCGGAGCGAATCGAGTAGATCGAACTGAAACTGTCACCTTGGCGATACAGAAAGTCGTCCTTTTGCAGCGGACGGCCATGCCGGACCAGGCCATCGAAGGTGTCGATTTCTTCTTCACTCACTGAACCAGGTAGGCACAGCGACGCTAAACTGCAGGTCTTGCAACTGGTCTGGCGGTAAGCGTGCAATCTGACGGGTTCAGACATTTATTAGACCCCAAGGAAATAACACAATGTGTGCCCGCCCCCTTTCACAACAGGTGCACTTTACGGGCCAGCCTAGTGTCCCGTGAGCCCGGTCGAAATCCTTCTCAATAATCGTTATTTGATATCAACTTATTGTTTTTACTGGATATTTTTTAAAAATATCGCCACGCCACGCCTGACAAAATTGCAAGCCTTGATAGATCGCCGTTGACCCAGATCAATGCCCCGAGAAGGCATTGCCAGTAGCATCCGCGCCTTTTGCCGCGACCCGATCATGACCCTGATTGCCAAACCTGAATTGCTCGCCCCTGCCGGCACCCTGAAGAACATGCGTTACGCCTTCGCCTATGGCGCCGACGCGGTGTATGCCGGGCAACCGCGCTACAGCCTGCGCGTACGCAACAATGAGTTCGACCACACCAACCTGGCACTGGGCATCAAGGAAGCCCAGGCCCAGGGAAAGCGCTTCTACGTCGTGGTCAACATTGCGCCGCACAATGCCAAGCTCAAGACCTTCCTCAAGGACCTAGCGCCGGTCATCGAGATGGCCCCGGATGCACTGATCATGTCTGACCCCGGTCTGATCATGCTGGTCCGTCAACACTTCCCGCAGATGCCCATTCACCTGTCGGTACAGGCCAACACGGTGAACTGGGCCAGCGTCGAGTTCTGGCGTAGCCAAGGGCTTACCCGGGTAATCCTGTCGCGCGAGCTGTCGCTGGAAGAGATCGAAGAAATTCGTCAGCACGTACCAGAGATGGAGCTGGAAGTCTTTGTCCATGGCGCACTGTGCATGGCCTACTCCGGGCGCTGCCTGTTGTCCGGTTACCTCAATCGCCGCGATGCCAACCAGGGCAGTTGCACCAATGCATGCCGCTGGAAATACAGCGCCACGGCGGCCACTGAAGACGCCAGCGGCGATATCGTCCGTGAAGTTCAGCCGACCCTGGGCATCGGCGCGCCCACCGACCAGGTGTTCCTGCTGCAGGAAAGCAATCGTCCGGACGAGGACATGCCAGCCTTCGAGGACGAGCACGGCACTTACATCATGAACGCCAAGGACCTGCGTGCCGTGCAGCACGTTGAACGGTTGACTCGCATGGGGGTGCATTCGCTGAAAATCGAAGGCCGAACCAAATCGCATTTCTACTGCGCACGCACCACCCAGGCCTATCGCCAGGCCATTGATGATGCCGTGGCAGGTCGCGAGTTTGATCGCAATTTGATGCTCAATCTCGAATCCTTGGCCCAACGCGGCTATACCGAGGGCTTCCTGCGCCGTCATGTACATGACGAGTATCAGAACTATCAGCGAGGCAATTCAGTGTCCGACCGCCAGCAGTTTGTCGGTGAACTGACCGGCGAACGCGTCGATGGCCTGGCTGAAGTACGGGTCAAGAACCGCTTTGCCCTCGGTGATCACCTGGAGTTGATGACCCCGCGGGGCAACTATCACTTCGACCTGCACCAGTTGCGTGATCGTCAGGGTGCCGCAATCGAGGTCGCGCCGGGAGACGGGCACACGGTATACCTGCCGATTCCCGAGCAGGTCGAACTGGCGTTTGGCTTGCTGTTGCGCGAACTGGTGCAATGATCGCGAGGCTAGCGCACCCCCACAGTGGGAGCGGGCTAGCCCCGCGATGAGGCCGACGGATCAAGGCGTGACTTTGGCCACCGCCGCCGAATCCGCCTCCCGAATCACCTGTACGCGATACTGAGGATCAGCCTTGATCTGCGATTCGGTGAACGGCAGTACATGCCATTGCTTGGCCGAGAAGGCGCGGGTCTGGTCACTGGCGTGCCGCGAGCCCGCTTCGCTGGACTCAGAAAAAGCCAATACGCCCAAAGCCTGAGGCCCTTTGGCATCAAAGGTCACCAACTGCAAATAGCTGGTGCCACTGACCACCAGGCGCTTGCCCGGCTCGGTCGGCACGCTCTGGATCGCATTGTAGACGCCCAGACTGGCAGGCCCACCATGAATGGGCGTGCCATCAGCGGCTTGCTGGATCTGCCCCCAGCGTACATCGGCCGCCAGGCCGGCCTCTCTCACCTCGGCCAGGGATGCCAAAGCAGCTTCCTTCAGCGCTTCTGCCACCTCCGTACGCTCCACGGCCAGCCCACGCGGGGTGTGCTGGGGATCGACCGGATCGAACGCTACTCGCCAGATGTCCGAGCGCTCAAGCAATTGCTGGAGAATATTCTGGAAATGCACCAGGCCGATGCCACTGTCGAGATCGGCGCGCAGATTCCAGGTTTTCAAGCTGCTGCACACCGCCGTCACCGGTGAATCCGCCGGTTGCTTGCCACACCACTGCAACATATCCGGCATCAGCAGTTCGGCCAGGTAGACCTGGTTGCCCATTACCATCTGTTGCAGGTCAGACCCCGCCAGTTTGCCCTCGCGGCCCAGGCGCTCCAGGGCGAAACGGCTGCGCGGCCCCAGCGGTTGGTCTTCGCGGCTGATCAACGGCGAATACCCGCGCAACGGCTGCGCCGGGTTGACCATCCAGGCGGAGTCGTTGGAGTGCTGGATGAAATCGCTACGACTCAGGCTCGGCTGTAGCTGGGCAGGGAAAATGCCGGGTTGCGCGGCACGTGGATCAACTTTCCAGTTGCAGGCACTGCGCGAACCATCGAGGACGATCATCTCCTGTGCCGCTGCCGGATCGCTGCACTGGGCCAACAAAGCAGCGTCCACATAGGGCACAACCGATTGATTCAAGTACAAGGTTTGACCTTTGGCGTCCACCGCCAGGGTGTTGACCCAGGGAATACCCTGCAGGTGCTGCACCGAGTCCTGCAAGGACTTCAGGCTGTCAGCCTGGTTCATGCTGTACCACTGCTGCAGTACCCGCGTGTTGTCCAGATTGGCATCGCGCAAGCTGAAGGCGTATTGCCTGTTCCAGTCCAAGCGCCCGGGCCACTGTACCACCGGACCAAACACCGAACTGTAGACATCGCGGCTGACGGGCTTGAGCTTGCCGTCCTCGTCCTTGATTGTCACGGTAAGACGCTGGTGGCTCATCGGCACCGACTTGCCGTCGAGCAAGTAGCGGGTTGGATCCTTGGGATCAAGTTCAAGCCGGTACAGGGTGAAGTGCTTGGAGGTATCCACCGTATGGGTCCAGGCCAGGTGACGGTTGAAGCCGATATTGATCAGTGGCAGCCCCGGCAGTGCGGCGCCCATGACGTCCAGCTTGCCGGGCACGGTTAGCTGCATCTGGTAAAAACGCATGCCGCCGGCCCAGGGGAAATGCGGGTTAGCGAGCAACATGCCATGACCGCTGGCCGAGCGCTCGCTGCCCACAGCCACGGCATTGCTGCCCCGTTCAAGGGCAAAATGCGCCTGCCGTGCCTGGGCGACACGCATGTCCATGTCCAGACGCGCCACTCCATTGGGCGGTGTAGCGCCGGCCAGGGCTTCGGCAAACTGCCCCACCCCGCCCTCGACCAGCAGGCGCCGGGTCAGTTTGACCAGATCAAGGGTGGTGATCGGCCGCAACCATTGCGCCTGCAGGCATTGCGCCCCCTGCCCCTGGGCTACCCGTTCGGTCAACGCGCGGTTGTAGCCCTTGGCATAGCCTTCGAGCAATGCGCGCACCTCAGCCGGCTGCGCTTGCCAGTAACCGAACACGGCAGCAGGCGTATTGAGCCAGCTGAAGAACAGGTCGCTCGCCAGGTTTTTACGCTGCTCGAACGTCATCTGATCAGGCCCGAAGTAGCGAGAGCGCTCGGCGTTTACCGTCACCACTTCGTTGGCCAACAGGCACAGGTTGTCCTGGGCATAGGCATAACCGATGCCGTACCCCAGACCGTGTTCATTGTCGGCCAGGATGTGCGGCACACCAAAACTGGTGCGACGGATTTCGGCACTGGCATCACCCGGTGCAATGCGGGCGTGGGCCGTAAAGCTGAGGCCGACAAGCAGCCCGGCCAGACAGACGCTTGCCAAAGGACGGGGTTTGATCACGGAGACTCCTGCGCAGATCACAGCACGAATGATCCTGATAGAACGAAGCGCAGCCAGAAAATTTACGGAAACCGCTGGTCCGATACGTCTTTACCTAGGTGGCTCGATAATTTTTTTCGTCAGGTACTGCAGTTTTGCCACGCTCATACGTCTTATAGGTATAGGCATCACAAAGACGGTATCTGGACTGGCCATGAAAAGGGAGCGTTCACATGTATAACCAGCAACAGGCAGGGATTGCCCTCAGACCCGTGCGAAAGGCTCGGCAACCCTTGGCAGGAAAAATTGAAAGCGGCGACAACGAACGCCCTGGCAACGAGCATATTCGCGAACTGCTCAGGTCATTCGGGCTGCGTACCAGCCTGATCCGCCTCAAAGTCATCGACGCCTTGCATGCGGCCGACAAGAACGGGCGCAGCATCGGTGTACGCGGTGTGCACAGCCAGCTGGAACAACTGGATATTCCCCTGTCGTTCCTCAGCGTTCGTGAAGTGCTCAAGCGCTTGTGCGTAGAAGGTGTCATCAGCATGGGCAACGACAAGTGCTACAGCCTCAACCCCGAGGCCCGCAGCATTCTGGAACACGTCAGCCATCGCTAAGCGAAAGGCCGGCAATTGCCGGCCGCGCAGATCACATCAGATCTTGACCTTGCGGCGCATGATGCCGTTGATCACTACCACCGCAACGGCCACGCCGATTGCGATGTACTGGAACACTTGCTCACTGATCATCCCCTGTTTCTGCAGGTAGGACAGACCGAGCATGATCCCCAGCACCAGCAGGGAGATCAGAATGGAATATTTCAGGCGTTGACCTTGAGTCATTGATATTTCCTTGCAACATCGGAATAAGAGCCCGGAACGGCCCATGCGCATCATACATCGCGGCCCCGCCGCGAGCGGATAATTTCCTTCTTCTGCAACCACCTCCCCTCCTGAAACCATGGCGTCCCGGACACTTCCCAGACGAAAGGAACATCGCCATGCACCTCGGCCGACTTCTAAGCGGCATCTCTTTGCTGATTGGGCTTGAGGCCCAGGCACTCCCGACCGCTGCACTCTCTCCCGAACAGCATCAGGCACTCGGCAAGCAACTGGTTGAATACGCAGGCGCCAGCCAATGGCAACAGCTCTGGCAGCGCTCGCGAGAGGCCGGGCATCTGAGCGAGCACGCCAGTTCGCCTTATTTCAGTCTGGATTCCGCCCAGCTCGTCGAGTCGGTCAAGCTGACGCTGTCCCGGCCCGAACAGACAACCGCGCTGAAACAGACCCAAGTGCTGTACCGCCGGGACTTCTTGCCGCAAACCGTGGGTAAGCAGGCAGACATCAGCCTCAGTGCTGTCTGCATCTGGGTTGACTGGCGCACGCTACCGGTGCAGGCAGTGAACCGGCCCGGCCCTTATCTGGGACAGATAAGCCTGCTGCTCACACGCCCCTGCCAATGAGCATGGGTTGCCCGACCATACGACCCTTGAACTTGGTTATCGAACACAGAACCAAGGGGCTACGCCCAATCCATCATGGCTTTCCTATCCACGTGACCCACGCTGCCTACAAAGCACATACCCAATGCCCACCACCCCTGCTGCGCTTGCGACCTGTTACGACCGGCCCGGATGTTCAACCATGAGCGCGTCAAGTCAACTCCCACAAGGAAGTCACTATGGAACTGCGCGACCTCGACCGTATCGACATTCATCAACTTCCCCATTCGCTGCAAATGCTCATCGAATGCCTGGGCATCGAAAACGCCTACAACCTGACCTGCGCCTTCGGTGGCCGCCCCAAGTACATCCCCAAGCATCGCGAGCGCACCGCATTGGCGCAGGTGCTCCCCGCACCCGCTCTGGATGCATTGATCAAGCGATTTGCCGGTATGGCCTTGGAGATTCCCAAGGTCGACCATTTCCTGCGCCAACTGCGTAATCAACAAATTCAGCAGGAAAGTGCTGAAGGGCTGTCACGCAGCATGCTGGCCAATAAGTACGGTTTGAGCCTGCGGCAGATTGGCAACATTCGGCGACAGGAGTCGTATCCACACTAACGTTTCATAGCTTCAACCATTCGCCTCGGTACCCAACGCCATCCCCGCACAATGATGTGCACTCATCACAAGGAATTATCCCATGGCAACAATCGATAACAGCTTGATCGGCTCGGTAATGAATGCCCTGCCACTGGACCGAATGATCTCCGGCCCCTTGCAGGCAATGATCCAGGCCCAGGTTACGGCGAGTAAGTCCTACGCCGACTTTCTTATGGGCGTCTGTATCCAGGACGGCAAGGCCGTCGCGATTCAATTTGACTACGACGAAACCATCACCGATGAACAAGGGGTGTACAAGGGCACCGTCTCCAAGAAGATGCAGATCCCGCTGCTGGCAGCGGTGACCCACCCCAATATCGTCATTGAAGAAGGCAACATCGACTTTGAACTGACCATCAGCCAACAAGCCGAGAGCATGTCTGAAACCGGCGGCGAGGCAAGCTTCGGCGCCTCTCTGGGTTGGGGACCATTCAGACTCAACGTCAAGGGTCAGGTCAGTCACAAGTCCAGCCAGACCCGTAAAACCGACACCCGTGCACGCTATGCCTTCAACACCAAAGTCCGCCGTCAGGATCCACCGGAAGCGTTGATGCGCGTGATCGATTTCCTCACTGATGCAGCCACCAAGCCCGTGGTAATGGGCGATGCAACCGCTCAAAACCTTGATGCGATGCCGCCTTCAGCGCTGTCCATGCCCGACGCGCAAGCTGTAAACCAGAAAAACCCCGCTTGATCATGCCTGATTGCTAACGAACGAGGCCTCTCCCCCGGGAGAGGCTTCTTGCTAGAAACACAAGGAGTGCGAACGTTTGGATGATCTCTCCTCGAAAAACGCCCCCATCACTGCCAGCGACCTGTGTGACATTACCCGTGGATTACAAGAAGCCGCTGCCGCCACCAACAATCTGATCGCCCAACAGTACATCAAGCTCTTCGATCAATTCTTCGACTATGACGCTCAGACACTTGGCGCACCGATGAAGGCCAAGATGGTTGAAGTGGCAATGGATGAACAGCACAAGATGCAGGTTCCGCTGATTGCTCTGGTTTCGCCTAGAGGCTTGGCGCTAGAACGCATGCAAGTCGACCTGTCAGTGCGAATCCAGAACACCGAAACCACTGAGACCGGCGAGAACCTCAAACGTGAGCGCTTCTATGTAACAGTGGGGGGCCAGAGCAAACGTAACGGCGACGCCCGTGATCCCGATGAGGTGCAGATCCGCATGCAGTTCCAGGCTTGCGAACCACCCGAAGCCCTTCACCGCTTGATCGAGGAGTACACCAATCTGATCAGTCCCCAACGTCTGCCTGATCCCCCCAAGCACACGGACGACAGCAACGAATTCATCGAAGCTGCGACCGTACGCTGATGGCAACGCTCAAAAATCGCGCTTGTAGAAAATATCCAGGGAGCTTGCCAGGCCACTGGCAGCCTCCAGGTACACCTTCTTGCTCAACTTGTAGCGCAAAGCAACCGTATTGACCGGTTCGAACACACCGACACCATAGCGCAGACTCAATCGCTCAGTCAGGTTGCCGCTAGCCACAACACTGGTGGTCGTACCACTGCCTTGAGTATCCAGTTGGAAGTCGTCGATTCCCAGGCTCGAAGCCAGGCTACCGGTAACCCCGGCACTGGTCGCCAGCCCCAGGCCAAGTGCCGCTTGCGCAAGCATGTTGTTGTCCTCACCGGTGGTCCCCAACGGCCGGCCCAACACCAGATACGACAGCGCCTGTTCCTGACTCATGGCCGGCTCGGAAAACACCTGAGTGGTGGGCTGCTCAGCGCTGCCGCTCAAGCGGATGCCGGCAATCACATCATCCGTCTGGCGAATGGCTTCGATATCCAGGTACGGCTGGTCAATCGGCCCGGCGAACAACAGGCGTGCACGGCGGATAGTCAGGCGCTGGCCGTAGGCGCGGTAGCGGCCATCTGCCAGGCTCAGCTCACCGCGGGTATCGAGGTTGTCGCCAATATGCACATGGCCCAGCAGATTGGCCGTCAGGCCAAAGCCGCTGAACGAGAGCTTGTCACTGCCCACCTCCACATCAATGTCCATGGCCACCGCCATTGGCGCCTTGCCCTCTTCGGTCTGATGACCAACGATCACCGTGTCATCAGACACCTTGACCGTCGAAGGCGGCAACTCACGTACGGTGATCTTGCCCTTGGGCACCAACACCTTGCCCGACACTGCAAGCTTGTCTTCAATCACGCTGATCTTGAGGTCGGGTGCTACCTCCAGGTTTGCATAGGGCTCGACAGTGACCGGCAAACGCTGACCCTGCAACTGCAGATCGACCGCCAGGGCCTGCCCCCAGCCGATCTGTCCACGCAAGCTGCCCTGGCCGGCTTCACCACTTTTCCAGGCGCCATTGAGCTGCACCTGTTCGCCAGCGATCAGTGCCTGCAGGTTCAAGTCTTGCAGGCTGACAGGGAGCTCTGCACCGGCGACTTCACCACCGGTCAGGTTCAAGCTGCCGTTGACCTGAGGCGCCAGCAAGGTGCCAGACAACTGGCCGCTACCGTTCAGTTGACCGGCCAGACGCTCGACCATCGGCGCAAACGGGCGCGCGATGGCCATATCCAGCCCGGTCAGGCGGAAATCGCCGCTCAGTGGTTTGTTGCGGGCGACCGGATCGAGTCGGGTAACCAGGGACAGTTCGCCCAGCCGCTCGCCTTTGAAATCCAGACGGGTATCGATTCGGCGGGGTGCCAGGGTGCTTTGCAGACGAAGGGTCTGGTAAGGAAAATCCAGCCATTGATCCTTCTCACGCAAGCGCAGGGTGCCACCACTGGCGTCAACGACAATGGTGCCTTTGGGACCGCTGGCCGGTACGTCCAGATTGATGTCGGCATTGAGCAGGCCCTGCCAGGCGAAGTCTTTGGGCAACCATTGCGCCAGACTCTGCAACGGGAACTGTTTCAGGTGATAGCGCAGACGCGGCTCCGGGGCCAGGCGCTGGTCGTCACCGCACAGGCTGGCTTGCCCAGAGCGCCAACAATGGGCACCGAAATCCAGTTGCCCGCTGGCCAGGCGTTGGAGTTTTGCCGGTGCCTGCAACTGCCAGTCCTGACCGCCGGCCTGGATCTGGCCGCTGGCGAGTCGCCCACGCCAGTTACCTTTGTCCAGCTGTCCATCCAGCGCCAGATCGAGTTTGAGCTTCGGCCCATCCAGGGCCACTTCCAGCTGTTGCTGGCGTATGTCACCGCGGCCCTTGGCGTTGAGCACGCCCAGGCTGGTATCACCCAGACGAATGCCGCCCGCCTGCAATTCGATCAACGCACGCTGGGCGGAATCCAGCCGGGCGTCCAACGCCAGGCGCTGCAGGTGATTGTCCGCCTGGGCCAGTTGCTGCCCTTGCAACGTCAAAGTGCCTTGGGGTGCCTGCAAGGTTCCCGCAACTTCCAGCCTGCCTTTTACCTGGCCCTGCAACTGCGGCCAGAGCTGGCCAAGACGGGGCAGGTTGAGATCGAGCTGACCGGCCAGGCGCTGCTGCAGGCTGCCGCTACCGTTGATCCGGTTGTCGCCCAGGCGGATATCCAGCGTGCCAAGGGTCCAGTTTTGCCCCGCGCCCTGGGCGACAGCTTTAAGTACAGCGGTCTGTCCACGCAAGCGCCCGTTGAGGTCAAGCGCCGCATCCAGACTGAGCTCACCCTCTTTAATCTGGCCCTTGCTACGCAGCGGGCCAGCCAGGGTGCCGGGCAGCTCGGCGAGCCAGTAAGCCGGGTTCAGCGCCGAAAGTTCAAGGGCTGCATCCCAGGCCACAGTATCGGCAAACTGCACACTGACACTACCGGCGACCTTGCCCTGTCCGGCATTGAGTACCAACTGCGGCAGGGTGATCTGCTGCAAGTCGCCCTTGAACGGACTGCTCAGGTCGAATGCTCCTGCCGGTCCATCCAAAGCCCCCTTGAACTCACCTTGATAGCTGCCATCGCGGTACTGCACCTGGCCGTTGAAACGGCGCAATGTCACCTGCGGCGCTGGTTCCAGCGGGTACAGATGCAGCCAGGGGAAGTCCAGCCAGTCGATAGTTGCATCGGCGCTCAGGCCTTGTTGCCAGTCGGCCCTGGCCGTGAGTTTGAGGTGCTGATCGGCGCCGGCAGTGAGATCCAGAGCGCTCAGTTGCGCGCCCTTGGCATCGACCTTGCCCTGCAAAGTCAATGCAACAGGGTTCTGTTCGGCTGGCAGGCTGGCTGAACCGAGCAATTGGTAGCCGCTTTGCAAGTTGCCTTTGGCGCTGAGTTCAAGATTGTTCAGCTGCAGGGTGTCAGGCAGCTCGGCACCGGGTTTGAACGCCTGTGCACTGATCTGTAACGTAGCCGGCAACTGCTCGGCCAGCGCCTGCAGCTCACCCTTGAGCCGGGCGTTCAGGTAGCCGCTGCTATCGCCAGTGAGTTTCAGGGTTTTCTGTAGCTCACCGTCAATCTGCAAGGCTAGCTGCCAGTCCTGGCCATCAACTTTGGGCAGCTGTAGCCGACCCTTGAGCTGCAACGGCCAGTCACCCTCCGGTTGAATCAAGCCTTGCAGGCTCACGTGCAAATCGTCGCGTTGCAGTTGCAGGTTATCGACCTGTAAACCCGCGACAGTCCAATGCGCCGCCAGTTGCAGCTGGCTCAATTGCTCATTGCCATCCAGACGCAGGTGACCGATGCGCACCTCACCCAGCTCGATCGCCAATGGTAGTTTCAGCGCAGGCAACTGTAGCGGCCCGCTGTCTGGCGAAGGCTCGCTCGGGGCAAACGCCAAGTTGACCTGCTCGGCTTGCAACCGCTCGATGCACAGGGTCATGCGCAACAGGCAATGAGGTGACCAGGCGAACACCGGGGCGACCAGTTCGACCCGATCTGCGCCCTGCTCCCACAGCACGCGGTCAGCCTGCCACTGGCCAGCCAGGCGGCCCTGAAAATTTTCCAGCTGCAAGCCCGGCACCAGCCCCAGTGCCCAGCGGCTGCCCGCCTGAGTCCCCAGCAACAGGCCCACGGCAAGCAGCACCAACAGCAGCAGTGCCAGCACACCGAGCAGGATATTTCTGAAAACGCGACTCACAGTTCCGGCCCCATGGAGAAGTGCAGACGGAAACCGCCGTCGTCATCCAGCGCATGGGCCAGATCCAGACGCAGCGGCCCGACCGGAGAAACCCAGCGCACGCCGATACCGACACCGGTCTTGAGGCTGGGGAACTCCAGATTGTTGAACGAATTACCCTGGTCGACAAAGGTCGCCACGCGCCACTTTTCCATCACTTCGTACTGGTATTCGGCGCTGCCGGCCACCAGGTAACGACCACCGATTCGATCGCCATCGGAGTTTTCCGGCGACAGGCTCTGGTAGTCGTAGCCCCGCACGCTCTGGTCGCCACCGGCAAAGAAACGTAGCGATGGCGGTATCGTGCTCTGGTAGTTGTTGGTAGCGCTGCCACCGAATTGCACGCGCCCGAGAAAGCGGTGCTTCTGGCCCAGCGTAGTCAGGCCTTTGAGTACCACGTTGGCATGCAGCAGGTTGGTGTCGGACACCAGCCCTTCCTTGGCCGCCTGTACATCGAACTGCAGGCGATAGCCGTTGTGTGGGTCGATGCGGTTATCACTGCGTAGATAGGAGTAGCTGACGCCCGGCATCAACAGGTTACTCAGCCCCGAGTCATCGCCCAATCGATACTCTTCACGCTGGTATTTCAGCGACAGCACGCGCTGCCAGCCGCTGGGCAGCTTGCTATGCCATTCCGGGCCGACGGTGAGCAGTTTACTCAAGGTGTCAGTGCCGGCAATTTCTTCATTCTGGTAGCCACCGGCAAAGCGAAATTTATCGGTCAACGGCGGATCGAGGGGAATGTCGTACCACAAGCCAACGTTCTGCCGTGGCGCCGACAACTCGGTTTCCCAGCCATAGCTATGGCCTTGCGGGTTGACCCAGTGACGGGTCCAGTTGGCTTTGCCACGCGGTCCGACGTCCGTCGAAAAACCCAGGCCCAGGCCCATGGTCCGTGGTTTGCGAGTGCTCAGTTGCACCGCGACGGGAATGCTTTGCGCTACCGCAGCCGTGGGCGCGGCATCGACTCGCACGCCTTCGAAGTAACCACTCGATTGCAGGGCATTGTTGAGCTCGGCAATCAGCTCGGAATCGTAGGGGGTGTCAGCCTTGAACGGCACCATACGCTGCAGCAGGGTCTCGTCGAACGGCGTGCCGCCGGTAAAACTGACCTTGCCCAGGTAATAGCGCGGGCCACTGTCATAGATCAGCTCGATATCGGCCACGCCAGCCTGGGGATCGACCGCCAGGCGCTGGCGTACGAAACGCCCGCTGAAGAAACCGTAGCGCGCAGCCTGGTTCTGGATCAGTCGCTTGGCGTCATCATAATGACCATGGTTGAGCACTTCACCAGAACGCAGGGCTTTGCTGCTGGGCAGGCGAAATGACTTGAGCTCGCTTGCCGGACCTTCGATGCGGATGGTCACGTCTCGCAGGTGCACCGGTTCGCCGGGGTCAATGGTGAGGATCAGTTGCGGAGCTTTGTCGGCATTGGCCGGCGGCTTGACCTCACTGTCGATCTGCGCCTGGTAGTAACCCAGAGCCTGGGCAGCTTTGCGCGCCTGCTCGACAGCACCACGGCTGAAGCGCAGCAGCGCCTCTTCATCGCGTTTACCAAGGCTGCCGATATAGCCCTCGACATTGGCCTTGAGTTCGTTATTGGCGGGTTTGATCCGTACAACCAGCTCGCTCTGCGCATACGCGGCAACGCTGGCAATCCATAGAATCAAACCGCAGGTGAATCGTCCTGAATACGTCATAGGCGCGGATGCTACCAGAGCTTGGCGCCAGCATGGAGTCCGAGGCTCTCGCGCCTGTTATGCAGGCACGGCCGATGCACGTTGAGATGACTGGGGACTGGGATGAAAGAACACGTGTTCGCGGACAGGTCCTACAGCAATTTCGCCGATTTCCTGATAGCCCTGGCGTTGATAAAAAGCCAGATAGTGTTCATTTCCGGTATCCAGCACCACCCCTTGAGAATGCTCGTCCTCGGCACACCAGTCATGCACAGCTTGCAACAATTGTTCACCGTAATGCTTGCCCTGAAACTGCGGATGGATTCCCAGCAATGGCAACACATGCACCGCATCGCCAGGCAGACAGGCCATCAACGCTGCCTGGTAATCCAGGTAGCGACGGGTGCAGCGAAAACCGGTACTCAGGACCATACGCATGCGCCAGGCCCAACTTTCGGTAATGCCCAGCCGACGTTGTGGCGGTGCGATCAGGGCAATGCCGATCAGCCGATCGTCGACCAGCAACCCCAACGCCGGCAACTCCTGGAGAAAATGCTGCTTGACCAGCTCGCGTACCGTGGCGCGAATGCGCTGGTCATAGCCAGGACGCTGCGCCTCGAACAAGAAGGCAAACGTCGGTTCATGACGATAGGCGTGATACAACAATGAGCGCGCCTCGCGGCTGTACCCCCCATCAAGAAGGCGGACCTCAGCCGGGAGAGCAGTTGATTCGGTCATGCGGACACACCTCCACAAGTGGGCATTCATTGCCTTCGAGGTGTACGTTGCGCCGACGTTCACCCCGAGCACCACGTTAGCAGCCCATGCAGTGGAGCGCCACGCTGGCCGCAGCCGTCGATGTCGGCTAGCATCCTTGGTTTTATCAGGATTGTGTTTCCCATGAAGATCGTCTCGTTCAACATCAATGGCCTGCGCGCCCGGCCCCATCAGTTGGCGGCGTTGATCGAAAAGCATCAACCTGACGTAATCGGCCTGCAGGAAACCAAGGTCAGTGACGATCAGTTTCCCTTGGCCGACGTCCAGGCCCTGGGTTACCACGTGCATTTTCATGGCCAGAAAGGTCACTACGGCGTCGCCCTGCTCTCGCGCCAGGCGCCGCTGAGCCTGCACAAAGGTTTTGCCAGCGATGAAGAAGACGCCCAGCGCCGCTTCATCTGGGGCACCTTCGCTGATGCCGATGGCACACCGATCACCATCATGAACGGCTACTTTCCCCAGGGTGAAAGCCGCGACCACCCCACCAAGTTCCCGGCCAAGCAGCGTTTTTACAATGACCTGCAAACCCTGCTGGAAACCCAGTTCAAAAATGATCAGCCGCTGCTGGTGATGGGCGACGTGAACATCTCCCCCGAAGACTGTGACATTGGCATCGGTGCCGACAATGCCAAGCGCTGGCTCAAGACTGGCAAATGCAGTTTCCTGCCCGAAGAGCGCGAGTGGATGGCACGCCTGAAAAACTGGGGCCTGGTCGACAGCTTCCGCCATCTGCACCCGGAAGTCGCTGACCGTTTCAGCTGGTTCGATTACCGCAGCCGCGGTTTCGAAGACGAGCCCAAGCGCGGCCTGCGCATCGACCTGATCATGGCCTCGCAGAACTTGCTGCCACGGATCAAGGCAGCGGGTGTCGACTATGACCTGCGCGCCATGGAAAAGCCTTCGGACCATGCGCCGATCTGGCTGGAACTGGCATAACGCCTATTATTCGCGGGGCACGTTGTGGCCCGCGAATGGATCCTGTCATCTTTCGGTCATCCAACCGTCTTAATCTGCGGCACATCCTTTGCCTGAAGAGTGCCTGCCGGCATGTTCCGCCACCTCGGTCTGCTTCTGCTTTCCCTGCTCCCCTGCCTTGTTCATGCCAGCGCTGAAGTGCCGGCACAATTGCGTATTCAAGGGTCGAACACGATTGGCGCGGTGCTGGCACCGGCGCTGGTCAAAGGCATGCTCGAAGCCCGGGGTGCCCGTGATATCCGCATCGAGACGACTGCCGTTGCCAACGAAATCCAGGTGCATGCCCAGGATGCCCATGGCCAGCCCCTGCGCATCGACATCGCCGCCCATGGCTCCAGCACCGGATTTGCTGCCCTCAAGGCCGGTCAGGCAGACCTGGCCGCCGCGTCACGGCCGATCAAGGGTAGTGAGCTGAACGAACTGCAGGCGCTGGGCGACCTCAATAGCGCTGCCGCCGAACAGATCATTGGCCTGGACGGCGTTGCCGTGATCGTTCACCCCGACAATCCCCTGCCCCAACTGAGCATCGCGCAACTGGCGCAAATCTTTGCTGGCAGAATAACCACCTGGGAGGAACTGGGCCTGGGCAAGGGGCCCATCCATCTGTACGCCCGCGATGACCGCTCAGGGACATTTGAAACCTTCAAGGCCTTGGTACTCGACACCACAGGACAGGCCCTGGCCACCACAGCCCGGCGCTTCGAGTCCGGCGAACAACTGACCCGTGAAGTACTGGCCGACCGCCAGGCCATAGGCTTCAGTAGCCTGGCTTCGGTGCAGGGCGCCAAAGTGCTGGCCATTGCCGACGGTGCCTCCCGAGCGATGCTGCCGAGCCCGGCGCTAGTGGCCAGTGAGGACTACCCATTGTCACGGCGTCTGTACTTTTACCTGCCGCCCAACCGCTCCACGCCTTGGGCTCGGGCACTGGCGGAATTTGCCCAAAGTCCCAAGGGACAGGCCGTCGTCACTGGCAACGGGTTTGTCGGACAGCAGATTCACGTCACCAAGGTACCGTCTGCCGACAACATGCCGGCGACCTATCGGACCCTGGCCCGCAATGCCCAGCGCCTATCAGTGAACTTTCGTTTTCAGGAAGGCAACGCCAACCTCGACAACAAGGCGTTGCGGGATGTCCAGCGAGTAGTCGACTTCCTGCGTCAGAACAACAAGCTCAAACACGGTGCCGTGCTGGTAGGGTTTGGCGATGCCAAGGATGACTTCGAACGCGCTGCCCTGCTTTCACGCCTGCGTGCCATGGCCGTGCGCCGGGAACTGGTCAAGGCCGGCGTCACCCTGCGCGAAGTCATCGGCTTGGGGGACGAGCTACCGGTAGCGGCCAACACCGCCGAAGAAGGCCGGATCCGCAATCGGCGGGTTGAAGTCTGGGTCTACTGAACCCTGTGAAACGCCTTGCGCAATTCCTTGTTACAGCCTCGACTGGGCGAGCGCCCTCATCACGACTAGGCTTTGTTGTGTGACGCCGGGCCCCTCTGACGGCTGCCAAGCCGCCATGTCGGAGTCACTGTTGCTTGATGGCAACGACGACAATCAAGGAGGGGCGCATGGCGGCTCTACAGGCATTTCTCGAAAACGACGTTCTTGGCACCAGTACCTGGTTCTGGCTGGCATTTATTGGCATCGTCCTCACCTTGCTGGTGCTGGACCTGGGTGTGCTGCACCGCAAAGCGCACGAAATCGAAATGCGCGAAAGCCTGCTGCTGTACACCAGCTACTTCAGCGTCGGCGTGCTGTTTGGCGGCTGGGTCTGGTGGGAGCTGGGCGCGCAGCGTGCCCTGGAGTTCTACACGGGTTTTCTGGTCGAGCAGTCGTTGTCGATGGACAACGTCTTCGTCATGGCCATGATCTTCAGTTACTTCTCGATCCCTCGCCTCTACCAGCACCGGGTATTGTTCTGGGGCATCCTCGGGGTGGTGGTGTTACGCGCGATCATGATCGGCGTGGGCAGTGCACTGGTTCAGGAGTTTGCCTGGATCCTCTACGTCTTTGGCGCCTTCCTGCTGATTACCGGGATCAAGATGCTGTTTTCCCGCGAGGAGACGCACCCGGACCTGGCCAATAATCCGGTGCTCAAGTTCGTTCGCAGCCATGTCCGCGTCACCGATGACCTGCATGGCCCGCGTTTCTTTGTGCGCCTCAAGGCTGCCGGACAGAGCAAGGCCGTGCTGTATGCCACCCCGCTGTTTCTGGCCCTGGTACTGATCGAACTGGCCGACCTGGTGTTTGCCGTAGACAGTGTGCCGGCGATCTTCGCCATTACCCAGGACCCGTTCATTGTCTACACCTCGAACATCTTCGCGATCCTTGGCTTGCGCGCCCTGTATTTCGCCCTGGCGGCGCTGATGCATCGCTTTGTCTACCTGAAGTACGCGCTGGCCCTGGTGCTGATCTTCATCGGTGGCAAAATCTTCTATCACGGCCTGATTGGTGCGGTGCCAGCACTGCTGTCGCTAAGTGTGACCATGAGCCTTCTCATTGGCGGCGTAGTGTTGTCCTTGCTCAAGACCCGCGATCAGCCTCACCTCCCTGCAAACTCCGGCAGCCACAAATGAATCAGGCCCGCATGAGCGGGCCTGATGTCCTTCGTGCGCAGATCAATGTCCGCTGCGCAGCATTTCCTTGGGTACGTATTTGCCGATCTCGTACTTGCCGATCGCTGCGCGGTGCACTTCATCCGGGCCATCGGCCAGGCGCAGGGTACGTTGCATGGCGTACATGTACGCCAGCGGGAAGTCACCACTGACCCCGGCACCACCATGAATCTGAATCGCCCGGTCGATGACTTTCAAGGCCACATTCGGCGCAACCACCTTGATCTGGGCGATCTCGCTGCGCGCGACTTTATTACCCACGGTGTCCATCATGTAGGCTGCCTTCAGCGTCAGCAGGCGTGCCATGTCGATCTCCATGCGCGAATCGGCAATCTTGTCGACGTTACCGCCCAGGCGCGCCAACGGGCGGCCAAACGCGGTGCGCTCCACCGAACGCTTGCACATCAGTTCCAGGGCCCGTTCAGCCATGCCGACCGAGCGCATGCAATGGTGAATCCGGCCAGGGCCAAGCCGCCCCTGGGCAATTTCGAACCCGCGGCCCTCGCCCAGCAGCACGTTCTCATAAGGTACCCGCACGTTCTCGAACAGTACCTCGGCATGACCATGAGGAGCGTCGTCGTAGCCGAACACCGGCAGTGGCCGGACGATTTTCACCCCGGGGGTATCGGTAGGCACCAGGATCATCGAATGTTGCTGGTGGCGCGGGCCGTCCGGGTTGCTCAAACCCATGAAGATCATGATTTTGCAGCGCGGATCGCAAGCGCCGGAGGTCCACCACTTACGGCCATTGATCACCCACTGGTCACCCTCGCGCACGGCACGGGCAGCCATGTTGGTGGCATCGGAAGAGGCCACGTCCGGCTCGGTCATGGCAAAGGCCGAGCGGATATCACCACGCAGTAACGGTTCCAGCCACTGACGCTTCTGCTCCTCGCTGCCATAGCGCACCAGCACTTCCATATTGCCGGTGTCCGGCGCCGAGCAATTGAAGGGCTCCGGCCCCAGCAGCGAGCGGCCCATGATCTCGGCCAGCGGCGCATATTCCAGGTTGCTCAAGCCCGCGCCCAGTTCCGACTCGGGCAGAAACAGGTTCCACAAGCCTTCGGCCTTGGCCTTGTTCTTGAGCTCGTCCATGATCGCCGTCGGCTGCCAGCGATCACCTTCGGCGACCTGGCGCTCGAACACTGCTTCAGCGGGATAGACATAAGCATCCATGAACGCCGTGACACGTTCGCGCAACGCCTGGACCTTGGGTGAATAGGCGAAATCCATGGGCAGTACCTTCAGTGGAAAGGGGATCTGATGAAGAGCCTAGATCAGCGAGCAAAATCCACCTAGTCTATTCTCGGCGTGTATAAACATTCATAACCAATATATGATTGACCCATAACACCAACAAAAGAGCAGCGCCCATGAACCTGAGCAAGGTCGACCTGAATCTGTTCATCGTCTTCGATGCCATCTACACCGAAGCCAACCTGACCCGTGCCGGGCAGATCGTCGGCATTACCCAGCCCGCTGTCTCCAATGCCCTGGCGCGGCTGCGCGAAACCTTCAATGACCCGCTGTTCGTGCGTACCGCCCAAGGCATGGTGCCCACGCCCATGGCGCAGAACATCATCGGTCCGGTGCGCAATGCCCTGTCGCTGTTGCGTGTGTCGGTGCAGGAAAGCCGCATCTTCAACCCGTTGCAGGCAAACAAGACCTTCCGCATCAGCATGACCGACCTCACCGAGGCGGTAATCCTGCCCCCGCTGTTCCAGCGCCTGCGCCGCCTGGCTCCTGCGGTGATCATTGAAAGTTTCCTGTGCAAGCGCCGCGAAACCACCAAGGAGCTTGCCGCCGGGCGTCTGGATTTTGCCGTCGATGCGCCGCTCAACACTGACCCGCAAGTTCGCCACGTCAAGCTGATGCAGGATCAGTACGTCTGCGCTTTGCGCCAGGGCCATCCGATGGCCAAAGACAAACTCAGCCTGGACGATTACCTGGGAATGACGCACATCCATATCTCCAGCCGCCGCAACGGCCTGGGCTATGTCGACCTGGCGCTGGGCAAGATGGGCGTGCAGCGCAAGATCGCCCTGCGCTCGCAGCATTACCTGATGGCTTCTCAGGTGCTGCAGCAGACCGACATGGTCATGACCGTGCCGGAACGCTTCGCCCGTCGCCACCAACTCAACTACTTGAGCCTGCCGGTCAACGATGTTCCACCGCTGGAAACGCACCTGTACTGGCATGAAAGTACCGATCAGGATCCGGCCAACCGCTGGATGCGTGAGCAGATCATTGAGCTGTGCCAGGCGGTAGTGGCTCAGGATGAGCGGGCACAGGCTCAAGCTACATAGCAAGACCGCTCAGGAGTGGGCTTGCCCCATGGAGCTTGACGTAAACGTCAACCTGCCATTAGGTTAGCTCATGCCCTTTTCCCGAGCCTGACCATGAGCAGCCAGACCTACAGCATTTCCGACCTGTCCCGCGAGTTGGACATCACCACCCGCGCCATCCGCTTCTATGAAGAACAGGGCTTGCTCAGCCCCGAGCGCCGGGGCCTGGAACGCGTCTATTCAGCGCGCGACAAGGTCAGCCTGAAACTGATCCTGCGCGGCAAGCGCATCGGTTTCTCGCTGGCCGAATGCCGCGAGCTGATCGAGCTCTACGACCCGACCAGCGGCAATCTCAAGCAGTTGCACAGCATGCTGGCCAAGATCGCCGAACGCCGTGCCCAGCTCGAACAGCAACTGCTCGATATCCAGCAGATGCAACTGGAGCTCGATACCGCTGAAGAGCGCTGCGAACAAGCGCTGGCCGCCACCTTGAACAACCAGAAAAACAGCCACTGAGCCTTGAGGAACACGCGCCATGTCATTGCCTGAAAAAGTCCGTCTGGTCGAAGTCGGTCCGCGCGACGGCCTGCAGAACGAAGCCCAGCCCATCAGCGTGGCGGACAAGGTCCGGCTGGTCGATGACCTGACCGCAGCAGGTCTGTCCTATATTGAGGTGGGCAGCTTCGTCTCGCCCAAGTGGGTACCGCAAATGGCC
>OEPS010000112.1_pt1 | contig 29397 bp, 26 predicted proteins | sample 1539411 | NCBI WGS metagenome assembly OEPS01 (sample SAMN02671747, study PRJEB22543) | soil metagenome | biome: bacteria | place: China:Hunan Province, Lengshuijiang City | collected 2012-10-15 | depth 0.08m m
GGTGAAAGTGATGGTGGGCTGAAATGCTTAAAGTCACATATACAGGTAATATCAAGGAGTTTGTCGACGCCTACGATAAAGTCGACCATGAAATTTGGAATAATACTGCTGGACTTATGCTCGCAATTAGGAAGCACATACGTGATCACTATCTGCTGCAGCAGGGATATCGCTGTGCTTATTGTAAGATCGAAAAAAAAGAAGCGAATGGTCTTACTTGGGATGTCGAGCATATTTTGCCAAAGTCGAAATATCCTCAGTATCTATTTCATCCAGAAAATCTTGCGATTGCTTGCAAAGAATGCAATATACCGAAAGATGATCATGATATTTTGGTTGGCCAAAAATCGGCGTCATATCCACGGGGGATAGGGCGCTATAAAATTATACATCCCCACTTCGACAACTACGATGAGCACTTAGAGATAGCCGTCGTTGATGGGCGAAGAATATATAGAGTCCTGAATGATGGAAAAGGGATGGCAACCTATGCCTTATGCAATCTTGCTCGATTTGATCATAAGTATGCTGGGTGGAGTTCTTTCGATGAAGCGATTGTCGCGGAGGTTTCACGATTTCTTGACAATTGCCCTCCCGACTCAACGCCGGCAGAAATCCAGAGAATGTTGGGGCATTTGAGATTTGTAGAGCGCCATTAGAATATTATACCGGCAAAGGCTCCCTGAGATACTGGGAGCCTAGCAGTTTCTTAAGTAACTGTGGAATTTAATTCGGATATGATACTGCCAGCTCATCCAGCGAGGTATCACTAATTTCAGTTTACGGTAGAACGGCATCACTGAGATAGCGTCACGAACAAAGTACTTCACAAGAACTGCCGTGGGGTCAGAACGTACTTTAAGGGCCTAAGAATTGCACTCTTCTATCGAGCCCCCATTGCTATGGTGGCGGGATACTAATCGCCTTTGCCCTGGCAAGGGATGCACCATTTTGCGGGATTTCGTCAGCAGTAGCGCTTACGGAGGAGTTGATCAGATAGACCGCGAGGCATATCGCTACAACCCGCTTCATGACTTGCACTTCTTAGGTAAGTAGTTCGACCATATGCCTTAGTGGCCGGGAGACAGGATGCCGCTCAGGTCAAGTACATCTTTCATGGTTTCGTGGAAATCGAGGATTGCGTGATTGTTGAAGGAGTAGTCGATAAGGTAATGCGGGACGGAGATATGATCCGGCTGACTAATAGGGCAGTCGGAGCCCGATGAGGCCGGAAGAGGGAGGACGCAGCGACGTGCTCGCATGCGCTCTGTTTGCTCCCCACGCAAATTGCGCTAAGCCTGGTTAGGCGCTGGCTCCAGTTGCTCTGCTGATCCAGGCGGGCATTAAGGTGAAGCAAGCTTCGATCAGGAGGCTTACGGTTCCACCTGCGTTCCTTTTTGCGCATCAAGACGCACATACTCCGATCCCATACGAAGCGTTAGGTCGTTCACCGTTGGCTGTCGCCGCAGACCACTGTTCTAACGTTCTAACCATCCACTATATAGTCAACGCGTCAGCAAAATAGCACTAGACCCAGCACAGGTGCGTCGATCTGCGGGCTGTGGAGCAGCGTGCATACCCTCTGCCATGAAAGCTTCATTGCAATGCCCCAGCGATGCACTGAGCGTGGGAAGAATGGCGTGCAGAACAATCGGGCTTGCCTTGGAAGCTCTATCAAAGCGCGGAGTCAATGTGAGCCGATTCGCAGTGCCATATGCGCCTGCTACGAAGACAATTACTCAAAGTAGGGCGGCGCACTTGCGGCCCCGCCCAAATGCTTCAACCTTTATTAGCGTTGAGCTTGCGCAGCTCTTCGTAAGTAGCAGACTGGACGAACCAGAAGCCGGAAACGATGCACCAAACCAAGGTGCCGACCACGAAAATCCCCAGGGCTGGGAAGAATCCGCTGGTGAATATGGCGACGAAAGAGAAAATCCAGATCACGGCCAGGGAGACGTAGAGGACGAGGTTGTTGACGCTGATGACGAAGTCTTTCACAGGGCGTATTCCTTGCGGGATGTCAAAAATTGCCCCTCCGGGGGCATACGAATGATATCACATTGCCATAATCTGGTTGGCGAACACGGCCGACGCCATCGGTCCCGGTGTTCATGCAAGAACCGAGCATCAACTCGCGCCGCTGATGTTCTCCGAACTCCCCGGTAACATGCCGTGCGCCAAGTCCTGAACCAGCGCCTTGGCCATCCCGCTCAGGTAGTGGGCTGCACAGATCATCGATTCATCCTGCTCAAACAACATATGCTGGGTAAGTTTGTTCACACAGCTCATTAGCAGCGTCGCTTGCTCCAGAACAAACTCCGCACTGTGCCCAGGCTCAACCCGAAACAGTTGTTCAGCGGCATTCCCGCTCGCGCCTTCACCGAATACACCAACGCCTAGCGTCTTGAAATTTGAAGTGCGGCCTTCAATCAAGTCCTCGTTCATCCGTTCCTCTCCTGACATGCACTACGCCCTGAGCGGCCAGCCTCGCTAGAGCACGGCTGGCGCTTGTTTGTGGATATCTCAGTGCTGCAACTGAACCTTGCCCAAGGCCACTTCGACCAGGTGTCGGGCATTGTCGATTTCGTGCATGGAAGCCAAGGTCAAAACTTGGCCTGAGGAGCTGGAGTGGAGCAGGACTGTTTGCTGTGCCACAGTCATTGCGCAAACCAGGTATTCGGAGATTTGAACGAGGATGTCTTCGAGGGATTGATGAAGAGGTGGATCAGGAACGATTTTCAGCATAGTAGCCTCCCAGTGATCGGAGTCGCCACGAATCTGCTGTCAAACAAATGGGTGGCAACTGTACGCGGGTTGACAGACCGAACACCGGGGAACTCGGCGCACACGAAGGTGCCCCACGTACAATTGCCATAAAGGCTTGCACATGTTCCGCGATGTAAACGGCCTGTCAAAACCGGTCGTTGAAATTGGCAACGACCGGTCGAGACTAGGCCCCTCGCGGGACCACTGCAATGGCTTGAAAGCGGCGAAAGTATGATTCGGAAATGGACTACAGGGAATCGGGAAATTCTGAAGATTTGTTGCCCTGAAGCAGCCACTTTGGTTGTTAATTGATCACACTGTTCGCAACACTGGTGACCCTGCCAACGCGCAGGCCATCATAGAACATCAGCAGAACCTGCTCCGTTCAGGTGCTGCGCTACATACGAAGGGCAACTAATGCCCTCATTTTTTTGCTGGGGCGATGGATGAAACAAGGGCGGGTTTGGGCGCTGATGCTGATGTACGTGATCTTGACGGGCTGTGCCACCGCGCCACCCAGGGATCAGAACAATCTCTGCAATATCTTCCGCGAATACCCTGACTGGTACGAAGACTCGCTGGAGATGCAGCAGAAGTTCGGCACGCCGCAACACGTGGCGATGGCAATCATGAAGCAGGAAAGCAGTTTCGTTCACGATGCGCTGCCACCGCGTGATTACCTGCTGTGGATAATTCCGTGGGGGCGCGTCAGTTCTGCCTACGGTTATGCACAGGCACAGGACCCGGTCTGGGGTGAGTACAAGGATCGCACCGGCAATGGCGGCTCGCGGGACAACTTTGACGACGCGATGATGTTTATCGGCTGGTACACCGATGGCACGCAAAAGCAGCTCGGGATTTCCAAGTGGGACGTCTACAACCAGTACCTGGCCTACCATGAGGGGCGCGGTGGTTTCAGTCGCGGTACCTATCGCAACAAGCCGTGGCTGATGCAGGTGGCGCGCAAAGTCGAACAGCAGTCGAAGGTCTACAGTGCGCAGCTCAAGCAGTGCCGGGCGGAGCTTGAGGATGATCGCGGCTGGTTTTGAGGCGGTCGTTGGTTGAATTGAGAGCAGGCGTTGCCAAGGAGGCCTGATGCCCGGTAATCACATCGTTTCCATTCTTCTGCATACCAAGGACTGGAGAGTCGCGACCGACTGGTATGCGCAGGCCTTTCCCCAGGCGGTACGGGTTTATCCTGATTCCGATGATTATGGGCTGTTGCAGCTGGGTGGCGTGGCGCTGGAGATCATCGATGGAGATGAGAAGGTCAGCAGTGGGGCTGCTGGGTCGGTGGTGTACTGGTCAGTCGAGGATCTGCGCCGGGAAGTACAGCGCCTGGAGGGGATAGGCGGCGCGCTCTATCGCGGGCCATTGCAGATTGAGGGCGGGGAGTGGATCGCGCAGGTGCGTGATCCTTGGGGAAACTGCATAGGCTTGCGGCAAGTCGCAGTTTTAAACAGGGCAGCACCGCGTGAAGGCGCTGAATCAGAACTATAGTACTGATTGCTGTATGTTTTTATCAGTAACAAGTACTTTATTGCCGATTTTCTTTGCGCACACTATATTTAGCAGTATTAAAGTTCCGATTGCCCGAGGGCGCGATGGCTGAGCAAATCACTCTGCAGACGCATGTCGAGGGTCAATGGCACGACGCTTTGGTGCTCACTGTCCAAAACGGGCAAAAGGTCGCTGACGGTGCTTGTTCCACTGCCTATAGCCAACACTATCTGGTGGATTACATCGACCGCATGGAGTCCATTTTCGAGCCGGCGGTGAGCGTGAATCTACCGTTGAGCTGGACCGCCACGGATACCGTCGGTTATCCCGCATTTGTCTACGATATCGTCCCCGCCGGCGCGGCGCGTAAATCCCTTGAGGCCCGTTTCGGGCACGAGAAACCCGAAGGGATGGACATGGAGTTGTTCCTGTTCAAACGCTGCACGCCAGCTCCCATCGGACACCTGCGCGTCAAGGAGTCGGTCGAGCATATTGATCCCGCCAGGGATATCGCCTTCCCTCGTGAAGATGTGATTGAGCGGTCGAACGATTTTCTCGAGTACGCCTATGAGCTCGGCGCTGCGATGGGCGGCGCAACGGGTGCCCAGGGAGAGGCACCGAAGTTGCTGATGACCGAGGACGCCGATGGCAGGTTGCATGCAGATGCTGTGCTTGCGGATGACCAGGCGCACCGCCACTGGTTAGTGAAATTTGCGCGCAACAGAGTCTCCGAGCGCGACAAGGACATCCTCCGTGCTGAGTTTCACTACTACAGGGCCATTGCGGCACTGGGGCTTGATACGGTGTCGACAGATGGGCTGGTGCTGGAGGAGGCGGAAAAACCGAGCCTGTGGATGCCGCGCTTCGACAGGTGCATTGACGGTGGCAGGGTAGAGCGTATTGCCATGGAGTCGATCTATTCGGCCTGCGCAAACACGGTACCCGGTTCAGCGATGAGGCATGAAGAGGTCGTGCTGCGACTGGTCCAGCTGTGGAAAGCAAATCAGCAAGTCGATGAAATCGATGACCTGGTGTTCGAGTACGTACGCCGTGATCTGCTCAACCGCATCCTGGGCAATTCGGATAACCATGGCCGCAACACCTCGATCTTCCGTCACCAGGGAAGACTGCAGTTGGCACCTATCTATGACTTGGCGCCGATGGTGCTCGATCCAGAGGGGGTAACGCGAGTAACCAAATGGCAGAGTGAACGAGCCGGTGCACCTGACTGGGTTGCAGTGTGCGCATCCTTCGAGGGACTGCTTGATACGAGCCATTTAATGCACAGGTTGAAGCATGCGGCGCAAGAGTTTCGGGCGCTTCCCGACCTTTTGAGCGAGTTGCCTGAAGGCGTACGCAGGGCACAATCGATTCCCTTGAATAATCTGGATGTTCGTTTGGCGGAGTGGGGCCTGCAATGAAGTTGATCTCGATTGAAGAACGCCAACAGCTCATTGAGGACATCAAGCTGCAAAATGTGTCTGGTCAGGAGACCCTCGGCACCTCGATTCGCCGATTGCGCGTAGAGGTGACTGGCCTCGATCAGGCAACCTTTGCGGCCATGTGCAAAATGTCGACGAAAGCGCTTTATCAGTTGGAAACGGACAAGGGCAATCCGACCATCAATACGCTTAACGGTATTTTGCGCATCTTCGGTATAAGGATGACCCTTGGCTCTCTCATCAATATGCCGATCCTTCCTGCAGAGGATCGTGTGGTCACCAAGAAGCGGGGGGCGCGACCACCGGCCCGCAAGTCGAAGGCTGGCGTATAAGTCTCAGCCCCCTTGCGTTAGCCAATACTTGGCCACCCAAACAACTCACACGCATTACGCGTACTCACCTCAGCCAACCGCTCCACCTCAATCCCGATCACCGCTGCCAACGCAGTAGCGATCTGCGGCAAATGCTCCGGACTGTTGCGCAGCCCGGCATACATCACCGGCGCCATGTCCGGCGCATCGGTTTCCAGCACCAGGCTTTCCAGCGGCAACTGTGGCAGCACTTTGTGCAAGCGCAGCGCTTGCGGCCAGGTAGCAGCACCGCCAAGGCCCAGCTTGAACCCGAGCTTGTGATACTCGCGGGCCTCTTCAAAACTCCCGGCAAACGCATGAATGATGCCGCCACGCTGCAGCTTGTAACGCTTGAGCGTGGCAATCACTGCAGCATGACTGCGGCGCACATGAAGCAGGGCAGGCAAGTTGAAATCAACGGCCAGTTGTAGCTGGGCTTCAAACCAGTGCTGCTGACGTTCGCGATCCAGTTCCGGCAGGTAATAGTCCAGGCCGAATTCGCCTATCGCACACAGCTGGCGCTCGCCGCGCAGGCGGGTCAGCCAGTCGCCCAGTTCACGCAGGTGTTCCGGGCGGTGCTGGTCGAGGTAGACCGGGTGCAGGCCGAAGGCGGCGTACAGGTGCGGGTCGCTGCTCACCAGGTCCCACACCCGCTGCCAGTTGTCCTGGTACACCCCGAGCACCACCATGCGTTCGACACCCGCGGCCCTGGCGTTGGCCAGCAGGGCCGTGCGGTCAGGGTCGAAATCCGGAAAATCCAGATGGGTGTGGGTGTCGATCAGGCGCATGCTCAGGCCTTGATGATTCGCTGTTTGAAGGTTCGACCTACGGCGTGTACGCCAGGTTCGTAGTGTTTGTCTTCAACCGCAGCCAGGGCCAGTTTCAGGGCGATTTCGGCCATCACGCCGTGTTGCTGGGCCATGGCGTTGACGGGCAACGGCAGGAAGTCGAGCAGCTGGTTGTCACCGAAGGTGCCCAGTTGCAGGCTGCGCGAGTCGGCCGGACGCGCTTGCAGTACGTCGAACACGCCTTGCAGCAGGACGTAGGAGGTGGTGACCAGGGCATCCGGCAAGCCACCGAGCTCGGCGAGCAGTTCGGTCATCAGGCGCTGGCCGCACTCGCGGCTGAAAGCTTCACCCTGGTAGCGGCTGACCTTGCCGCTGAAGTCTTGCAAGGCTTCATCGAAACCGCCGGCACGCGCCTGGCTGACGCTGAGCTCTGGCCGCGCACCGATCAGGGCGATGTGCGCCGGTTTGGTGGCGAGCAGGCTGCGGGTCAGTTGCAGGCTGGCGTTGCGGTCGTCGCTGACCACCGAGCAGAAATGCGCCGGGTCCAGGCTGCGGTCGATGGCGATGATCGGCAGGCCCTTGGCTTGCAGCTGGCGATAGCTGTCGTCACCGGCCGGCAGGCAACTGGCGACAAACAGCGCATCGCAACGGCGGGCACGGAACAGCTGCTGCAACTGGCGCTCGCTCTCGGGCTGGTCGTCGCTGCTGGCAATCAGCAGTTGGTAGCCTTTGGCCCGGGCACCTTGTTCCAGTTGCTTGGCAATGCGTGCGTAGCTGGGGTTTTCCAGGTCCGGGAGAATGAACCCCAGGGTCTTGGTGTGACGGCTACGCAAGCCGGCGGCCTGCGGGTTGGGGGTGAAGCCATGGGCTTCGACCACCGCACGCACACGCTCCACCGTGCTGCTGCTGATGCGTTGCTGTTCGGCCTTGCCGTTGATGACATAGCTGGCAGTCGTTACGGACACACCGGCCAGTCGGGCGATATCGCTGAGTTTCACCGCAAATTCCTTGTTATACCGGGGCTGCTTGCACAGCCTGACCGGGAATTGTCGCCGATTCTGTGATCAGGGCGCAGACGACCATTGTCGCAATTGTCCGACAAGATGGGGCTTCATTGATCGGAGATTATCGAGTAACGTGCTCACAATTCCAGATTAAACGTTTCAGCAGGCGATTTTTCTGCCGAACCAACGCCTGCCGAGGGCCGAGTACAACTGGCCCTATGCTGAAAAATTCACAACAATACCTCAGCACCCGCCTGGTGCTGCAAAGGAGAAGGTCATGCTCGAGCTCACTGTAGAGCAGATATCCATGGGCCAGTCGGCTGTGGATAAGTCGGCGGCGCTGCAGCTTTTAGCCGAGCACCTGGTCCGTGATGGCCTGGTCGCCGAGGGTTATCTGGCTGGCCTGCAAGCCCGCGAGGCGCAAGGTTCGACCTTTCTCGGCCAGGGTATTGCGATCCCCCATGGCACCCCGGAAACCCGCGATCAGGTGTTTACCACCGGTGTGCGCCTGTTGCAGTTCCCCGAGGGGGTGGACTGGGGTGATGGCCATAAGGTGTACCTGGCCATCGGTATCGCCGCACGCTCCGATGAACACCTGCGCCTGCTGCAACTGCTGACCCGCGCCCTGGGCGAAACCGACCTTGCCGAGGCATTGCGCCGCGCGAGTTCTGCCGAGGCCCTGCTCAAGCTGCTGCAAGGCGCCCCGCAGGAGCTGGCGCTGGATGCGCAGATGATCGGCCTGGGCGTCGCGGCGGAAGATTTCGACGAGTTGGTCTGGCGCGCTGCGCGGCTGTTGCAGCGTGCCGACTGTGTCAGCGCCAGCTTCGCCGGGGTGTTGCAGCAGGTCGAGCCGCTGCCGCTGGGCGAAGGCCTGTGGTGGCTGCACAGCCAGCAGGCGGTGCGTCAGCCAGGGCTGGCCTTTGTCACTCCGCAACAACCGCTGCGTTATCGCGACCAGCCTCTGCACGGCGTGTTCTGCCTCGCTAGCCTGGGCGCCGCCCATCAGGCCTTGCTCGAGCGCTTGTGCACGCTGCTGATCGAAGGCCGCGGCCAGGAGCTGTGCCGTGCCACCAACAGCCGCGCGGTGCTCGAAGTTCTGGGCGGCGAGGTGCCGGCCGATTGGCCCAGCGTGCGTATCGGCCTGGCCAATGCCCATGGGCTGCATGCGCGCCCGGCCAAGGCGCTGGCGCAACTGGCCAAGGCGTTTGACGGTGAAATTCGTGTGCGTGTGGTCGACAGCGGTCAGGCCGCCGTTTCCGCCAAGAGCCTGAGCAAGCTGCTGAGCCTCGGTGCTCGCCGCGGTCAGGTGCTGGAAATCATTGCTGAGCCTAGTGTGGCTGCTGATGCGCTGCCAGCTTTGTTGGCGGCAATCGAGCAAGGCCTGGGCGAGGAAGTCGAGGCGCTGGCCGCTGTGGTCGAGGCCGCGCCTGAACTGCTGCCGGAGCCTGAGCTTCAGGCGCCATTGCCGGGTGCAGTGATTCAGGGCGTGGCGGCCGCGCCTGGGATCGCCAGCGGCCCGGCGCATATTCAGGTGCTGCGTGAGTTCGATTATCCATTGCGCGGTGAGTCGCTGCCGATTGAGCGAAAGCGTTTGCAGCAAGCACTGGCCGCGGTCAATGCCGAGATCGGTGCGCTGATCCAGCGCAGCCAGGCCAAGGCCATTGGCGAAATTTTCATCACCCACCAGGAAATGCTCGCCGACCCCGATCTGGCCGACGAAGTCGACCAGCGCCTGCGCCAGGGCGAAAGTGCTCCGGCGGCCTGGATGGCGGTGATCGACAATGCAGCGCGCCAGCAGGAGGCACTGCACGACGCCTTGCTCGCCGAGCGCGCGGCCGATCTGCGCGACATCGGTCGGCGGGTGCTGGCCCAGCTCTGCGGTGAAGCGGATATCCCGGCGCCGGAGCAACCTTATGTGTTGGTAATGGAGGAGGTCGGTCCGTCGGATGTGGCGCGGCTGGACCCGGCGCGTGTCGCCGGGATTCTCACCGCCCGTGGTGGCGCCACCGCGCACAGTGCCATCGTCGCCCGCGCCCTGGGCATCCCAGCGGTGGTCGGTGCCGGCGATGCGGTGTTGCTGATTGCCTCGGGTACTGCGCTGTTGCTCGATGGCCAGCGCGGTCGCCTGCAGGTAGCGCCGCCCGCCGATGAACTGCAGCGCGCCCTGGCCGAACGCGAGCGCCGCGAGCAACGCCTGCAACTGGCCCGCGCCCATCGCCTGGAACCGGCGGTGACCCGCGACGGGCATGCCATCGAAGTGTTCGCCAACATTGGTGACAGCAAAGGCATCGAGGCGGTCGTCGATCACGGCGCCGAAGGGATCGGCCTGTTGCGCACCGAACTGATTTTCATGGCTCACCAGCAGCTCCCCGATGAAGCGCTGCAAGAGGCCGAGTACCGCCGTGTGCTCGACGGTCTCGACGGTCGGCCACTGGTGGTGCGCACCCTTGATGTGGGCGGCGACAAGCCGCTGCCTTACTGGCCGATTGCCAAGGAAGAGAACCCGTTCCTCGGTGTGCGTGGGATTCGCCTGACCCTGCAACGTCCGCTGGTGATGGAGAGCCAGTTGCGCGCCTTGCTGCGTGCAGCGGATGACCGGCCGTTGCGGATCATGTTTCCCATGGTCGGTCAGCTGGAGGAGTGGCAACAGGCGCGGGCGATGGTCGAGCGCCTGCGCGCAGAAATCAGTGTCAGCGACCTGCAACTGGGGATCATGATCGAGGTGCCGTCGGCTGCCTTGCTTGCGCCGGTGCTGGCCCGTGAAGTGGACTTCTTCAGCATCGGCACCAACGACCTGACCCAATACACCCTGGCCATCGACCGTGGCCATCCGAGCTTGTCGGCCCAGGCCGACGGCCTGCATCCGGCCGTGCTGCAACTGATCGACATGACCGTGCGTGCCGCCCATGCCCATGGCAAGTGGGTGGGCGTGTGCGGCGAACTGGCGGCTGATCCGCAAGCCGTTGCCGTGCTCCTGGGGCTGGGCGTCGATGAGCTGAGCGTTGCCGCGCGCAGCATCGCCGAGGTCAAGGCCCAGGTCCGCGAACTGAATTTTGAACACGCCCGGCAGCTTGCTCAGCAAGCACTGCTGCAGGGCAGTGCCAGCGCCGTCCGGGCGCTGGTGGAGAACGATTGAATGGCCAAGATACTCACCCTCACCCTCAACCCGGCGCTGGACCTGACGGTCAGCCTCGATGCGCTGCACAGCGGCCAGGTCAACCGCAGCCAGGCGCAGCACAGCCATGCGGCGGGCAAGGGTCTCAATGTCGCGCAGGTGCTGGCGGACCTTGGCCATAGCGTCACCGTCGGCGGTTTTCTCGGTGCCGATAACCTGCAGCCGTTCGAGGCCCTGATTGCTCGGCGTGGCTTTGCCGATTGTTTTGTCCGTGTGCCCGGTGAGACGCGCTGCAACATCAAGCTGGTCGAAGCCGATGGCCGTGTGACCGACATCAACGGGCCCGGCCCGCAGGTCGATGAGCAGGCCTGTGAACATCTGCTGGCCAAGCTCACGCATATAGCTCCCGGCCATGATGCGGTGGTGGTGGCGGGCAGTCTGCCGCGCGGCCTCAGCCCACAGTGGCTGCGGCAACTACTGGACTCGCTCAAGGCCATGGGCCTGAAGGTTGCCCTGGACAGCAGCGGTGAAGCGCTGCGGGCCGGGCTGCAAAGTGCGCCCTGGCTGGTCAAGCCCAACACCGATGAGCTGGGCGAAGTGCTCGGCAGCACGGTGTACAGTTTTGCCGAACAACAGGCAGCGGCCCAGCAACTGATCGCCCAAGGCGTCGAGCACGTGGTGGTGTCCCAGGGCGAGCAGGGCGTCAACTGGTTCCAGCAGGGGAGTGCGCTCTCGGCTGTGCCGCCTACGGTCAAGGTGGCCAGTACGGTCGGCGCTGGCGACTCGTTGCTGGCCGGCATGGTCCATGGCCTGCTCAGTGGCAATGCCCCGGAGCAGACCTTGCGCCTGGCCACCGCGATTGCCGCCCAGGCGGTGACCCAGATCGGTTTTGGCATCAACGACCGCACCCAGCTGGCGCACCTTGAGCACGACGTGCGCCTGCGCGAAGAACAACAAGAGGGTTGCAGATGAATATCGCCATCGTCACCGCCTGCCCCAACGGCCAGGTTTCCAGTGTGCTCAGTGCACGCCTGCTGGAAGCTGCGGCGCAGCGACTGGGCTGGAGCACCAGTGTTGAAGTGCATGATCCGCAGCAACCGCAACGGCAATTGTCGGCGGCGGTGATTGCTGCTGCCGACTGGGTGCTGGTGGTCAACAGCGGTCCGCTGGACTTGCAGCGCTTCGCCGGTAAGCGCCTGTTCCAGAGCACCCCGGCCCAGGCCTTGGGCGATGCCCAGCACTTTCTTTGTGAGGCTGCAGAAAAGGCCGAGGTTTATCAGCCGATCAGCGAGGCACTATCGACGCCCGCCGAGCGCAGCGCCAAAATCGTTGCCATCACCGCCTGCCCGACCGGCGTTGCGCACACCTTCATGGCTGCCGAAGCCTTGCAACAGGCTGCGCAGCAACTGGGTTACCAGCTCACGGTCGAGACCCAGGGCTCGGTCGGGGCGCGCAATCCACTGCCGCCTGCGGCAATCGCCGAGGCCGATGTGGTGCTGTTGGCGGCCGATATCGAGGTGCCCACCGAACGCTTTGCCGGCAAGCGCATCTATCGCTGCGGTACCGGTGTGGCCTTGAAACAGGCCCAGGCCACATTGAACAAAGCCCTGGCTGAAGGGCGCGAGGAGTCGGCCGCGCAAAGCACCACTGCCGGCGCTACCCGCAGCGAGAAGACCGGGGTGTACAAGCACCTGCTCACGGGTGTCTCGTTCATGCTGCCGATGGTGGTGGCGGGCGGCTTGCTGATCGCCTTGTCCTTCGTGTTCGGGATCGAGGCCTACAAAGAGCCGGGCACCTTGCCAGCGGCGCTGATGCAGATCGGTGGTGATGCGGCGTTCAAGCTCATGGTGCCACTGCTCGCCGGTTACATCGCCTACTCGATTGCCGACCGGCCCGGGCTGGCGCCGGGAATGATTGGCGGCCTGCTGGCCAGCACCCTGGGGGCCGGTTTCATCGGTGGCATCGTCGCCGGTTTTCTCGCCGGTTACAGCGCCAAGGCAATCAGTCGCTGGGTGCGTTTGCCCAGTAGCCTGGATGCCTTGAAGCCGATCCTGATCATTCCGTTGCTGGCCAGTTTGTTCACCGGTCTGGTGATGATTTATGTGGTCGGCAAACCGGTGGCCGGCATGCTCGAAGGGCTGACCCATTTTCTCGACAGCATGGGCACCACCAACGCGATCCTGCTCGGTGTGCTGCTCGGCGGGATGATGTGCGTGGACCTCGGCGGGCCGATCAACAAGGCCGCCTATGCCTTCTCGGTGGGCCTGCTGGCGTCGCAGAGTTACGCGCCGATGGCAGCGACCATGGCCGCCGGGATGGTGCCGCCGATTGGCCTGGGTATCGCCAGTTTCATTGCCCGGCGCAAGTTCGCCCAGAGCGAGCGCGAAGCCGGCAAGGCGGCCTTTGTGCTGGGCTTGTGCTTTATCTCGGAGGGGGCGATTCCGTTTGCCGCCAAGGACCCGCTGCGGGTAATTCCGGCGAGCATCGCCGGTGGTGCGTTGACCGGTGCACTGTCGATGTACTTCGGGTGCAAGCTGATGGCGCCCCATGGCGGGCTGTTCGTCATGCTCATTCCCAACGCCATCAACCATGCGCTGCTGTACCTGTTGGCGATCCTCGCCGGCAGCCTGCTGACGGCGCTGGTCTATGCCGTGCTCAAGCGCAGTGAAGTGGTGGAGCTGGCGGTACAGCCGGTCAAGGCCTGATCAGGGGCGGCGGCGCGGGTGCTTCTTGCGCAGGGGCACCAGCAGCTCGCCCAGGCCGTTGTGGTCGATCTCGTGCATCAGGGCCAGCAGCCCGCCCAGTTCACCCTTGGGAAAGCCCTGGCGGGCGAACCAGGCCAGGTAATGACCCGGCAGGTCGGCGATCAGCCGGCCCTGGTATTTGCCGAACGGCATTTCGCGGGTGACCAGCAGTTCAAGCATCTCGGGATTCATGCAATGTGATTCTCAAAGGGACCTGTCGAACATACATGCAATCTGCATGAAGGCCAAAGGACAGTTCATGCAGAACGCTGGAATCATGAGAGTTCAATTAATCGTAAGTCATTGAAAAATATCAATATATTTTTCAAATCCAGGCTGGCACGAACACTGCTCGGTAGTTATGCATCTTCCCTCGTGCAAAGGAGTAGTGTCATGACCAGTCCCCACAAAGAAGTTGTCTCGGTACTCAATGAACTGATCGAATTCAGCAAGGATGGTGAGAAAGGCTTCAAAACCTCTGCCGAGGATGTGAAGAACCCCGAGCTGAAAACCTATTTCCTCCAGCGCGCCGGCGAGTGCGGTACCGCCGCGTCCGAGCTGCAGCATCATGTGCGTGCGCTGGGCGGCGATCCGGAAACCTCCACCAGTGTCAGCGGTGACTTGCACCGTAGCTGGGTCAACCTCAAGTCGATGCTCACCGGCAAGGACGAAGAAGCGGTGCTCAATGAAGTCGAGCGCGGTGAGGACCACGCGCTGAAAGCCTACAAGGATGCCCTGGAGAAACTCGCCAAGCTGCCGTTGGCCGCTGGCAGCGAGGTCATTCCGGTGGTTGAGCGCCAGTACCATGGCGTGCAACGCAACCATGACCAGGTCAAGGCGCTGCGCAACGCTGCCCGCGCCCGTTCCTAGGTCGCGGTCTCGACGCGGTTGCGCCCGTTGCGCTTGGCGCTGTAAAGCGCATCGTCAGCATTGCCCAGCAAGGTCGCCAGATCGTGCTGGGCGTCTGGCGTGTAGCAGCCGATACCGATACTCACGGTAACCGGCTGGGTGTCTTCACCGAACGGCGGCAGCGCCTCGACGCTGCGGCGAATGCGCTCGGCGAGAATTTGCGCGCCTTGGCGTTCGGTCTCGGGCAACACCACCAGAAACTCTTCGCCCCCGTAGCGCGCCGCCAGATCAGCCGGGCGGCGGATGCTGCGGGCGATAGCGGCGGCCACTTTACGCAAGGCGTCGTCACCGCCCTGGTGACCATGGCGTTCGTTGAAGGCCTTGAAGTGATCGACATCGACCATCAATACCGCCAGCGGGCGGTGATTGCGCTGGGCCCGTGACCATTCCCGACGCAGCACCTGGTCGAGCTGACGGCGGTTGGCTAGGCCGGTAAGGCTGTCGGTGGCCGCCAGTTCCGCCAGGTCTTGTTCGGCGCAATGGCGGCGGCGCAACTCACGGCCGAGCAGCAAGGTCAGCCAGAGGATGCCGACACACAACACCCCGGTAGCAACGCTGACCAGCAGCACTGTGCGCCGCCAGGACTCGAACACCTCATCGGCCGAACGCGCCACCACCACGAGTAGCGGCAGGTCGGCTACCCGCGCAAAGGTATACAACCTGGGTTTGCCGGAGCGCCCGGAGTAGCCGGTGAAGCTGCCGCTGCCATCGGCCAGCAGGCGCTTGAAGTTTGGGCGGTCAGCGAAGTTGGCACCGATCAGCGTGTCGTCGGCAATGCTCGATTGCCGTGCCAGCAGGACGCCGTCGGTGTTCATCAGGTTGATGCTGCTGTCGTTGCCGATATCCAGGCGCTTGAACAGGTCGGTGAAGTACGACAGGCGCAGGGCGCCGGCGGCCACCCCGGCGAATTCGCCGTTGGGGCCATCGATACGGCGGCTGAAGCTGATGCACCAGTCCAGGTTGCCCAGGCGGGCCTTGAAGGGCGGGCTGATCACCAAACCTGAGTGGGCGTTCTGGCGGTGGCTCTGGAACACCTTGCTGTCGGCGAAGTTGGCTTGACGCGGGACCACGCTGGTGGAGTCGGCAACCACGTTACCCAGTGCGTCGAGCCACAGAATGTCGCCGCGCACCGGTGTGGTGAACGCCTGGTTGAACAGCACCTGTTGGCGCAGTTCGGCGGGTAGCGTACGCAGTTGCGGCTGCTTCACCGCCCAGATCAGGCTGCGCAGGGAGAAGTCATAGAGTTCGACGTTGCGCACGATGTCGCTTTCGATCAGCTGCACGATGTTGCTCGCCGAGCGGGCGGCGCTCTGTTCGATGCTGCTGCGTTCACGCATCACCAGGTAGCTGACGATGGCGACGATGGCGAGCACCGCAAGGCAACTGCCCAGGTTCAGGATCAGCTCCGGATGAGACTTGTACAGGGCAGATCGCTTGGATCGAGAGGGCAAAGTCATGGTCGCTGCAGCTGAAGACCGTCAGAAGAGTCGCGGCGTGGTTACGCGGCGGCGGTATTCTAGGGGCCACAGGATTGTCGAACAAGAACTTTGGCAGTGAGCCGACGGAAAGAGCTGGCTAGAGCGCCAGCTCTTGATTACGCAGGGATCAGAAGATGTTCAGCGGGTAGTCGACAATCACCCGGTACTCATCGACGTCATTGTCGATCTGCGAGTAGCCCTGGCTGCCACGATGGCTGGCCCAGCGCAGCAGAACCGAGAGGTCTTTGAGGCTGCCTTGCTGGAACACGTACTGCACGTCGATGTCGCGTTCCCAGTGTTGGGCGTTCTTGCCTTCAGGGTTGTACCAGTGTTCGCCATAGCCGACGCTGTTGGGGTCGACCTTGGTCAGGTCCAGTTCACCGCGGGAGTAGGAAACGATCGAGGTCAGCCCGGGAATGCCCTGGCCGGTGAAATCGTAGGCATATTTAAGCTTCCACGAACGCTCGTTGGGGCCGTTGAAGTCCGAGTAGATCTGCGAGTTGTCCAGGTAAATGCTGTCGCCCTGGTTGATGTAGTCGAACGGGGTGTTGCCGTTGACCCGCTGGTACACCGCAGTGAGGCTGTTGTAGCCGACATTGACGGTGAAGTGCAGGCTGTAGGTGTTGTTGTCGATGTTGCCGAGCAGCGCCTGGCCGGTGTCCTGGGTGTGGTAGTAGTGCAGGCCCGGGTTGAGGCTGACCAGCTCGCTCACCTGCCAGGTGTAGTCGAGGTCGAAGTAGTACTGGTTCCAGATGTCCTTGAGCTCGGAGGCGTACAGGCTCGAGGTCAGGTTCGGCACGCCGCTCCAGGCCATGCCGGCCCAGTTCAGGTGACGGCTGTCGCGATCATCGGGCAAGGCGCCGTAATAGGTGTCGATGCGCCGGTGGCCGCTCTGGTTGTAAGGCTTGGTGAAGCTGGCCTGGCCGGCTTCGAGCATCAGCCCTTCGACGCTGTTGTTGGTCAGGCTGACGCCACGGAAGGTCTGCGGCAGCATGCGCGACTCACCGCCGGCAATTACCGGGTTGGTCAGAAACAGGTCGCCGGCCTTGAGCTCGGTGTCGAAGGCCTTGAGTTTGACTGCCGCACCGGCGGTCGAGAACGAATCGTGAGCCTTGCCCGGCTCGCCATCGCCCTGGGTGTTGATCGGCAGGATGCTGGTACCGGAAGTGCCGGCACCGCCATCGAGTTTCAGCCCGAGCATGCCGTGCACGTCCAGACCGAAACCAACGGTGCCCGGGGTGTAGCCCGATTCGAACTTGCCGAGAAAACCCTGGCCCCATTCCCGGTTGTCACGCACACCGCGATCCAGCTGATTGCGGTTGAGGTAGTAGTTACGGGCATGCACGTTGAGGCTGGACCCTTCGATAAAACCTTCGGCCTTTTCCTCGTCGGCCTGGGCGTTGAAGGGGATCGTTGCAGCCAATGCAACGAACAGGGGTGTGAAGCGCAAAGCAGTGTTCACCGGGGTGTACTCCTTGGGGTGAAGGTAAGGCAGTTTTTATTGTGCGAAACTTGGTCTTTTTATGAACAAACGGGCCAGTCGGCTGGCACTTTTCGACACACGAAAAAAAAGCCGCTGATCATCAGCGGCTTTGAAAGACAACCGCACCGGCGCTCAAGTCACCTGTGCGATCACCCAAGGAGTCGAAGGGCGGAACGGTGTCGCGATCAGCTCTCGGCGGCGTCACTCGAAGAAACCTTGGAAGCGGTCTGTTCTGCGGGCTTTGACGACTGCTCGGACTGCGCGGCGAAGGCCTCGCGAGCCTGATCGTGAACGGCGGCCAGCTCGGCATTGCGAGCGACGAACGCCGGGGATTCCTCGGCCATGGCCAGGGGGGACAATAACAGGGAAGACAGGACGAATACGCTGGCAACACCCATACTGTTGGACATTTTGAAACAGCCTTCTTGCGGTGCAAGTGTTAAGTAGGTCCGACTAAATTAGTCGGAAACACCGGCAAGAAACAGTGACTTTTTCGAGAAGTACTATTGCGTCCAGGGTAATAGTCGAGGTTGCTGTAGGAGCGGATTTATCCGCGATGGACTGCGCAGCAGGCCCAACCATTGGGGCCGCGTTGCGCCCCATCGCGGATGAATCCGCTCCTACACCGGCAACAGAATCCCGAAGGTATTGGCCCCCGCCTGGCTGCGCACGAACACGCTGCCACCGTGCATCAGGGCAATGGCCTTGACGATGGCCAGCCCCAGGCCATGGTTGCCCCCACCGCTGGTGCGCGCGGCATCGACCCGATAGAAGCGCTCGAACAGCATCGGCAAGTGCTCCTCGTCAATCGCCGGGCCCGGATTGCTCACCGCGATGCTGATCTGCCCGTCCACCTGATCTATACGCACCTGGATCACCTGCTGGGCGGCGGTGTGCTGCACGGCGTTGTTGAGCAGGTTGATCAGCGCTCGCCGCAACTGGGCCTTTTCAATGTGCGCCTGGGCATCGCCACTGACCTCGACCCGCACCTGGGCGTCTTCGAGGATGTAGTCCAGGTAATCGAGGGTCGCTGCCACTTCTTCGGCCAGCGAGCTGCAGGTCAGCGCCGTGGCCTTGCTGCCCTGGTCGGCACTGGCGAGGAACAGCATGTCGTTGATGATGGTGCGCAAGCGTTCGAGTTCTTCCAGGTTCGATTGCAGCACCTCGAAGTAATGCTCGGCACTGCGCCCGCGGGTCAGCGCCACCTGGGTCTGACCGATCAGGTTGGTCAGCGGCGAGCGCAGTTCGTGGGCGACGTCGGCATTGAAGGCTTCAAGACGGGTATACGATTGGTCGACACGCTCCAGTGTGGAATTGAAGGCGCTGGCGAACTGCGCCACCTCGGGCGGCAGGTCTGACAGCTGCAGGCGGCCGCTGAGGCGCGGTGGGGCCAGTTTCTGCGCTTCGGCAGAGAGCTTGCCCAGCGGCTTGAGCCCGACCCGCGCGACCCAGTAACCGAGCAGTGAGGCGAGGAGTACGCCGAACACCGACAGGCTGATAATCGCCACCAGCAAGGTGTGCTGGGTTTGCCAGAAGGTTTCGGTGTCGATGGCGATCAGAAAGCGCAGCGGCGGGCGCGCGCCCATTGCTGGCAGCTCACTGACCAGCACTTTGTACGGGTAGGGGCTGTTGCTCAGGTGCAGGTCGCGCATGCCCAGCGGCCCCGCGGCGAAGGTGCGGATGCTGGCGTCGGGATGGCCGTATTCAAAGGTATTGTTGCCACTGACCACCCAGAAGCGGATACGGCGGTCTTCTTCACTGAGCAGGTTGAGCTTGTTGGTGATCTTGGCCCAGTGCTCGGTGGTGTCGTAGCGGGTCAGCGAGGACTCCAGAACACTGAAGCGCGCTTCCAGCTCTGCGGCGGGCAGCAAATCCAGGCTGCGGTCGACCTGCTTGTACAGGGCGCTGCCAATGACCAGGAACACACCCAGTGCGACCAGGGTGAATAACGCGCTCAGGCGCAGGGCAATGGAGTTAGCCGGCACGGTTTTCCAGAACATAGCCCATGCCTCGGATGGTGTGCAGCAGTTTGGTTTCGAAGGGGCCGTCGAGCTTGGCGCGCAGGCGTTTGATCGCCACTTCGACGACGTTGGCGTCACTGTCGAAATTGATGTCCCAGACCAGTTCGGCGATCGCGGTTTTGGAGAGGATTTCGCCCTGGCGCCGGGCCAGTACGCTGAGCAGCGAGAACTCCTTGGCGGTGAGGTCGAGGCGTTGTCCGGCGCGGCTGGCCTTGCGGCTGATCAGGTCGACCCACAGGTCGGCGACCTGGATCTGCACCGGTTCATGGCTGCCGGTGCGGCGGGTCAGGGCCTGCAGGCGAGCGACCAGTTCGAGGAACGAAAACGGCTTACCGAGGTAATCGTCGGCGCCCTCGCGTAAGCCATGAATACGGTCTTCGACCCGCTCGCGGGCGGTGAGCATGATCACCGGCGTCTGTTTGCGCGCGCGCAGGGCGCGCAGTACGCCATAGCCGTCCAGACCGGGCAGCATGACGTCGAGGACGATCACCGCGTAATCGCCTTCCAGGGCCAGGTGCAGACCGTCGATGCCATCGCGGGCCAGGTCGACGGTGAAACCTTGCTCGGTCAGGCCGCGGTGCAGGTAGTCGGCGGTCTTTTCTTCATCTTCGATAATCAGCACACGCATGATCGGTTCTCAACTGGCATTGGGCTGCGCCACGCTTTGCGGCGCCTGACGCCGATGGAACAGACGTTCCAGGGCCAAGTATATGATTGGCGTGGTGAACAGTGTCAGCGCCTGGCTGACCAGCAACCCGCCGACCACGGCAATGCCCAGGGGCTGGCGCAGTTCGGCGCCGGCGCCCATGCCGAACATCAGCGGCACGGCCCCGAGCAGGGCGGCGAGGGTGGTCATCATGATCGGCCGGAAACGCGTCAGGCAGGCCTGGTGGATGGCCTGTTCGGGGCTCAGGCCCAGGGTGCGCTGGGCATCCAGGGCGAAGTCGATGAGCAGGATGCCGTTTTTCTTGACGATACCGATCAGCAGCACGATGCCGATCAGGCCCATGATGCTGAAGTCCTGCCCCGACAGCCACAGCAGCGCCAACGCACCCAGTCCGGCGGAGGGCAGGGTGGAGATGATGGTCAGCGGATGGACGAAACTCTCGTAAAGCACGCCGAGGATGATGTACACCGCCACCAGCGCGGCGAGGATCAGCCAGGGCTGGCTCGACAGCGAACTCTGGAAGGCCTGTGCCGCACCCTGGAAGTTGCCGATGATGGAATCGGGCATGCCCAGTTCACGCTGGGTGCGTTCGAGGATCTGCACGGCATCGCCCAAGGCTACACCGGAGGCCAGGTTGAACGACAGGTTGGCGGCCGGGAACAGGCCATCGTGGCTGATCGACAACGGCCCGGTGCTCGGTGGCGCGACCTTGGCCAGCACCGACAGCGGCACCATCTCGCCGGTCAGTGGTGAACGCAGGTAGAAATAGTTCAGGCTTTCGGCCTTGCCGCGTTGGCGGGCGTCGAGTTCGAGGATCACCTTGTACTGGTTGGTCTCGGTCTGGAACTCGCTGATCTGGCGCTGGCCGAAGGCGTCATAGAGTGCCTGGTCGATGTCGGTGGTGGTCAGGCCAAAGCGTGCCGCGGCGCGGCGGTCGATCTCGATGCGGGTGACGCTGGCGCCCAGTTGCAGGTCGTTGGACAGGTCGCGAAAGGCCGGGTTGGCCTTCAGGCGTTCGGTCAGGCGTTGGGTCCAGAGGTTCAGCGCCGCACCGTCGTTGCTCTTGAGCACGTACTGGTACTGGCTGCGGCTGGGCCCGGAGCTCAGGTTGATGTCCTGGCCGGCGCGCAGGTACAGGACTACGCCCGGCACCTTGGCCAGTTTCGGCCGCAGGCGATCAATGAACTCGCTGGCTGAGACATCGCGCTCGCCGCGGTCTTTGAGGGCGATCCAGAAACGGCCGTTGGCAATGGTCTGGTTGCTGCCGGTGACCCCGACTGCATGGGAGAACGCACGCACTGCCGGGTCGGCTTCGATGACCTTGGCCAGTGCCTGGTGTTTTTTGATCATGTCCGGGTAGGAGATGTCCGCAGCCCCTTCAGAGGTGCCGAGGATGAAACCGGTGTCCTGGACCGGGAAGAAACCCTTGGGAATGGCGACGTAGCCGACCACCGCCAGTGCCAGAGTAACGCCAAAGATCCCCATCATCAGCCGTTGATGCGCCAGGGCCTTGACCAGTACGCGCTCGTACCAGGCCAGCAGGCGTTCGCCGAAGGTGATTTTGTGCTGGTCCTTGTGCTCGGGGCGCTCCATGAAAAGAGCACACAAGGTTGGTGCCAGGGTGAGCGAGACCACCACCGAAATCAGGATGGTCGAGGTCGCGGTGAGGGCGAACTCCTTGAACAGACGACCGACCACACCGCCCATGAACAGCAACGGAATGAACGCCGCCACCAGCGAAAAGCTGATCGAGACCACGGTGAAGCCGATCTCCCCGGAGCCTTTGATCGCCGCTTCGCGCTTGCTGTCGCCGGCTTCCAGGTGACGGTGGATGTTCTCCACCACGACGATGGCGTCATCGACCACGAAGCCCACGGCAATGACGATGGCCACCAGGGTCAGGTTGTTCAGGCTGAAGCCGAACAGGTACATCAGGGCAAAGCTGGCGATCAGCGACACCCCGAGCACGCTGGAGACGATCAAGGTCGCGGACCATTGCCGCAGGAACAGCGCCATCACCCCGATCACCAGGATCACGGCGATCATCAGGGTGATTTCCACTTCGTGCAGGGAGGCGCGGATGGTCTGCGTGCGGTCGTTGAGTACCGAGACCTCGACGGCGGCCGGGAGCATCTGCTCAAGCCGGGGCAGCGCCTCCATGATGCCGTCGACGGTTTCGACGATGTTGGCGCCGGGCTGGCGGAACACCACCAGGTTCAGCCCTTGCTGCTCGCCGGACCAGGCTTTGACATAGGCGTTTTCGGCACCGTTGATGACCTTGGCGACATCCTTCAGGTGTACCGGCGCGCCGTCACGGTAGGAGACGATCAGCTCGGCGTATTCCTCGGGGTGGAACAGCTGGTCGTTGGTGGCCAGGGTCGAGACGCTGTTGTCGCCATACAGCGCGCCTTTGGCCAGGTTCAGGCTGGTCTGCTGGATCGATTGGCGCAGGTCGGCGAGGGTCAATCCCAGGGCGGCGAGTTTTTCCGGTTGCGCCTGGACGCGAATCGCCGGGCGCAACTGGCCGGTGATGTTGATCAGGCCAACCCCGTCGATCTGGCTCAGTTGCCGGGCCAGCAGGGTTTCGGCGTAGTCGCTCAGTTCGTTGGCGGGCATCTGCGCCGAGCTGACGGTGAGGATCAGCACCGGGCTGTCCGCCGGGTTGACCTTGCGCCAGGTCGGCGGGCTGGGCATGTCCTGGGGCAGGCGCGCGGTGGCGGTGTTGATCGCGGCCTGGACTTCCTGGGCGGCGGTGTCGATGCTTTTTTCCAGGGTGAACTGGAGGATCAGGTTGGTCGACCCCAGGGCACTGCTGGAGGTCATCTGGGTCATGCCGGGGATGGCGCTGAACTGCACCTCCAACGGCGTGGCCACGGAAGAAGCCATGGTTTCCGGGCTGGCGCCAGGCAGTTGTGCTGTGACCTGGATGGTCGGGAAGTCGGCCTCCGGCAAGGGCGCGATCGGCAGGCGCGGAAAGGCGATGACCCCGAGCAGTACCAGGGCAAAGGTCAGCAACAGTGTGGCGATCGGGCGGTCGATGCACCAGGCCGAGATCGAGCCACGCGCTTTCATGGCTGCACCTGGCCGGCGGCCACGTCTTCAGGTGCGGCGCTTTCTGCGGCCACTTCGACGCTGGCTCCGGGCTTGAGCCGGGACTGACCATCGGACACCAGCTTATCGTCGCGGCGTACGCCGGCAATGATGTTCAGGGCACTGTCCTGATACAGCACCTTGACCGGCACGCTCTCGACCTTGTCGCCGACCAGCCGGTAAACGTAGTGCCCGTCGATGCCGCGCTGCACCACCTGCGGTGGCACCACCAGCGCGTTCTGTTCCAATGCGGTCTGCAGCTTCAGGGTTACCAGTTGGCCAGGCCAGAGGCGCGCGTCGGGGTTGGCGAACTCGGCCTTGACCCGGATGGTTCCGGTGTTGGCAGCGACCTGGTTGTCGATCAGGCTCAGATGACCTTCCGCCAGCAAGGTGCCGCCGCTGTCGCCGTCACCTTCCAGGTAGGCCTGAACCACGGCTGCAGGTTGTGCGTCGAGCAGCCCCTGCAAGATCGGCAGCATGGCTTGGGGCAAGGAGAACTCGACGCCGATCGGGTCGATCTGGGTGACGCTGAACAGCCCCTGCGCATCGGCCACACGCAGGAAGTTGCCCTCGTCGACATTGCGGATACCGACCCTGCCAGTCACCGGCGAGAGAATCCGGGTATAGGACAATTGCACCTGGGCGGCGGCAATCGCCGCCTGATTGCCCAGCACCGTGGCTTGCAGTTGATTGAACAAGGCTTGTTGCTGGTCCAGTGTTTGCCGCGACACGCCATCATCGGTACTGAGCAGTTTGTAGCGCTTGAGGTCGACACCGGCGACCTGCAGTTGCGCCTGGCTCTGCCCCAACTGTGCCTTGGCCTGTTCCAGGCTGGCACGGATGGCGCGGTCGTCGATGGTCGCCAGCAGGTCACCCTGCTTGACCCACTGACCCTCTTTGACCAGCAGGCGCGTCAACACGCCTTCGACCTGCGGACGGATCACCACGCTGTGCAGCGACAGTACCGAACCGATACCGCTGACAAAGCGCGGCACGTCTTGCTGTTTGACCGCAACGACACGCACCGGAATGGCCGGGTTGTGCGCGGCTTTTTCTGTACCCGGGCGGCCGAACAGCCAGAAGGCTGCGCCGGCCAGGGCAAACAGAGCGACGCAGATGACAAGGGAGCGGGGCTGAATGCGCATAGGTGAAATCCCGGGGCGATGCCTAGTTTATAGCGGCTCGATCAGGTCAGCAGGGTGACGGCTAACTGACAGCGCTGACAGCTTGCGGTAGGAGCGGGCTTGCCCCGCGATTCGATAGAGCTGACACCCCGCAATCGCGGGGCAAGCCCGCTCCTACAAAGGCGGTAGTGGCCAATTGCCAATTATTGTGAGCTGGATCAATAAATCCGGTCCATTTCTCACTAGAGTCGTACGCCCTGCCGATTCTCCCAAAAAACAACGAGTGCCTCCGATGAAGAGCAATATGCCTGTGACCGGTCGCAATGTGGATTATCCCGATGGCGCCAATATCCTTTCCACCACAGACCTCTCCAGCGTAATCACCTACGCCAATGACGACTTCGTCAACATCAGCGGTTTCAGCCGTGAAGAACTGATGGGCAGCGCACACCATATCGTCCGGCATCCAGATATGCCGCCCCAGACATTCGAGCAGATGTGGCAAACGCTCAAGAGTGGCCGCTCGTGGATGGGGCTGGTGAAGAATCGTTGCAAAAGTGGCGATCATTACTGGGTCAGTGCCTTTGTTTCGCCCATCGCCAGCAAGGGTCAGACGGTGGAGTACCAGTCGGTACGAACCAAACCCAGCGCCGAACAGATCGAAGCGGCCGAGCGCTGTTATGCGCGCTTGCGCAGCGGTCGGCTGCCCTGGTGGCAACGTTTGCCGGTGCTCGGGCTGGGTTGGCAGCTGTGGGCGGGGGTGACCATTGGCTGTGTGCTGGCATCGGTGCTCAGCCGCCTGGTGTTGCCGGTGTTGCCCTGGCAAGGCTTCTTCGAAGTGCTGTTGGCGAGTGGGCTGAGTGCCTTGGTGATTGTTGCCCTGCTCAAGCCTTTTCAACGCCTGTGCAGCGAAGCGCAGGCGATTGCCGACAACCCGTTGAGCCAGCAGCTGTACACCGGCCGGCGCGATGGCATCGGCCAGATCGATTTTGCCCTGCGCATGCTCAAGGGCCAGCTTGGCGCGGTGGTCGGGCGCATCGGCGATACCTCACGGCGTCTGGCAGGGCATACCGGGTCCTTGGCGCAATCGCTGCAAAGCAGTCACAGCAGCAGCCTGGAGCAGCAGGGGGAAGCCGATCAGATCGCCACCGCGATCAACCAGATGGCCGCCAGCGTCGCCCAGGTCGCCAACAATGCCCAGCAAGCGTCGCAGGCTGCTGATCAGGCTGAAGGTGAAACCCGTGCCGGACACCAGTTGGTTGACCTCAATCGCGCCGCGATCCAGGAACTGGCCAACTCGCTGGATGCTGCCACCGAGGTTATCCACAACCTGCAGAGTCACAGCAGTGAGATTACCGGCGTCGTCGAGGTGATCCGCGCCATTGCCGAGCAGACCAACTTGCTGGCGCTCAATGCCGCCATCGAGGCCGCACGGGCAGGGGATCAGGGCCGTGGTTTTGCCGTGGTTGCCGATGAAGTGCGTGGCCTGGCCCAGCGCACGGCACAATCGACCCACGAGATTCAACGCATGATCAGTGCCTTGCAGAACGGCGCACGCGATGCCGTGCAGGTGATGCAGCAGAGCAGCGAACATGCCGGGCATAGCGTCGATCAGGCCAGGCGCGCCGCCACTGCGCTGGATGGCATCAGCCTGCGGGTCAACCAGATCAGCGAGATGAGTGTGCAGATTGCCGCTGCAGTGGAACAGCAAAGCCAGGTCAGTGAGAGCATCAACCGCAACATCATCAGCATTCGCCAGGCCAGCGAATCAACGGTGCAGGTCGGTCAGCAGAGTCACCTCAGTGCCAGCGATGTGGCTGCACTGGCCGAGGACCTGCGGCGTCTGGCCGCCGAATTCTGGCGGCGTTGCCATTGAGGGTGATCAGAAACCGATGAAGCTGTAGTGCTCGGCGGCTTCGCTGCGGATCCGGGCGCCGCAGGCCTGGAGTTGTTCGCTCAGTTGAGGCTCGAGCACATGCAGGGTCCAGGGTGCAATCGGGCCCTCTGCCGGTACTTGTTGCAATGCCTGGGCAAGGGCCGGGGTATGCGGCAGGTAGGCGGTGAAACCGTTACCCTTCAGGGCACTGGTGTCGATGCCGAGTGCCTGGCAGATGGCGACCTTGCCGCGGATGTCGTCGCGGTCGGCCTGGCGCGAGCGTTCGATCAGTTCGGCCAGGCGCCGGTCGACCAGGTGCTGGCCGTGAATCAGCGGCGGGCCGCTTTGCCAGGCCTCGCTGGGGCAATCCTTGGCTTCGGGGCGCAAGGGGATGTGCGGATTGATTTCCATCGGGTAGATGCGGCAGACCAGTGGCCGGGTTTCGTAGATGGTGCAGCGGTCGTCGCCATCCAGGTTACGGCAGCGCCCAGGATTGAAGGCGGCGAAGGTGATAGTCACATGGGCTTCGGTGCTGCCGCAGGGTACCGGCCAGGAGCGGCGCAAGGCATGGTCGCGTTGTTCGGCAGGCAACCCCAGGCCATTGGCCAGGAAGGCTTCGATCAGGACGATGACCTGCCCGCCGGCGTCTGTCCACTGACGGGCCTCGCTCAGGGTCAGGGGGACGTGATGGCCAGTGCAGCACTTGCCGCAGCCGGTGCAGTCAAAGCGGATGTCGTGGGTGGGTACGCTGTTCACGGTGTGGCGGGGGCCCATTCAGTCACGAAGGCGGTCTTGCGTTGCCGTTCGTACAGGCACAACTCGGTGCCTTTGCGGTTGTTCATGTGTTTCTGTGGGTAGCGGCCTTCGAGCAGCAGTGCACTGTAGCCGACGCGGTCGTCGAACTCGGCGGGCTTGCCCAGGACCTTGACGTTTTTCAGCGTGCTGGCGGCAATGCAGTGCTCGTTCATCTGTTTGTAGTGTTCATTCCAGGCCTGATCGCTGGAGGCCTGGGCGAGCGTCGTGAAGGCAGCGCAGCCGAGCAGAATGCAAAGAAAGGCTTTCATGACAGGTACTCGATCGACAATGGGCTCAATTGTGCCTGAGGTTCAGGCACTTTCAAACGCAGCGGTCATCGGTTGTGTGTCAGCTTTCTTCGAAGGCTACCGCCCGCGCGGCGACGATCAGGCAATCGGTCAGCTCCGGCGAGGAGAATTTGGTCAATACCGCATTGGCCCCGGCGAGTCGGGCTTTTTCGCTGTTCATCGCGCTGTCCAGCGAGGTATGCAGCAGCACGTAGAGGTGCTTGAAGTCCGGGGTTTCGCGCAGGGTGCGGGTAAAGGCGTAGCCGTCCATCTCGGACATTTCGATGTCCGAGACCACCACGTTGATCTCCTGCTCGGTGCCTTGCAGCTCCAGCAAGGTGTTGATCGCATCCTTGGCGCTACGTGCGGTATGGCATTCGATACCCAGCCCGCGCAGGGTGTGCACCGATTGCTGCAAGGCCACCAGGCTGTCGTCGACCACCAGGATATTGGTGGCGGCAAGCACCGCGGCATCATCGGCGCTCAACTCGCTGGAGATCACTTCATGGGGCGGCGGGGCAATGCCATGGATGACCTTCTCGATGTCCAGCACCTGGACCAGGGTATTGTCGACCCGGGTTACCCCGGTGATGAACGACTTGCTGCCCGAACCATAGGGCGGAGGCTTGATGTCGGTGGTCAGGCAATGGACGATCTTGCTCACTGCCTGCACATGCAGGCCCTGTTTGGAGCGGCTGATATCGGTGACGATCAGGCAGCCGCCCTGGGGATCTTCCAGTGGCCGCTCGCCAATGGCGCGGGACAGGTCGATCACCGACAGTGAATTGCCGCGCAGGGTAGCCACGCCTTTGACGTGGGGGTGCGACTCCGGCAGTTTGGTCAGTGCCGGGCAGGGAATGATTTCACTGACCTTGAGCAGGTTGATCGCCATCAGCTTGCCGCTGCGCAGGGTAAACAGCAGCAGCGACAGCGAGTCCGCGCGGGCATTTTGCGAGGCCATAGGCACCTTCAGGACAGAGTGAATGGGGGAGATGCCGGGTTATCGACCCGACAGCTCCTGGCTTTAATCACTTGCTCGAATCAGCGTAGACCCAGGCGCTTGGCCAGGCGACCGAGATTGGCCCGATCCAGGCCAAGTTCACGGGCGCTGCTGGCCCAGTTGTGCTGATGGCGCTCCAGGCAGGCCTGAATCAGCAGGCGCTGGTAGTCATCGAGGGCGTTGCGCAGGTCGCCGATCGGCAGCGGCGCATCAGGCGCTTGGGCTGCCTGGCCCTGAGTGGGCGGCGGTTCGACGGGTTTGAGGTCCAGGTCATGAGCATCCAGGGTCAGGATCTTCGGACGCTGACGATGCTGGCCCAGGGCTTTGAGTGCCGAACGACCGATCAGGTGCTCCAGTTCACGCACGTTGCCCGGCCAGTCGTAGGCCAGCAGGGCGGCCTGGGCTTCGGCGCTCAGGCGCAGGCTACCCAGGCCCATGCGCGAGCGGTTGTGCTCGAGAAAATAGCCGCTGAGCAGCAACACATCGCGCCCGCGTTCGCGCAACGGCGGCACCAGCAACGGGTAGACACTGAGGCGGTGATAGAAGTCGGCGCGGTAGCGCCCGGTACGCACTTCGTCGGCGAGGTCGCGGTTGGTGGCGGCGATCAGGCGCACGTCGACGCGGTGTTCCTGGTCCGACCCCAGGCGCTGCAACTGCCCGCTCTGCAGCACGCGCAGCAGCTTGGCCTGTACGGTCAACGACAGTTCACCGACTTCGTCGAGAAACAGCGTGCCGCCGTTGGCCAGTTCGAACTTGCCGCGCCGCTCATCGACGGCACCGGTAAATGCACCGCGCACATGCCCGAACAGTTCGCTTTCAACCAGGGTGTCGGGCAAGGCCGCGCAGTTGAGGCTGATCATCGGCTTGTCGGCGCGTGCCGAGGCCTGGTGGATGGCTTGGGCGACCAGCTCCTTGCCGACCCCGGTTTCGCCAGTGATCAGCACAGTCAGGTCACTGC
>OEPS010000113.1_pt1 | contig 29370 bp, 33 predicted proteins | sample 1539411 | NCBI WGS metagenome assembly OEPS01 (sample SAMN02671747, study PRJEB22543) | soil metagenome | biome: bacteria | place: China:Hunan Province, Lengshuijiang City | collected 2012-10-15 | depth 0.08m m
AAAGGATCGTTCTTAGAAAAATCCTGAAAGACAGTTGCTCCCACAGTTAACCAGGTGACAGACAGTTGCTTCAGATCCGCGCCAGCGCCTGGGCCAGGTCCGCGCGCAGGTCTTCGACGTCTTCCACCCCTACCGACAGGCGCACCAGCGCGTCGCCGATACCCAGCTGGGCACGGGTTTCGGCCGGGATGCTGGCGTGGGTCATGATCGCCGGATGTTCAATCAGGCTTTCTACCCCACCCAGGCTCTCGGCCAGGGCAAAGATACGCACGCTTTCCAGAAACCGCCTGGCCCCGGCCAGGTCGCTGTTCAGATCCAGCGAAATCATCCCGCCGAAACCATGCATCTGCCGCCGCGCCAGGCCATGCTGAGGGTGGGAGACCAGGCCCGGATAATAAACCCGCGCCACCTGCGGCTGACGCTCAAGCCAGTGCGCCAGCTCCAGCGCATTACTGCAGTGGCGCTCCATGCGCAGGGCCAGGGTTTTCACTCCGCGCAAGGTCAGAAAGGCGTCGAACGGCCCGGCAATCGCCCCCACCGCATTCTGCAAAAAGCCCAGGCGCTCGGCCAGTTCGGGGTTGCCGACCACGGCAATCCCGCCAATCACATCGGAGTGGCCATTGAGGTATTTGGTGGTCGAGTGCAGAACGATGTCGAAGCCCAGCTCCAATGGGCGCTGCACCCAAGGGCTGGCAAACGTATTGTCGGCAACACAGAGAATGCCGCGCTGGCGACAGATATCAGCGACAGCAGCCAGGTCGGTGAGACTGAGCAAGGGGTTACTGGGCGTCTCGACCCAGACCATGCGCGTGTCGTCCTCCAAGGCCGCTTCGAACGCCTCCAGATCGGTCAGGTCGACAAAGCTGAAACGATGTCCCGCACTCTGCCGGCGGACCTTGTCGAACAGCCGGAACGTGCCCCCATAGAGGTCATTGCCGGAAACGATGTGCGAACCCGCGTCGAGCAGTTCCAGGACATTGGCGATGGTCGCCAGCCCCGAGGCGAAGGCGAAGGCCTGGATCCCGCCCTCAAGGTCGGCCACACAACGCTCCAGCGCCCAGCGCGTGGGATTGTGCGAGCGTCCGTAGTCCAGCCCCTTGTGCACGCCGGGGCTCTGCTGGGCATAGGTGGAGTTGGCGTAGATCGGCGGCATCAAAGCCCCGGTGGACGGGTCCGGGGTTTGTCCGGCGTGGATCACGCGGGTGGCGAAGGCGCGTGGCGCGGTGGTTTCGTCGTGCTGACTCATGGCAAGGACCTGCGCAGGTGGTTGAGCATGTCGACGCGGGTAATCAGGCCATAAAAGCCCGAGGCATCAGCGATGATCGCCACCAGCCCACGGTCGAGTTCCGCTTGCAGTGTAGTCAGGCTGGCACTGGGTGGCAGGGTTTGCAGCTTGTCGGTCATGGCGCTGGCGACCGGCAGACGAAAGTGCGTCGGGTCGGCGTGCATGCCGACCAGAATGTCGGACTCGTCGATCACCCCGACCAGCCGCTGGCCATCCTCAAGCACCGGTAACTGCGAGACATCGGCCAGGCGCATGCGCTGGAACGCGGTGAGCAAGGTATCGCCAGGCCCGACGCTGATCACCCGGCCATCCTCGAAACGCCGGGCAATCAGGTCACGCAAATCGCCGTAGTGCTTGAACTGCAACAGGCCCTGGTCGGTCATCCACTGGTCGTTGTAGACCTTCGACAGGTAACGCGTGCCGGTGTCGCAGACAAAGCTGACCACCCGCTTCGGTTCGGTCTGCTCGCGGCAGTAGCGCAGCGCCGCAGCCAGCAAAGTGCCGGTCGAGGAGCCGCCCAGAATGCCTTCGGCGCGCAGCAACTGGCGAGCATGGTCGAAGCTGTCCTCATCGCTGATCGAATAGGCCTGGCGCACGCTGGACAGATCCGCGATCGAGGGTACGAAATCCTCGCCGATGCCCTCCACCGCCCAGGAACCTGGGGTGCCCAGGACACCGCTGCGACTGTACTCGGCCATCACCGAGCCGACTGGATCGGCCAGCACCATCGCCAGGTCCGGCTGCACCCGGCGAAAGAAACGGGTCAGGCCGGTGAGTGTGCCGGCCGAGCCGACGCCGACGACAATGGCGTCGACGTCATGGTGCATCTGCGCCCAGATTTCCGGCGCGGTACTGCACTCATGGGCCAGGGGGTTGGCCGGGTTGTTGAACTGGTCGGCGAAGAACGCCTCGGGTATTTCTGCGGTCAGGCGCGCCGCCACATCCTGGTAATACTCCGGATGCCCTTTGCCGACATCGGAGCGGGTGATGTGCACTTCGGCGCCCATCGCCTTGAGGTGCAGGACCTTCTCGGTAGACATCTTGTCCGGTACCACCAGCACCACCCGATAGCCTTTGGCCCGGCCGACCAGCGCCAGGCCAAGACCGGTATTGCCAGCGGTGGCTTCAACGATGGTGCCGCCGGGACGCAAGCGGCCATCGCGCTCGGCGGCATCGATCATGGCCAGGCCGATACGATCCTTGATCGAACCGCCAGGGTTTTGCGATTCAAGCTTGAGGAACAAGGTACAGGGACCGGTATCGAAACGGGAAACACGTACCAGCGGCGTATTGCCAATCAGTTCGAGTACGGCCGGGCGGGAATCGTTGGACATAGGCTCACCTCGCAGCGGGACTGGGTGCGGGTTGAACAGCGGCCTATGGTCCAACCCGGGCGACGCTTCGATTGGACCATAGGCTGGCCTGACGCCCACCGCAACCGTTCACGGCCAGCCGGTAGCGTTCCCGAGCATCACGCCCCGCCGCGGAAACAAGAGACGCCCCAGGCCGTCAACTTGAATGGCAGGTGGTAATGCTGGCCGGGGTCGGCCACCCCGAAGCGGTAAACCAGCTCATCGAGGAACGGCACTGCAGGAAGGTCCATGCCCTGAGCCCGATAGAAATCGGCCACCTGCAGGCTGACTTCATACACGCCAGGGGTACAACGCCCGGCCTCGCGCTCAAGCTCCACCAGCACGCCATTGCTGGCAATACGACCTTGGCAGATCAGTTCCTGCTGAGCGCCTTCCAGGCGCACCAGCCGAACGTCCAGCCCCTGCGCCACACAGCCGCTGGCAACATCGACGACATGAAGGGAGATGCCCGCACTCATGACCAGAAGCCCTTGTGCGGTTCAGCCGCTTCCGCTTCGAGCATCGGCCCGAGAACACTGACCTGGCGTTGCCCGCGGGCAAACACCTCGCGGCACGGCAGGGAAAACGTCGGGTTCTCCGGGTGATCGCCGGTCAGCCCCAGCAGCGCGTGTTCAGACAAGGCGTACACCACCCGGCCGATGCCGGTCCAGTACACGGCACCGGCGCACATGCAGCAGGGTTCGGCACTGGTGTACAGGGTGCAGTCCGCCAACGCCTCGGGGCTCAGGCACTTGGCTGCCTGGGCCGCGGCAACCAGCTCGGCATGCTGGGTCGGATCGCCTTCGGGTGGCATCGAGTTGTTGCCGGCCTGGGCGATCACCTGACCCTTACGGTCCGCCACCAGCGCGGCAAACGGATGGCGGCCGCGTTGCCGGGATTGCTCGGACAGCTCAATGGTACGGCGCAGCAGTTCCAGGTCGAGCGCGCTGACACCAGCGGGAGTGAGGTTGGTAAAACTGGTCATGTGAAACTCCTTGGCAGTCATAAAAGGGATGCTTCAGTCAGCCAGCTCGGGGTCGCTTGTCAGCGCCTCGGCCGGTTTTTTCTCGTTGTTGAGGAGGATGTTGAGGACAATGGCGGTGATCGCCCCGAGGAAGATGCCGCTTTCGAGCACCAGCTTGAGTGCGCCATTGGCGTGTTCGAACAGCGCCGGGAAAGACATCGGCAACACCCCGACGCTGACCGAAACCGCAACGATGATGCCGTTGCGTGTGCCTTCGAACTGCACCCGGGAAAGCTCCTGGATACCCGCCACGGTGGTCATGCCGAACATGACGATGGCGCAACCACCGAGTACCGGCGTCGGCACGGCGGCAATCAAGGCGCCGAGTTTGGGAAACAAGCCCATCAACACCATGATTGCGCCGGCTGCTGCCACCACGAAACGGCTCTTGATGTTGGAAAGCGCGATCAGGCCGGTGTTCTGGGTGAACGCGTTGTAGGGGAAGCTATTGAACAGCCCGCCGAGCATGGTCGACAGCCCGTCGGCGCGAAAGGCATTGCCCAGGGTCTGCTGGCTGGTCGGCTTACCGGTCAGCTTGCCGATGGCCAGGCAGTTGCCGGTGGTCTCGGCCATGATCACCAGCATCGCCAGGGTCATCACCAGGATCGGCATCAGCGAGAACTCGGGCACACCAAAGGCCATCGGCGGGCTCAGTTCGAACCAGGCCGCCTCCCCCACCCGGCTGAAGTTGGTCATGCCGAAGGCGGCGGCAATCAGGCTGCCGACAAACAGGCCAATGAGCACACTGAGGTTGCCGATAAAGCCGGAAAAGCGGGCATAGATCACCAAGGTGACCGCTACCGTGGCCAAGCCCAGCAGCAGGTTGGCCGGCTTGCCGAAATCATCCGCGCCCGGATTGCCACCGCCCAGCCAGATCGCCGCCGCCGGCATCAGGGAGATACCGATAATGGTGATCAGGCTGCCGATTACCACCGGCGGGAAAAACCGCAGCAGGCGGCTGAACACCGGCGCCAGGGCGATGGTGATCGCACCGGCGGCGATCACCGCACCAAAGATCTGGCTGAGGCCGAACTCCTTGCCGATCATGATCATCGGCGCCAGGGCAATGAACGAACAGCCCTGGATCATCGGCAAGCGCGCGCCGAACTTCCAGAAGCCCAGGGTCTGGATCAACGTGGCGACACCGGAGGTCAGCAAGTTGGCATTGATCAGCATGACGATCTGCGCCGAGGTCAAACCCAGGGCGCTACCAAGAATCAAGGGGACTGCCACGGCGCCGGCATACATCACCAGTACGTGTTGCAGGCCAAAGGTAAACAACTGGCGCAATGGCAGGATTTCGTCCACCGGATGAACCCGTTTTATGCTCATGTCGCGTGTCTCCTGAAGGTGCAGCTTTTATTGTTGTTAAGGCTGGCCGGCACAGGAATGCTTGACCCGCGCTGATAGTTACCCGGCTCAGGCGATGGAACAAGTTAGTAGCTATCGTTTTGGTCGATGGATGAAACCTTGCTTAGCTGGCGTCGGCAGGCGACGATTGGCCCGCACCTTCACCCGCCCAAGGAGCCGTCACCTTGCGTTTCTCACTGGATCAGCTGTCGATGTTCGTCGAGGCGGTGAAAACCGGCTCGTTTTCAGCCGCCGGGCGCAAGCTGGGTAAAACCCAATCGACCATCAGCGCCGCCATTGCCAACCTGGAAACCGACCTGGGTGTGGAGCTGTTCGACCGTTCCAGCCGCAACCCGGTGTTGACCGCCAGCGGCCAGAAAATGCTGGTGCAAGCCGAGGCGATACTGGAGCGCTGCCTGACCCTGGAGGCGCACGCCGACTGCCTGAGCGAGGTGATCGAACCGAGCCTGACCCTGGCCATCGAGACGCCTTATGGCCCACTGTTGCCGGTGCTCAAGGCGTTCGAGCAGACCTTTCCCTATGTCGACCTGCTGATTCGCCATCCGGTGCATGGCGACGTCAGTGAACTGGTGGCCAAAGGCGAGGCGGTGCTGGGGGTGGCGTTTTCGCAACCGGGTTATGTGCAGGAACTGGCGTTCCAGCAGTTGGGCAAACTGATCATGCTGCATGTGTGCCACCCGCAGCATCCTTTGGCGCACACCGCCAACCTCAGCTTCGATGACCTGCATGTGCATCGGCGCCTGGCCTTCAGTGCCCACGCCAGCAAGTTGCCCAGCAGCGAATACCTGCGCTCGACCCAGGTATGGCAGGCCGAGAGTTACCTGGCGTTGCTGGAAATGGTCCGCGCCGGCCTGGGCTGGGCCACGCTGCCGCGCCAGTTGATCCAGCGCGAACTGGCCAGCGGCGAACTGGTGGAGTTGCAGCTCTCGGCCTATCCGTATACCGACTGGCAGGTGGGCGTCGACCTGCTGTGGTCCCGGCAACGGCGCCTGGGCAAGGCCGAACGCTGGCTCAAGGAGCGCCTGCAGGCCAACAAGGTGTTCGAACTGGACCGCAAGGGGCAGACCACCACCTTGTAAAGATGCGTGCCCTGCCCGCCAGTGACGCGGTACTGATCAGTAAGTGCCGCGCAGGGTCAGCATGAAGTTGCGCGGGTCGCCATAGTAGTTGCCATAGGTCGAGGTGCCGACGGTCTGGTAGTACTTCTTGTCGAACAGGTTGTTGCCGTTGAGGGTGAGGTCCCAGTGCTCGTCCAGCTTGTAGTCCACCAGTGCACTCCAGGTGGCGTAACCACCCTGGCTGAAGTCGAACGGCACATCGCTCTGGGCCACGCTGCCATCGGCGTTGAAACGCGTGGCAGTGCCTGACACGTAGGTGGCGCTCTGCACCTGCACGCCGCCGCCGACCTTGAAGTCTTGCAGCACCCCGGGCAAGCGGTAGGTGGTGTAAAGCTTGAACAGGTGCTTGGGCATCACTGTGCTCAGCGGCGAGTCGGCACTGCGATTGCGGTTGAGGTTGAAGGTGTAGCCACCGATCAACGTCCAGTCCGGCAGCAGCTCGCCCGAGGCCTCGATGTCCACGCCCTTGCTGACCACCTTGCCATTGCCCAGGTAACAGCAACTGCCGGCAAACAGATTGCTGCTGTCGGTATAGGCCGGGTCGCGCACCGCTTCGTCTTCGCGGGTGGTGTAATAAAGGGCAATGTTGGTGTTCAAGGCGCCGTCGAACAACTCGCCTTTAAGGCCTGTTTCGTAAGTCTTGCCGGTCATCGGTTCGAGTGGGCTGCCCGGCTGTGGCCCGGAGAGTTTGTTGGACTGCGGCTTGTAGATTTCCGAGTAGCTGGCGTAGGCCGACCACTCTTCGCTCAGGTCATAGACAATGCCGCCAAAGGGCGTGACTTTGGTACCGATACGTTGATCGACATCGGACACTGACGTCCACTGGGTACCGCTGCGGGTCTGGTAAGTCTGGTTGAAGTGATAGCGCTGGGCCCGTGCACCGAGGATCAGGTGCAGCGGCTCGGCCAACTGCAGACGCAAGCTGGAATAGAGGCCGTACTGGCGTTGAGCGTTGGGGTTGTAGTCGCGGCTGTAATCAGTGTGGTTGGCCGGTTCGTCCCAAGGTGTGGCGTCAGGGTCGAAGACGTCCACCGGGCCGCGAGCCCCCGGATGCGGCGCAGTACCCAGCCAGCGGCTGTCGATACGTTGATAGTCAGCCCCGACCACCAGTTGGTGGTCCAGGCCAAAGGCTTGGAAGTTGCCGGCCAGGTTGACGTCGTACAGGTGTTGCTCGTTTTCCTGGCGGCTCTGGGTGCCATACCAGACCACCCCGGTATTGGTGTTGGGGTCCACTGCATTGAGGGTAGAGGCGGTCTTGAACCAGGACACGTCCCAGATGTTGGTGTACGACAGGTTGAGTTTCCAGTCATCATTGAAGCGGTGGTCGTACTTGGCAAAATACTCGCGCGCCGTGGTGTCGGCGAACGCCCAGTTCTGAGTCAGGCCGGTGTGACGCGGCAGGCCGAGATCGGCGCCGTTGCTGTAACGCGGCACCGAACTCTGCGTGCCGTTTTCATGGGATTTGTTGTAGCGCACGCCGAAGGTGAACATGTCGTCGTCGCTCACGTCGGCTTCCATCACCCCGTACACCAGCGGTTTTTCCGTGCTGCGTTTGTCGACGAAGTACTGGCGGTCGGTGTTGGCCACCACCAGCCGCCCACGCAGACGTCCGTCCCAACCCATGGGACCGGTGATATCCAGCTCCTGCCGGTAGTTGTCCCAGCTGCCGGCGCTCAGGGTCAGCTTCATCTGGTTGTAAGCCATCGGCCGCTTGCGCACCAGGTTGATGATGCCGCCCGGGTCGCCCGAGCCACCGAATAACGCGGCAGAGCCGCGCAGCACTTCAACGTGGTCGAACTCGGCCAGGTCGAAAATGTTCGAGGAGTAGAACGAACCCATCGCGGTGCCCAGCGCTTGAGGTGCAGCGCCATCGATCTGCAGGTTCTGAATGGAGAAACCGCGCGAGATGAAATCCTGGATACGGAAGGTGGTGCTCTGGGTAATCACCCCTGGGGTCACCTTCATTGCTTCGTTGATATCGGTCAGTTGCTGGTCTTCGATCAGCTGGCGGGTGACCACCGACACCGACTGCGGCGTTTCACGCAGGCTGGTCGGCGACTTCGAGCCGACGCTGATCAGCCCCGGCGCGTAACTGCCGGTGTTTTCGGTACTCTCGCCCATGCCCTGTCCGGCAACCGTGATCACGTCCAGTTCCAGGGGTTGGCCGGCTTGCGCATCGGCCACCGGCAGCAGCACGAAACCGTTTTCGCTGTGACTGACGCGATAGCCGCTGCCGTCGAGCAACGTGGCAAAGCCGTCCTCCACCGTGTAGGTGCCAATCAGGCCATGGCTGCTACGACCCGCCAGTTCGTCCGCCTGGAAGACCAGCGCAACGCCCGCCTGTTGAGCAAAGCGGTTGAGGGTGCTGCTGAGCGATCCGGGCGGGATATCGTAATGCTGCTGGGACTGGGCCAAGGCCAGTTGCGGCAGGGCCACGACAACACCGGCACAGGCCAGGTGAATGCACAGCGCAATGGGACTCAGGGTCGGTGAGGCAGCAAATCGACGCATGGGAAAACGGCTCCTGTTTTAATCATGTTGGCCTCTTGCTTGACGGGCCACGCTGACAATGCGGAACCATTGGGAATGATTATTTTTCAGATGCTGTACGTTCAATGCGGGTCCACAGCGGTGTGTACTGCTGTAAACGAATCGGCAAGGCCTGGGCCAGCAGCTGCAACGCGCGCTCAGTGTCGTCCAGGGGCAGTACGGCGGAGACGTTGAGGTCGGCCAGCGCACCGGCATCAAATTGCAGATGACCGCGGCGCTGACGCCCCAGCGCTTCAAGCACCTGTGGCAGCGGCACCTGATCGACCACCAACTGATGACGCTGCCAGGCCTGTTCAAGGCTGGCCGGATCGATGTCGGGCAAGCGCCCTACCGCATCGCGGCGCACCCAGGCACGCCCACCGCGCTGCACATCCAGGGACTGGCTGCGGTCGGCGCTCTGCACCGCGACAGTGGACTGCAGCATGCTCAGTTCGCTCTGCCCTTCCCCATGGCTGACAACAAAGCGCGTACCCAGCGCCTTGAAACTGCCATCTGCGGTGACCACCACAAAAGGCCGCGACGGGTCGTGAGCGACATCCACCAACACCTGGCCACGCCGCAGCTCGACACGCCGTTGAGCGGCATCGAACTGCAGATCGATGGCACTGTTGCCGTACAGGGTGATGCGCGAACCGTCTTCCAGGGTACGCGTCTGCCATTGGCCAGGCGTGGTATGCAAGTCGGCGAACAGGTCGTCGACACGGTAGCCGCTCAGACTCAGGACCACACCCAGGTTGACCAGCAGCACACCAACGCCGAGCAGGTGCCGGGCCTTGATCCGCCGCTTGACCGGCACCTGCAACGCGGCCCTCACTGGAACCCGTTGCGAACGCAGGCTGTGCAGTTGGGCAACGACGCTGCTGATACGCTCGAAGGTGGCCTGATGACGGCTGTCGAGGTGACACCAGCGCTCGAACGCCTGGCGCTCCGGCGCGCTCAATTCGCCTTCGCTCAGGCGCAGTACCCACTCGGCTGCCTGGGCTTCGATGCTGTCCTCAGTGCCCATCGACTTCACACATCCAGCGCCTGGTTGCAATGCATCAGCGCCTGCAGCAGGTACTTGCGCACCATGCGCTCGGAGACCTCAAGGCGTTGGGCGATCTGGACCTGGGTCTGTTCATCCAGGTAGTAATCGACGAAGGCCTGACGCACTTTGTCGTTGAGACCTTCGAGGACAAAGGCGATCTGTTCCAGCGCTTCCAACGTCGCGAGGATCTGTTCCGGCGACTGGTGACCTTCGAGCACATCGACGGTCAACGCCAACTCACGCAGGTAAGCGTCCTCGATGTGCTGGCGGCGCGCCTTGTCGATGATCAGGCGCCGCGCCGTGGTGCTGAGAAACGCCCGTGGTTCGCGGATACCCACCAGCGAATCGCGTGAACCGAGAATCCGCAGGAACGTGTCCTGCGCCGTGTCGGCGGCGTTTTGCGGGCAACGCAGCTTGCGCCGTAGCCAACCGAACAGCCAGCCGTGGTGCTCGCTGTACAGTTCATGAAGCGCACGCTGGAAAGTCGGCTCGACGGCGGACATGAACACACCCGGAACATGTAAGTGAGAATTGTTCTGAATAGTATCGAGTCGCCCGCCAACTGCGCAACCTCTGCCGCTCACACGTGTTGAAAGCCCGGCCTTCAAAGAAGGCAATTTGCTGGCCCCCTGCCGCTTCCTTCGTTGGCAAACTTGCTTTCCTTTCAACAGCTTAGGTTGACACTATGCGGGCTTATGGATTGACCCTTGCAACGTTTTTTCTTGCCACTTTTGCCCTTGGCGCACAGGCCAAAGCGCTGGGCAAGAATGATCGCTATGTGTGCAGTTGGGGATCGGATATCGCCGCTGGCGCACAACAATCCAAGCTGTCTGGCGTGACCTTGTACTCGGCACGCAAAAAACTGCAGGTGCGCAAATTCCCCAAACCGTGGATGCGCATGACGGCCATGGGTATCACCGAGCAGACCTACAACAGCCAGTCGCGACTCAAGCCTGCGGCCATCAAGCAGACCTACTATGAGCAGTGTGTCCAGCATGCGGTCGCGCAGCGCTGATCTGTATGATGATCAATCTTTCTGGTTCGGGCACATCAGCGGATGAACAGCACATCGCAGTATCACGGCAGTTGCCTATGTGGCGCCGTCAGCTTTTGCGTTGACGGGCCGATCAAGGCGGTAACGCATTGCCATTGCAGTCAATGTCGCAAGGCGCATGGCGCGGCGTTTGCCAGCTATGGCAGCGTGCCTGGCGCGCAGCTGAAGGTGAACGCTGCCGAAGAGGCGATACGCGTATTCGAGTCGTCGCCGGGTGTCAGTCGCAGCTTCTGCTCAACCTGTGGCGCCAGCCTGTTCTGGCGCAAGGCGACGGGGGATTTTGCCGATTGGGTGAGTGTCGCGCTGGGGACACTGGACACGCCGTTCGTGCCTGTGCGGCAGAAGCATGTGCACGTGCAATCTGGGCTGTGCTGGCTGGACTGGCCAGCGCCTACAGGTGTAGGAGCGGATTTATCCGCGATGGACGACAAAGTCGTCCCCATTCCCAGTGATAGGGGACGCTACGCGCCCCATCGCGGCGGTCCGGCGTCCCGGTGAATCCGCTCCTACAGTTTGCGGGTTCCAAGATCCTCAACCCCCAAACAACTCCCCCATGCGCTTGAGCTTTTTCTTGTACTGCTGACGCGCCGCCAGGGCATCGTCCAGCGACACTTCACGAAAGCGCGCTTTCTGGTTCGGTTGCATCTGCCCGACCAGGTCCAGGTCGGCGCTGATCACGGTGCCGATCATGGCGTAACCACCTCCGGACACGGCATCGCGGTGCAGGATGATCGGTTCGAGCCCCGCCGGAACCTGGATCGAGCCAATGGGGTAGCAGCTGTCGACAATGTTCGATGGATCGGAACCGGCACCGAAGGGTTGCTCGCGAGGCTGGAAGCTCAACGCGCTGCCGCCCTTGAAGCGGTAGCCAATGCGATCGGCTTCAGAGCCAACGGTCCACGGCTCGGCAAAGAAACTTGCCGCCGCCGACGGCTGCAAGCGCTCATAGTACAGCCCCGGTACCACCCGCAACTCGACCTCACCCCCCAGCGACTGACGCAAGGCCATGGGCAGACTGGCGCCCACTTTGCCCCTGCCGCTCGGGATGCCGACCGGCAGTTCGTCACCTGCCTGCAAGCGCCGCCCGTTGAAACCGCCCAGGCCACCCAGGGTGTAAGTCGAACGGCTGCCGAGCACCACCGGCACATCAATCCCCCCCGCCACCGCCAGGTACAAACGCGCGCCAACCTTGGGATAGCTCAAGCGCAACACCTGTCCGGCGCGGACCTGAAAGGCCGTGTCCGGCGGAACCTGTACGTCATCCAGCAGTGCCGCCATATAAGCACCGCTGAACGCCACCAACGTGTCTTCAGTGAACTGCAGTTCCGGCCCGAGCAAGGTGCATTCCAGCGCCGCCGCCCCTGGCTCGTTGCCCACCAGCAGGTTGGCCGCCGTCAGCGCGTACTGGTCGAGTGCGCCAGAGGGTGGGATGCCCAGGTGATAGTAGCCTTCGCGACCCAGGTCCTGGACGGAGGTGGCCAGGCCCGGTTTGAGTACCTTGATCATGCCAGCACCTCCTGCAAGGTCTTGGGATAGTTGACCGGGTCCGCGAGAAACGCATCCAGAGAAAAATCGACCGTGCGGATACGCAGATCGAAGGTCCCGGCCTCCACTTCGGCCACCGCGTGGTCATAGGCCTGGCGGTCGATCGGTTTGAACTGGACGATATCGCCCGGACGGAAAAACACCATGTGTTCTTTCAGGTACTCAAGGCTTTGCTGCGGGTCATAGATCGGTGCCGGGGTGACGCCGAACATCTGGTAGCCGCCGGCACCGCGCACCGAGTAAATGCACCCGAAGCAGCCGCCATGACCGAGGGTCAGTTTCGGTGTGTCGGTGCGTGGGCGCAGGTATTTGGGGACCTGCAACTGACGCTCGCGCTCGACCATCTGGAACATGAACGGCAAGCCCGCGACAAAGCCGACCATCGACACGAACCAGGGCGCGCCACTGTGTGCGGCGATGAACGCCTCGACATCGGCCAGGCCGTTGATCCGCGCCGCGTACTCAAGGTCGGTGGCGCTCGGGTCCTGGTGACGGTCACGAAACCGCATCAACGTTTCATGGGTCCAGGGATCGTTGTACAGCACCGGAATTTCGATGATCCGGGTGTGCAGGGTGCGCTCGGCCACGGCCTTGACTTCGACGGTCTTGACCACGTCGAGCAGGGTTTGCGGATCGATGCGCTCCGGGTCGAAACGCACCTGGAACGAGGCGTTGGCCAGACAGATATCGAGCACGCCTTCGAGGTCGAGCTTTTCCAGCGCACGGGTGATGGCCATGCCGACAAAGAAAGCTTCCAGCGACATGCTCTCGCTGACTTCGGCGAACAGGTGCTCGTCGGCACCAAAACTGTAGCGGATCGGACGGTTCATGACGCATCTCCACTGCGCTGCCGGGCCGGATCGGCCAGCCAGGTTTCCAGGGTGCCGGTGTTGAACTGAGCGTTGATCAACCAGGGCTGCTCCAGCAGTTCGGCGTGCAGCGCCAGGGTCGTGGCCATGCCGCTCAGGGTTGTTTCAGCCAGGGCCTTGCGGGCTCGCTGCAGCGCCTGTGCACGATCATTGCCATGCACGATGATTTTCGCCAGTAGCGAATCGTAGTACGCCGGCACCTTGTAGCCGCTGAACAGATGGCTGTCGACGCGCACGCCCTCGCCCTGCGGCCAGTTCAGGCTTTGCACCAGCCCGGGGCTGGGGAAGAAATCCCGCGCCGGGTCCTCGGCGTTCACGCGCATCTCTATCGCCGCGCCACGCAGGACGATATCGCTCTGACGCAGGCCCAAGGGCTCGCCCGCAGCAATGCGCAGCATGGCCTGGACCAGGTCAATGCCGGTGATCATTTCACTGATCGGATGCTCGACCTGAATACGCGTGTTCATTTCGATGAAGAAGAACTCGCCACTGACATCGTCATACAGGTATTCCAGCGTACCCGCGCCGCGGTAGTTCAGGGCCTGGGCCAGTTGCACCGCACTGCTGCACAGGGCCTCACGTTGCACCGGGCTCAGCGCTGGCGAAGGCGCCTCTTCGAAGACCTTCTGCCGGCGCCGTTGCAATGAACACTCGCGTTCGAACAGGTGCACCGCGTGCTTGCCGTCACCCAGCACCTGTACTTCGATATGCCGGGCCTGACGAATGAAACGCTCCAGGTACACCGCGCCGTTACCGAACGCTGCCTGGGCCTCACGTTGCGCCTTGGGGAACTCCTGCTCGAATTCGGCCAGGTCATTGGCCAGACGAATACCGCGTCCTCCACCACCGGCACTGGCCTTGATCAGCAACGGGAAACCAACCTGTTCGGCCGCCTGCAGCGCGCTTGCCAGGTCATGCAGTTCATCTGCCGAACCGGGCACCACCGGCACGCCCGCCTGCATTGCCGTACGCCGGGCGACCGCCTTGTCGCCCATCTGGCGAATGGTCTGCGCGCTGGGGCCAACGAAGATCGCGCCGGCCGCTTCCACTGCGTGGGCGAAGTCGGCGTTCTCCGACAAAAAGCCGTAGCCCGGGTGCACAGCGTTAGCGCCGCTGGCCTTGAGCGCCGCCAGCACCGCCTCGGTATTCAGGTAGCTGCGGTCGGCACGCGCCGGGCCCAGCACCTGGACTTCATCGGCCAGTTGCGCAGCCATCGAGTCGACATCGGCTTCACTGCAGGCCGCAACGGTGGGAATACCCAGCGCCTTGGCGACCCGGATGATACGCACGGCGATCTCGCCACGGTTGGCCACCAGCAGTTTGGTGATTACCTGAGTCATGTGCGCCCCCTCACTCTGCGTCGATGGTGGCGATGACCTGACCAGGTTCGACCGGGTCGCCATCTTCCACACGGAAGTCGGCAAGGATGCCGCTGACGCCGGCGGTCAGTTCCGAAAACTGCTTCATCACTTCGATCAAACCGATAACGGTGTCGGGCCCAACGCTGGCACCCGGCTCGACGAAGCATGGCGATTCGGGGGTGGCTTTACGGTAGAAGGTCCCTGGGAGAGGGGTGACGACGGATTGCTCGGCCATGACTGTTCCTTTTGAAATAGTTGTAGAAAGGCAGGCGTAAAATTTCACTGGTGGGCACGCACCTGAACGCGCGGCCCGGCTATCAATCACTCAAGGGGTGCAGACCCGGATGCCGGCGGCATCCAGCGCCGCCCGAGTGGCCTGGACCAGCGCCAGGGCGCCCGGGGTGTCGCTGTGCAGGCAGATGGAATCGAATTCGATGGCCAGGTCTTCACCTTCCACCGTGGTCACCTTGCCTTGCTGGCAGGCCCGTACCACACGGGCGGCGACTTCCTGCGGGTCAAGGGCACGGACCTTGCGGGTGAAGACAATCGAGCCGCTCAGGTCATAGTCACGGTCGGCGTAGAATTCTCGTACGGTCGGCTGACCCAGTTGCTGGGCGGCGCGCCAGGTCGCCGAGTTGGGCATGCAATACAGCAACAAGGCCGGATCGAGGCGATGCAGGGTTTCAACGAAGAGCCGCGCCGCCTCCTCATCGCGGGCCAGGTGCATGTACAGCGCACCGTGGGGCTTGATGTGCTGAAGGTTAAGGCCCTGGATCCGGGCCAGCTCACGCAGGGCACCGAGCTGGTAGAAGATGTCATCGACCAGTTCCTGGGCCGGGGCATTGATGTGCCGACGGCCGAAACCGACCAGGTCGCGAAAACCCGGATGGGCACCGACCGCGACGTTCAACTGCTTGGCCTGCTCCAGGGTGCGGCGCATGGTGCCGGGGTCGCCGGCATGAAAGCCGGTGGCGATGTTGGCGGAGCTGATATAGGCCATCAGTTCGCTGTCCACCCCATCACCGATGGTCCAGGGGCCGAAGCTTTCGCCCATGTCCGAATTGAAATCGACTGCGTGCATCAAGGGCTGCTCCCGTTCATTCGCGTGATGGCTGAACAGTAGAATTCCGCTTGCCCCTTGGGAAGATCTATTATCAGATGGTAGGTATTCTGAAAAACAGATACCTCAAGGTGCAGCATGTCCCTCACATTGCGGCAGGTCCGCTACTTCGTCGCCACCGCCGAGATCGGCCAGATCTCCCAGGCGGCGCTTCACCTGAACATCTCGCAGTCGGCGGTGACCACGGCGATCAAAGAGCTCGAAGCCCTGCTCGGTGTCGCCTTGTTCCTGCGCTCGGCCCAAGGCATGAGCCTCACCGACGCCGGTCGGCATTTCCTCAACCGCGCCTATGTTATTCAGCGCAGCGTCGAGGACGCCCTCAACAGCCCCCTGCCCGACTACCGCGCCAGTGGCCAGCTGCACCTGGCCGCCAGTTATACGGTGATCGGCTATTTTCTCCCGCACCACCTGCAGCGCCTGGGGCATTGGCACCCGGACGTGACCATCGAGGTGCATGAGCAGGAACGCCAGGCCATCGAACTGGGCCTGCTCGAACATCGCTACGACATGGCCGTGGTGCTCACCGCCAACCTCACCCACCCGGATATCGTCTCCGAGACCCTGTTCAACTCCGAACGCCGCCTGTGGTTGCCCGCCCATCATCCGTTGTGCCAGCGCACCGCCGTGAGCCTCGCCGATGTCGCCCGCGAGCCGTACATTCTGCTCACCGTCGATGAAGCCGAACAAAGCGCCATGCGCTACTGGGAACATGCTGGCCAGCAACCCTCGGTGCGGGTGCGCACCAGTTCGGTGGAGGCGGTGCGCAGCATGGTCGCCAACGGCAGTGGCGTGGCCATTCTCTCCGACCTGGTGCACCGGCCCTGGTCGCTTGAGGGCAAGCGCATCGAAACCGTGAGCCTGAGCGACCCGGTCACGCCCATGAGCGTTGGCCTGGCCTGGCACCGCGAGCGCACCTTTACCCCGGCGATGCAGGCGTTTCGTGATTACTTTCACGAGGCGTTTCTGACCCCGCAGCAGTCGCTGGCGCGCAAATAGGCGCGACCCCGGACATTGGACAAGCGCACAAAGCCCACCATACTGACTTGTCACTGCAAGCGAGCACGCAAGCAGCGTACCCAGGCTTATCTGCGAAATAAGGAGTTCACATGGCAGGATGGTTCGAGTTGAGTACCAGCAGCGACGGTCAGTACCGCTTTGTACTCAAGGCGGGTAATGGCGAGACGATTCTTACCAGCGAGTTGTACAAGGCCAAGGCCTCTGCCGAAAGCGGCATTGCCTCGGTCCAGGCCAACAGCGGTGCGGATGAGCGCTACGAGAAGAAAGAGGCCAGCAACGGCAAATTTCATTTCAACCTCAAGGCCGCCAACCACCAGATCATTGGCACCAGCCAGATGTATGCCACCACGCAGTCGCGTGATGCGGGCATTGCCTCGGTGAAAACCAATGGCAGCACCAAGACCGTCAAGGACAACACCTGATCGCGAGGCACTCCTGGCGTGTGCCGGGCGCGGCAGTCTTTGACGCAACATTGAAGACAGCGCCCTGCCACCCTTCGTGATCGCGTGGCGCAGAAGTGCGCCCATAACGAGTTGCCCCTCAGCCAGGGTAATTGCCTTTTGCCCAGGGCCTGACCTATAGTCGCGGTCGGCGTCATCCACGCCACCCGTCCGCGGAAAGGGCTGCGCCCAGGACAGCACTCCAGGAATTCTCACTACGACTCCCGGCCTGACAGCGGACAAGGCTCGCACAAGGAGTTCGTATGTCCGCTCGACTGTCGTCGCCGTCCTATGATGGGCGCATCAACCTCGAACAACAGCGCAAGCGCGCCAAGGAATTGCTCCAGCGCCTGCGCTTGGGCAGCGCACCAGAGCAATTGGCGTTACTCAAATCTGCGCCTGCCGCACCACGCCTGGCCGACGCCCAATGGCTGATCGCCCGCGACCTGGGATTTGCCAGCTGGCCAAAGCTCAAGGCGCATATCGACGCCATCGACTTTGCCGCGCGCCACCCGCAGTTCATCGCCGACGATGAGGCGCGCACCGAGCATTGGCGCTGTGGTAACGACATCGGCCACAGCCTGCACCTGGCGGGGTTCACCGGAGCCTTTCAGATGCTCACCGATCCACTGTGCATGGGCCCGGTACGTGACCTGCCGAGCGAGGCCTATCAAGCGATGCGCATCGATTACATCTGTCAGGCGTACGGCCTTGAACCGGCCGACGCGCAGCGCAGGATGGTGGATGAGTACCGACACTTGGCGACAATTGGCGATAGCACGCGGGCCGTGCTCTGGTGCGAAGCGGACGCCTACGATCAGCTGTTCCTGATTCGTTTTTTGTCAGGTCTTGAGCGGCTGCCGGAGCGTCTGGAAGTGATCCAGATCGACCATATGCCCGGTGTCGAGCGCTTTATCGGCATCGGCCAGCTGGCGCCGGATGTTCTGGCCTGGCTGTGGCCGCAACGCCAGGCCGTCACCGAACCGATGTTGGCGCTTGCACGACAGGCCTGGGCGGCCTACTGCGCACCCTCGCCCGAAGCCTGGGCGCACCTGGCGCACCGCCGGGACCTCGCCCTGCCCTTGCTCGCGCCCGCCCTGTTGCGGCAGTTGCAGGAGCTACCGGGTATCGACGATGGCTTGTCGCTGAGTGAGCGACTGTCGTTGCAGATTATCGCCGAGTTTGGCGAAGTCCTGTTCGGCCGGGCATTTGCCGAGCTGATGGCTAAACGTGAACCACTGCCCTACCTGGGCGACATGATGTTCCATGCATTGCTGCGTCCGCTGATCGACTCGCCGACACCGTTGATTGCCGAAGCCCGGCCAGACCTGGAATGGCTCAAACGGCCGCTGACGCTGACAGCGCTGGGCGAGCAGGTATTGGCGGGCAAGGCTTACTGGCTGGATCAGCAGGCGCCCGAACGCTGGGTCGGCGGTGTGCGCTTGCTGGCCGGCCAAGGCCATTGGGCAGTGGATAGAGAGCTGTGGCCTGTGTGGCGATAGCTCCCACAAAGACATTTTCCACTAAATCCAGCTCTCAAGCCGCATCCTGTTGCGGCACCAGCGTGATCCAGTAGCGGCTGCGCGATTGCACCTTCACCGGCAGGCTGGCGGCCAGCAAGGCAAGAATCCTGTCGGTGTCGTTCAACTGAAACGTGCCGGTGACGTTAAGCGACTCCAGTGCCGGCTCCCAACGCAGAATGCCTGGCCGATAGCGGGCGACTTCACGCAAGAACTGGCCCAACGGCTGGTTCTCGACACTCAGCACACCGTCGCGCCAGTCGGGCATATGCGGATCGAAGCGCCCCATGGCGCCACTGCCAGCAGCGTACAGGGTCAGGTGGTCGCCGTAGTGCAACGCCAGCGCCGTACCCTGCTCGGGCTGCACCTGCACCGTACCGTACAGCACCGAAAGCCGACAGCTGTCGGCATCGCGACGCAGGCAGATCTGCGCTTGCCCTGTACTCACCCGGCCCAGGCCAAAGTCCACCTCGATCGGCTGGGCGCGATTGACGCTGAGGGCGATTTCGCCCTCGATCAGGGTCAAATGATGGTACGCCATATCCAGATCCACAGCAGTGCCGGTATTCAACTGCAGCATGCTGCCATCCGCCAGGCGCACACCGCGCCGCTCACCGACGGCGGTACGCAAGTCCGCACACCACTGCGCCAGCGGCAGTTGCTGACTGAGTAACCCGGCGCTTGGCAGCAGGACAGCCAAGCCCAGGCCACGTTTGAGCAACGTGCGGCGACTGGCCATGGCCGAGGTCTGCGGCACCGCCTGGCAACGCTGGTGCGGGCCTTCGGTACGTGACCATAGCAGTTCATGGCGCGGATCGGGGTTGCTCGCGCGGTTCATAGTTCGCTCAGCGCCTGGACAAATGAGATTGATTCTATTTAATACCCTTGAACAATCCAAGTGCTGCCTCGCTGTTCGCTGACGTTATTCGCCGGATGAGGCAGCGGCGTTCCTTCACCGCTGCCAGGGCCTGTCAACGCGTGGCCTGGAACCGCGGGCACTGGCCTTCGAGCTGATAACGCAGGGTTACCAACTGGCCGGACGAGTCCTCGTAGGTCATCAGCATCGGCGCCGCTTCACAGCCGCGGGCCATGGGGGTCTGTTCGATGAGCCTGGCGACATCGATCGATGTGCCGTAGCGGTAGTCCTGAACAGCCGGGACGGTTTTGCCGGTTCTTGCCGCATAAGCCTGCACTGCCCGCTCATGGGCAACCAGACGCGCATCCTTCACTTCTGGTGCCGAGGCCAGCGCGCTCTGGCCGGCCAGCAGCAACAACGCTGCCACTACCAAACCTTGCTTGCGCTTCATTTCGCCTTACCTCACAGGTGATGGAACGAACTGCCGGGTCATACAGGTTCGAGCTTACGCCTGCTCGGGGTGAGCGGCTACAAAGCGATATCCAGCGCCTTGCGCAGTTGAGCGCCGCGGCGGTCGGAAGCGGCGCTGACCAAGGCATAGTTGTAGTCGCCGTGAGACCAGTAACGCGCCTGCAACTGGCCGTCGGTGCGCTCGCCACTGGGCATCCGGGCGAAATGCTCACCCGGCGAGCGCAGAAACAGGCTGACACGCTGGCCTTGGGCATCTTCGAACACCAACAACGCTGCGGGCCCTTGCTCGTTGCTCAACAACCGCGCACCCAATGGGGTGAAACCATAGGCCGACAAGTCAGGCAGATTGCCGGCATGCTGAAAGTGCTGCCCCAGCCAAGCCTGCAAACGCACCGGATCACTAGCGTTCAGGTCCAGGGCGCTGGCATCGGCAAACAGCTTATGGGCCTGGACGGCATCCGCCATGGGCAGGTTATTGGCCATCAGGCTGGCCTCGCGCACCTGCCATCCGCCCAGCCCGCCGATGCCCAATGTCACCAGCAGCACCGCAGCGCTGGCCCAGCGCCGCTGCCGGCGCCGACGTAACTCTCGACGCACATGGGCCGGATCCAGCCGCGGATTAGGCGCCTGCCCGGCGAAACCCGACAACGCGGCGCGCAGTTGCCTTGCATCGCGGCGCCAGCCTTCGATCCGCGCGGCCTGCTCGGGGTTGGCGGCCAGGTACAGCTCCACCGCCCGCCGACGCTCGGGATCCAGGCGTTCGTCGACATAAGCGTGCAGCTCGTCTTCTGACGGGATCAACTGACTCATTTCAACCTCCGCAACGCCGGGGACGCATGAGTGCCCTCGGCCAATTCTCGCAGCGCAGCGCGGGCCCGCGACAAACGCGACATCACCGTACCGATGGGCACGTCCAACGCCTGGGCGGCCTCCTTGTAACTCAGGCCCTCGACGCTGACCAGCAACAACAACGCCCGCTGTTCGGTCGGCAGCCGGGCAAACGCCGCCAGGCCAGACTGGGCCAGGACAATGTCTTCGGTGGCGTTGCCCGCCTCCTCGCCCCGCCCGAACCAGGCCAGCCAGCGGGCATGACGACGTTCCCGACGTTTACCGTCGATAAATTGCCGGTAGAGGATCGAGAACAGCCAGGCGCGCAGACTGTCATGCTCGCGCCGCTGGCCGCCGCGGCTGAGGGCGCGCTCGACAGTGGCCTGCACCAGGTCGTCAGCACTGCTGGCTTCGCGGGTCAGCCACAGGGCGAAGCGGCGCAGGCGCTCGAGCATCTCGCGCAGTTGGTCGTCGTCTAGTTCGTTCATTGCCAGGGTCTTGGCCTGTAAGCGATCAGTGTACGAGGCAGACGCTGCAGAGAAAAAATTATTCCATGACGCAGGAATAAAATCTTTGCCCAGGCGTCGTACCGGCTCATTCACTGACCCGGATCGCCGCCATGAGCACTCCGTTACACGGTCGTCCCCGCGCCCTGCGCCTGGCTGCAATCGGCCTGGGCCTGAGCGCCCTGGCCGCAGGCTTTGCCTATGCCGCCGGCTGGATCGGCAGCGAACGCCTGACGCCAAAACGCATCATCGACACCTTCGAGACCCAGGCCGGACATTACCCCGGCTACCGTAAGAATCACGCCAAGGGCCTGTGCGTGAGCGGTTACTTCCTCAGCAGCAACCAGGCCGAAGCGCTGTCCCGGGCCCGGGTATTCAGCCAGCAGCGGGTGCCGGTGATTGGTCGCTTCGCCATTGGCGGCAGCAACCCTTACAGCGCCGACACCAGCGTGCCGACTCGCAGCCTGGCGCTGCAGTTGACCAGCGATGATGGTCAGGTCTGGCGTACCGGCATGAACACCCCGCCCGTGCTCGCGGTAAGCACCCCTGAAGCCTTCTACCAACAAGTGCTGGCAATGACTCCCGACCCGGCCACCGGCAAACCGGACCCGGCACGGGTTCAGGCCTTCTTCGCCGCCCACCCGGAAAGCGCTGCGTTCCGCCAATGGGCCAAGGACTACAAAGCCCCGGACAGCTTTGCCAACTCCAGCTTCAACAGTATCAATGCCTTTGCCTTGATCGACCGTGGCGGCAACACCCGCTACGTGCGCTGGAGTCTGATACCGCAAACGCCGTTTGCCGCCTTGCAGGGGCAGATCGACGACCGCGATTACTTGCAACACGACCTGCAACAGCGTCTGAGCCAGGGACCGTTGCGCTGGACCCTGCGCCTGACCCTGGCTGACGCCGGTGATCCGGTCGACGATCCGACCCAGCCCTGGCCGGCCGAGCGCCCCACTGTCGATGCCGGCACCCTGGTGGTCGAGCGCGTCGACGGCCCTGAGCAAGGTGCCTGCCGCGATCTCAATTTCGACCCGCTGATCCTGCCAAGCGGCATCGCGCCCTCCGCCGACCCCATCCTCGCTGCCCGTTCAGCCGCGTATGCCGAATCCTTCAACCGCCGCAGCCATGAAGCGGCTCAGTCGGGAGCACGACCATGAAACCTGCCCCTGTAGCCTTCCATCCCCTTGCACGCCTGCTGCACTGGCTGATGGCGGTGCTGATCCTGGCCATGCTGTTCGTCGGGGTGAGCATGATCGCCGACCTGTCACCGCGCCATACCTGGTTGCTGAGCGCGCACAAGGCCATCGGCCTGGCGCTGCTGCTGTTGGTGCTGGTGCGCATCGTCTTGCGCCTGACCTTGCGCCATCCGCCGCTACCCACCGACATACCGGCGCCGCAACGCCTGGCCGCCGGCGCATCGCACCTGCTGTTGTATGCACTGATGCTGGCCATGCCGCTGATCGGCTGGGGCATGCTCTCGGCCGGTGGCTACCCGCTGCCCTTGCAACTCCCCGCCCTGCTGCCTCATGACCTGACACTGTATGCCGCACTGCGCCAGGCCCATGGTGTATTGGCTTACGTGCTGTTCGCAACGGTGCTGGTGCACCTGGGCGCAGCGCTGGTGCATGGCCTGGTGCGGCGCGATGGGGTGTTGCGCAGCATGTGGCCGGGGCCGTTACGCAACCATCGATCCAGCGATCAACGCTAACGATTCTTATTATTAAAGCATGCTTCTGACGCGCCTTTTACGGCACAATGCTTGTTTGCCTCAACAGCCTTGGAAAGCCATGAACAGCGCACAGGATCCTGCCCAATCCGCTCCCCTCGCCACCACCGGGAGCGGTTTCGATTTGCGCCCGCTGCTGATCGCAAACATGGCATGCACCATGGCGATGATGGCCTTCGTTTCCTTGATCGGCCCGATTGCCCGCACCCTGGGCCTGGCTACCTGGCAGGCCGGGGCGGCGGTGACCGTGGCCGGGGTGATATGGATGTTGCTGGCGCGGCCTTGGGGCCAGGCCAGCGATCGGCTTGGGCGACGTCGAGTGCTGTTGCTCGGTACCGCCGGTTTTGCCGTGGCTTACTGGGCTTTGTGTCTGTTCATCGATACCGCCTTGCACCTGTTGCCCAGCGCCACCCTGGCGTTCATCGGCCTGATGATCGGGCGCGGCTTGATCGGCGCCTTTTACGCCGCCCTGCCCGTGGGTGGCGCGGCGCTGATTGCCGACAATGTCGCGCCACAACAGCGCGCCCGGACCCTTGCATCGCTTGGTGCGGCCAACGCTGTCGGCCTGGTGATAGGCCCGGCGCTAGCCGCACTGCTGGCTCGCCACAGCTTGAGCCTGCCCTTCTATGTAATGGCATTTCTGCCGATGCTGGCGTTCGTGGTGCTGCTGCGCAAACTCAAACGCCAGGAGTTGCATCTCAAGCAGCCGCCCCGTCCGGTACGCCTGACCGATCCGCGCTTGCGTCGGCCGCTGCTGGTGGCTTTCGTGGCCATGCTCAGCGTTTCGGTGGCGCAGATTACCGTAGGCTTCTTTGCCCTGGATCGCTTGGGGATGAGTCCGGCCGACGCCGCACAGACAGCGGGCATTGCCCTTACCATGGTCGGTGTGGCGCTGATCCTGGCGCAATTGGTCGTGCGCAAGGTGCAGTGGCCACCACTGCGCATGATCCGTGTCGGCGCCAGTTTGTCAGCCCTGGGCTTTGCCGCTGCCGCGTTTGCCCCCAGCGCAGAATTGCTATGGGCCAGCTTCTTTGTCTCGGCCTGCGGCATGGGTTGGGTATTTCCGGCTTTTTCGGCATTGGCCGCCAACGCCATGGACGCCTCGGAGCAAGGCGCTACAGCCGGGTCGATGGGCGCGGCACAAGGCTTGGGGGTGGTAATCGGTCCTTTGGCCGGGACGTTGATTTACGCCGCCGATCCGCGCCTGCCGTACCTGATTGTCGCCGCCCTGCTGCTGTTGGTCGGACTGTGGCCGCAACCACGTCAGCCGTCCGTACAGGCAGGCCGCTAAAGCATCAAGGAATGTGCTTTAATGCTCCGCCAAAAAATTTTCGATATATAAGGCGGCTATGGACACGGGGACACGACTCAAACTGGTGCGTGAACGCAACAAACTCTCCCAGCGGGAGCTGGCCCGTCGTAGCGGGCTGACAAACTCGACGATTTCCCAGATCGAGCAAAATCGCGTCAGCCCCTCGGTCAGTTCCCTGAAAAAACTGCTCGAAGGCATTCCCATGTCCCTGGCAGAGTTCTTCAGCTTTGACGAGCCGCCGCGTGAAGAGCGTTTCGTCTTCCGCTCCACCGAACAGCCTGACCTGGGCAACAGCGGCCTGCGCATGCTCTTGGTCGGTGCCAGCGTCGAAGGCCGGCAGATGCGCATGCTGCGCGAACTGTACGCCCCGGGTGCGGACTCCGGTGAGCCCATCGTCCACTCCGAAGGCGAAGAATGCGGCCTGGTAACCCGTGGCACCATCGAACTGCGCGTGGATGGTCAGGTCAGCGTCCTCAACTCCGGTGACGGCTACTACTTCCCCACCACCCTGCCCCACAGTTTCAAGAACATCGGTCAGGACGAAGCAGAGATCATCAGCGCCAACACCCCGGCAAACTTCTGACCTAGGGCGCTTGTAGGAGCGGATTCATCCGCGATGGCCTGCGCAGCAGGCCCAGCCCTTTTGGGCCGCGTTGCGGCCATCGCGGATAAATCCGCTCCTACAACAAAGAGTTACATCCACCCCAACCAGTGCCACCAGGTCGCCGCGAACACCAGCATCAACAGATAGCCAATCACCGTCACCAGAATCCCCACCCGGGCAAACTGCTTGGCATTGAACGTCTCCGTCCCCAGGCAGACCATATTCTGCGGCGCATTGATCGGCAGAATAAACCCGTAACTGACCACAAAGCCCAGCGCCATGGTCATCCCCAGGCGACTGAAATCTCCCGGCAAGGTCTGCAGCACCGCGATCAGAATCGGCAACAACGCCGAGGTCAACGCCGTAGCACTGGCAAAGCCCAGGTGGATCAGAATCAGAAACGCCGCCAGGATCGCAAACACCCCCAGCGTGCCCAACTGATCCAGCCCGGTATTGGCCACTACCTGCGCCCCCAGCCATTGCCCGGCCTGCGTGGTCAGCAAGGTAGTCCCCAGGCTGATCCCAACCCCGAATACAATCACGGTGCCCCATGGAATCCGGGCTTGCACATCCTTCCAGGTCATCACCCCGAAGCGCGGCAACAACAGCAACACCAGCCCCGCATAGGTCGTCGAGGTGGTATCGAAGGCGTGTAGCTTGCCCTCGGTGGCCCACGCCAGGAGCAACAGCACCGACACCCCGAGCAAGCGCTTCTGCGCGCCGCTCATGGGCCCAAGCTCGGCCAGCGTCTTGTTCACCGCCTCTTTGCCGCCGGGAATGCTGTCACTCTCGGGTGGCAACAGCTTGAGCACGATAACAATCAGCACCGCCGACATGATCACCGCCCAGGGCGCACCCGCGATCAGCCAGTCGATCCACGACACCCGCGCCCCGAGCATCTTGTCCATAAAACCCACGGTCAGCAGGTTCTGCGCCGCCGCGGTCTGGATGCCGATGTTCCAGATGCTGGTGCCCTGGGCGACGATGATCATGATCCCGGCGGCAATGTTGGAGCGCTTGTCGACACCGAATGCAGCGATCACCCCCATCATGATCGGCACCACACAGGCGCTACGCGCCGTGGCGCTGGGCACCACCAGACTGAGCAGGATCGTCACCACCACCGCGCCGAGCAAAATGCGCCGGGTGCTGACGCCAACGCGGGACAGGGTCACCAGGGCGATACGCCGGTCCAGCCCGGTGTGGGTCATGGCCGCCGCAATGAACAAGGCCCCGACCACCAGCGCCAGGGCGCTGTTGGAAAACCCGGTAAGGGCCAGGCTGATCGCCGCGGATGAACCATAGGTCACCGAAGGATCGGCCACCGTCGGCGCCGTGCCGAGCAGAAACGCCATCAGCGACGTGATCATGATCGCACTGGCTTCGTACGACACGGCCTCGCTGATCCACACCACCACGGCAAAGGCCAGGATCGCCAGCACCCGATGACCGGCCACCGGCAAGTCGGCCGGTAGCGGCAGCAACAGCACGCCGATCAGGGCCGCGATCCCCAACAACAAACCAATCGGAACCTTGACCCCGGTGGATTGCGCACCCGGTGCGCTAGCCGACGAACTCATGAGAATCTCCCTGCAATACATGAATGTTCATGATCAGACGTTTCCTGCACGGTCGAACTGATACGCATCAACACCAGGGAAATCGAGCATTGTCAGACAAAATGTAGTGCCAGAAAAAAATCACTACAAAACCTATTGACGCCATTCGTCGGCCCTTGCATGATGAGGCCGTCTCCCCGATCGGGGACACTGGCAAGGGTGTTCCAGGCAGCTCGAAGGATCCATGAGCTGTATGCGGATGGGTACTGCCCAAAAGGCAGCGTGTAAAAGCCCCCAGTTGTGACGCTGCTGTAGCAGCTTTCTTTCAACGCTACATGACGTGCGCCGAGTTTGAACTCAACTACGAATGGTCTAGGGGGCTTTATGATGAATCTGAACAATCAACCGACTGTTGACGAATTGGCCCGGCTGTTCGCCGCGCGCAAAGACACACTCGACAGCCACATCCTCTGGGTTTGCGAAGAAGGCGAAGTACGCCTGGACAGCCTGGGGCCACTGACCGATGAAGCGCAGTTCGAGCAACGCACGCCGAACATGCGCGCCCGGTTGAAGATGTACCGTCGTGGCCAAGGCTATGTCGGCAAAAAAGCCGCCGCCGACACCCAGTACGTCGGTCGCGTTCTGCAGACCCTGCAACACGAGTGGGCCGAGCTGCAGAACAAACCAGGCGTCGCGGTGATCGACCGCCTCTGCTAAGAACAACACAACGCAACAGGCACTACATTGAAGCCCGGTCCGCAAGGATCGGGCTTTTTTCATTCGCGCCCTACCCGGCTACAATGCCCGCTTTTAGCCAGGAACCTACGCATGAACAGTCCCGCATTCGGCACCGGCGATGCCTCGTACCAGGCCGCAGGCGGCATCGATGGCCTGCGTCGGCTGGTCGATGATTTCTATCGGTTCATGGATCAGGATCCGGGTGCCCGCGCCGTGCGACAGATGCACCCGGACAACCTCGACAGCTCAAGGGACAAGCTGGCCTGCTTTCTCAGCGGCTGGCTCGGCGGCCCACCGTTGTTCAGCGAGCGCTATGGGTCGATCGCCATTCCGGCCTTCCATGCCCAATGGCCGATCAATGAAGCCCAGAGTGAAATCTGGTTGAGTTGCATGGCGCAAGCCATCGCCCTGCAAGACTACTCAGCGGAATTTGCCGAGTACCTGTTGCGCCAGTTGCGTGTGCCGGCCCAGCGCATCGTCCAGGCCAGCCGCAACCGTCACGCTCAGGCCTGACGCCGCAGCGGCGCCTGCTCCACGGGGAAGTCTCCGGTAAGCAGCGCTCTGGCGCGGTTTACCCCCCAGACCATGGCGCGGCTCATGGTCTCGCCCGGACGGCTCTGGTAGTACTCCTCCACCATCGCCTTGCCATGACTGGCGTAAACGCCGAGGAACAACTGCGTGGCGCCGGTGCGCGATAACCTGACCTGTACATCGATGTTGGTGCCGTCACTGAGGAGTTCGTCGTGGCTGCGGCTGTGCAGTTGTGCATCCGCCCACTCCCAGTATGTTTCTTCCCTGATCCGCATCGATTACCCCCTGTAGTGATAGCAGCCGGACAAGTAAGACACACAAGCGCGCTTCAGGCGAGCGCCCATGCCTCAACCGTTGAGCAAGGTCAAACAATGCAGAAAAAACCCCGCAACAGAGGGCGGGGTGATGTGAACCGGGTCACTTTTTCACCGGAATCCTGGGCATGAAGCGGCCCTTCTTGGCGCGCTGCAAATGGCTTGGCCGTGCGTGCTCGGCGTCATCCTGGGTCATGTGGGCAAAGCCCAGGCGGATCGCCGCCTGACCGCAACGCACCTGGCTGTTGATCGGAAATTCGTCGCCGTTGTCCTCGAAATAGGATTCGAACATGCCCTGTCTCCCTCTGACAGTGGACCGATACCGGCAAGCAGATGATTGCCCAGGAAGTACCGGACCAAGTGAAACTGAGACTAGTCGGTCATTTATGGACCGAACAGGCAAAAAAATAAAAAGCCCGACCAATGGCCGGGCTATTTTGTCGCACCTGAAGGCTTACCTGAGTTTGACCGCGGTGCCTGTGACGAATACCACCACCATACCGCCGCGGGCCGACGGCATGCTGATCTCGTAATCGAGGCCGATCACGGCGTCGGCTTGCAGGCTCCTGGCGCGGGCCTTGATTTCGTCGGTGGCTTGCTCGCGGGCTTCTTTCAAGGCGCTTTCCAGGGTTTGCGAACGGCCACCGAAAAAGTCGCGAAAGCTGGCGAACACGTCGCGCACCACGTTGATGCCCTGGACCGACTCGGCGCTGACCACGTCCAGGTAGGCGGCAATCTGCCGGCCTTCGACAGTGCCTGTGGTGGTGATGATCATGTTGCTCTCCTTCGCTCTTGCAGGTTGTACGCCGCTGCCTGTAGAGGCAGCGGCAAAAGAAGAGGATGGTAACAAAAGCCGCAACGCGTTCACCGGCTATTTATCCAAGTAACCGTTTGTGTAATACAAGGCGCGCACCTAGACTGTCAGCCACTGACACCCACCTTGCGAAGGAGCCGCGCATGCCGTCCACCTCAACACCCCCGAATGCTTCATGGGCCGAACTGCTGAAGGGACGCAATGCCCTGCGTTCAATTGCCCTGGCCGGTGGCGTGGCACTGCATGCGATCAACGTCTATATCGTCACCACGATCCTGCCAACGGTGATCGCCGATATCGGCGGGTTGACCTTTTATGCCTGGAGCACCACGCTGTTCGTGGCCACCTCGATCATCGGCTCGACCCTCTCGGCACGCCTGCTCGAACGCCTCGGCCCACGACGCGCGTTCCTCCTGGCACTGGCCATTTTTGCCGCGGGATCAGCCCTCTGCGCC
>OEPS010000114.1_pt1 | contig 29293 bp, 26 predicted proteins | sample 1539411 | NCBI WGS metagenome assembly OEPS01 (sample SAMN02671747, study PRJEB22543) | soil metagenome | biome: bacteria | place: China:Hunan Province, Lengshuijiang City | collected 2012-10-15 | depth 0.08m m
GGACGACGCGCCCGGCGCGGGCGAGCCGCCCCGAGCGCACCGTCGTCGACGAATCGACCGCGCCCGCCGCTGACCGGCTGATCTCGTCGAGCAGCGCGTCGAGCCGGTCGCGCTCGACCACCGTCAGCTGTGAAGACCGCGACAGGTCGGTGATCATCAGGTCGGCGAGCCCGCGCCCGAGCGACGACAGCGTCGTGTCGGTCCCGGAGAACGCGAGCGGCAGCACCGCGACCGTGCGCGGCGAGCCCGCCGCCGCGCCGATCGCCGCTTCCTGCGCGACCGTCGCCTTCGCCTCGGCCTCGAGCTCCCTGCGTGCGAGGGCGGCGAGCTTTCCGCGCAGCTGCGAGCGGACCCGTGAGGTCCGCCCGAAGCGGACGTAGCCTTCGTACGCGGCGCGCGCGGTCGCCAGGTCGCCGGTCGCCTCAGCGCTCATGCCGAGGTAGAGCGCGGTCACGCCGTCGTTCGGCATGAGCTCGCGGGCGCGGCCGAGCACAGGCACCGCGTCGGCGGGGCGGCCCGCCTCGTAGTAGGCGATGCCTAACGCGCGGAGCGTCCTCGCCGCGCCGGGGTGCGCGGCCCGCTTCGCCTCGAGCCTCGTCACCGCGCTCGCCGGGCTGTGGGGCACGCAGCCGCCGGTGCCGGCGAGGCCGGCCAGCAGCAGCACGATGAGCGAGCGTCGCATGTCCGTTCTCTTCACTGGTTCACCCCTCCGGGACGCTGCCTAACGATCGGGGTCGAGCATGTCCTCGAACCGCATCCACTTCTTGTAGAAGTACAGGTCGGCGTACCCGGTGCCGCCGTTCCGGTTCTTGTTCACGATCAGCTCGGTCGCGCCCTCGATCCCGCGCGCCGTGTCGTACATCTCCTCGCGGAACAGCCCGAGGATGACGTCGGCATGCTCGGCGATCGCGCCGAGTGCGCCATAGTCGGCCAGCTGCGGCCGCATGTCGGGGCGGTCGCGCTGCAGCTCGGTCAGCCGCGTGGTCACGACGATGGCGATGTCCGTCTCGACCGCGAACAGCTTGAGCTCGCGCATCGTCGCTGCGAGCTCCTCGTCGCGGCTCCGCACCCCGCTCGCCACCGCCTGCAGCGAGTCGCAGATCGCGAGCTCGAGGTCGAGCCGGCGGCGCAGGTCGTCGGCGAGCGCCGACACCCCACCCGGGACGATGCGGTCCACGTCGGGCGCTCGGTCGCGCAGCTTCACCGCCGCCGCGCCGAGGCTCGCGCGCGAGACGTCGTCGAGCTTCCCGCTGCGGATGTCGTCCACCGGGACTCGTCCCTCGATCGCCAGCGCCCGCTCCATGATCCGCGACACGCTCATCTCGCCCGACAGGAACGCGACCGTCCGCTCGTTCTCCGCGGCGCGCAGTGCCATCGCCAGCGCGAGCGCGGACTTCCCGCTCGCCACGTCGCCGCCGATGACGATCAGATCCCCCCGCCGCACCCCGCCGCCGAGCAGCTTGTCCACGCTCGGGAAGCCGGTCGCGATCGAGTCGGGGGACGGCGACCCGTCGGTCGCTTCGTCCACCCGGCGCATGACGCGGGCGATCGGGGAGATGTCGGTCGAGTGGGACATGCGGGATCGGATGCGGACGGGCGTGCGAAATCTCCCGGTCAGGTGAGCTGTGCCGCGAGCGCGCGCAGCTCGGCCACCGCGGGGTCATCGAGATACGACGCCGCGATGTCGGCGGCCGTCACGAGCGCGACAGCCACCGCCGGCCGGCTGTCGTGGCGAGTGCTCTCGATCACCTTGACCAGGGGCGCCCGCACCGGGACAGGCAGGGCAAGCGATGCCAGCCAGGTCCGCGCCGCCGCGGCGCGATTCGTCCGGTCCTCGAGCGGGAGGGCACTCCCGGCAAGACAGCCGGCCGCGAGGCGGGCCACGACGTACGAGGCGAGCGCGGTCTCGCGTCCCCCGCCGAGCGGTGCGCGGCCCGCCAGCGCGGCGAGCGCGCGAAAACGGAATGTCGTGGGGGCGAGCGCGTACGGGGGGGCGAAAGACACCCCGCAATGTACGGCCTTCAGGTCTTTCCGGCCATTTTTCACCGGACTACATTCAGCACTACATGCCCCGTCAGGCGAGAACGATACTGTGGGTGGACGACGAAGCTGAGCTTCTCGAGCCGCATCGGCGCTTTCTCGCGGACCGCGGATTCGATGTCGCGTCCGCGAGCAACGCCGACGATGCGTCGGAGATGCTCCGCCGCAAGACGTACGACATCGTCCTTCTCGACGAGCAGATGCCCGGACGCCGCGGGCTCGACGCTGTCCGCGAGATCAGCGAGATCGCGCCGACCACTCCCGTCGTGATGGTCACCAAGAGCGAGGAGGACAACACCCTCGCCGAAGCGCTCGGTGCCAACGTCGGCGAATACCTGGTCAAGCCCGTTTCCCCTCGCCAGGTGCTGGCGATGGTGACGAAGGTGCTCGACGGCCCGCGCATCCGGCAGCAGGCGCTGGCGCGGCATTTCGTCGAGCGCTTCCGCGAGATGGAGCAGGCCGACGCCCGCACCCTCGACTGGCGCGGCTGGGTCGATCGCTATGCCGAGCTCGCGCAGTGGGACGTCGACCTCGCCGACGCGCGCGAGATGGGGCTGTACGAGTCGCTGCGCGGGCTCTACCCGGCGATGCACCGCGAGTTTGTCGCCTTCATCAAGACCCAGTATCCGCGCTGGCTCGCCAACCTCGACGGCGAGCGCCCGTCGCTCTCCGTCGACATCGTCTCCGAGTACCTGCTTCCCCTGCTTGGCTCGCACAAGGCGGCCGTCTTCATCGTCGTCGACTGCCTCCGGCTCGACCAGTGGAACGTGCTCCAGCCGATCATCGCCGAGCTCTTCGACGTCGAGACCGCGCACTACTTCTCGATCCTCCCGACGGCGACGCCGTATGCGCGCAACGCGCTGTTCAGCGGACTGTTTCCCTGCGAGATCGCGGCGAACTTCCCCGACTGGTGGGGTGAGCGCGATGACGAGTCGCTCAACGCGCACGAGCGGCAGCTCCTCGAGGAGCAGCTCCGCGCGCTCCTTGGCGCTCCGACGCCGGTCCACTACGAGAAGATCTCGACGCATGCCGACTCCGAAGACCTCGAGCGCCGCGTCGGCCGGGCGATCGCGCCCGACGGGGTGAGCGCCTTCGTCTTCAACTTCGTCGACCTCCTCACCCACGGGCGCAGCGAGTCGGCGATTCTCCTCGAGGTCGCGCGCGACGAGATCGCGCTCCGTGCGCTCACCAAGCAGTGGTTCCAGCGCTCGGCGCTCCTGTCGGTGCTCCGCGAGGCGGCACGGCGCGGCGTGCCGGTCGTCCTCACCAGCGACCACGGCTCGATCCACTGCAGGACGCCGGCGACGGTGTTCGCCAAGCGCGACGCCACCGCCAACCTGCGGTACAAGTTCGGCGAGGACCTCCGCGCCGAGCGCCCCGAGCAGGCGCTGCTCTTCACGAAGGAAGAGGTGTTGAAGCTGCCGCGCCGCGGGCTCGGCGCCAACACCCTGCTCGCCGCCGGCGACACCTTCTTCGTCTACCCGACGAAGCTGCGCGAGTACCAGAGCCGCTATCGCGGCGCGTTCCTGCACGGCGGCGTGACACCGGAAGAGGTCATCCTCCCGGTGTCGCTCCTCACGCCGCGCCGCTGAACATGTACTTCCGCCTCCTGAAGATCCTCCGCCCGCACAGCTGGCGGATGGCCGGAACGATCGCGTGCAGCGTCGGCGCCGCCGCGCTCGACACCTTCGCCTTCGCGCTGCTCATCCCGTTCCTCAACGCGCTGTTCGGGGAGCAGTCGCTGCTCCCCGACAAGGCGGGGTGGGTCGGCAACATCCTTCGCGCGACCATCGGCCACCTCCTCGTCCCGTCCGATCCGATGGGGTCGCTGCAGCGCGTGATCGTCGTCATCCTCGCCGCGATCGTCGCCAAGAACTTCCTCGCCTGGATGAGCGGGCAGCTCGGCGCCCAGCTGCAGGAGTACGTCACCCGTGACCTGCGCGACCAGATCTACTCGCACCTCCAGCGGCTGCCGTTAGGCTTCTTCACCCGGACGAAGGTCGGCCAGATCATCTCGCGCGTCCTCGCCGACACCGAGTCGACGAAGCAGCTGATCACCCAGCTCGTCACCCAGTCGATCCAGAGCATCGCGACGATCCTCGGCTACGTCGCCTTCCTCTTCGGGATCTCGACCCGCCTGACGCTCTACGCGCTGTTCGTCGCGCCACTCCTCATGGGCGCCCTGCAGCCGCTCCTCAAGAAGCTGCGCAAGGGGTACCGCCGCCTTCGCAACGACTACGGCGAGATGACGAGCGTGCTCCAGGAAGTCGTCAGCGGCGTTCGCCTCGTGAAGTCGTATGGCGCCGAAGGCTACGAGGAGCAGCGCTTCACCGACGCCAGCCATCGCTACTCGAAAGGCATGGTCCGCGTCGTGCGCCTCGCCTTCATGGCGCAGCCGGTCACCGAGATCATCGGCACCGCCATCGCCGTCGTCCTCCTCTGGATCGGTGCGCGGCAGGTGATCCTCGACAAGACGCTCGCCGGTGCGTCGCTCATCACCTTCCTCGCCGTCGTGATGCGGCTGCTCCAGCCGCTGAAGCAGGTCTCGCAGATCCCGACCACCGCGCAGGGCGCGCTCGCCGCCGCCGAGCGGGTGTTCGAGGTGCTCGACACGCCGACGGAGGAGGCAACCGACAAGGGGACGTACGTCGCGAGCAGCTTCGACCGCGACGTCGTCTTCGACCACGTCAGCTTCGCCTACGGCGAAGAGCCGGTGCTTCGCGACGTGTCGTTCACCGCGCGCCGCGGCGAGATCGTCGCCTTCGTCGGCGCCAGCGGGGCGGGGAAGAGCACACTTGTCGACCTCATCCCGCGGTTTTACGAGCCGACCAACGGTCGTATCCTCCTCGACGGCCGCGACACCCGCGACATCACCCTCCCGTCACTCCGCTCGCTCACCGGCATCGTCAGCCAGGATACGGTGCTCTTCAATGATACCGTTCGCGCCAACATCGCCTATGGCGCCGCCTCGAAGTACACGGCCGCGCAGGTCGAGGCGGCGGCGCGCGCGGCGAACGCGCATGGGTTCATCAGCGAGCTGCCCGAAGGCTACGAGACGATCCTCGGCGAGCGCGGCACGCGCCTTTCCGGCGGACAGCGGCAGCGCATCGCGATCGCCCGCGCCCTCCTCACCGATCCGCCCATCCTCATCCTCGACGAGGCGACTTCCGCCCTCGACACCGAATCCGAGCGGCTGGTCCAGGAAGCGATCGACCGGCTGCTCGCCGGCCGCACCGTCTTCGTGATCGCGCACCGGCTTTCCACCATCGTCCACGCGACGCAGATCCTCGTGCTCGACCGCGGTGAGGTCATCGAGCGCGGTACGCATGCCGATCTTCTCGCGCAGGGGGGTGCCTATCGCCGGCTCTACGAGATGCAGTTCCGCGACCGTGCCGCCGCGCCCGGCCTCGCGGCGGCGGCCGCCTCACAGGAAGCCTGATGCGCGCACTGTTCGTGGTCAGCGATGTTTCGTGGTCCGGTTCGGCTCGCGTCTTCGTCACCGCCGCGCGCGGGCTCGCCGCGCGCGGCTACCAGGTGACCGCGGTCTGCCAGCCGGAGACCGCGGTCGAGCAGCGCCTCGCGTCGTCGGGGGTCGAGACCGTTCCGGTGGAGCTCGACGGCACCTGGCGCGGCGCGGCCCGCCGGCTGCGCCGTGTCCTCGAGGACCGCTTCGTCGAAGTGGTGTTCGTTCACGGCGAGCGCGACTCCCTCATCGCCGCCGCGGCGACCCGCATGGCGGACCGTGGCGCGGTCGTCCGCCGCGTCAGGGTCGGCGAGACGCTGACGATGCACTGGCGAGGCAAGCTTGGCGGCCGCCTCGCCGCCACCGGGTTCGTCTTTCCCTCCGAGGAAGAGCTGCGCGCCGCGCCCCCACTCCCCGACCGCGCGTTAGGCGCGGTCCGGGCTGATGTCGGCGTCGACATCGACGACTACCTCGATGTCCAGGGTGTCGAGCGGTCGAGCATCAGCGCCGCCGGCAGTGGCGTGAAGTTGATCGCCTGCCTCTACGACCCGACCGCGCGCTCCCGCGTCGCGACCGTCTTCCGGACGATCGGCCTCCTCGCGCCGCGCCACCAGAACCTGCGCCTCGTCCTCGTCGGCCCCGGCTCGGACGACGAGGGACTGCGCATGCACGCCGCCGCCCTCGGCATCACGCCGATGGTCTCCTGGCTCGGCGACCGTGAGGACCGCCTCGCCGTCCTCAAGGCCGCCGACATCGGCTGGGTCGTGTCGTCGAGCGACGACGCGGCCTACGGATTCCTCGACCTGATGGCGCTCCGCGTCCCCGTCCTCGCCGAGCGGAGCATGATGGCCCAGCGGTACGTCGCCGACGGGATCGGCGGCGTGCTCCTCCCCCCGAACGATGCGCCGACCACCGCCGCGATGGTCACCGGCTTCCTCGCCGACGACGAGCGCCGCGCCGCGATGGGCAACGCGGCTCACGTCCGCGTCGCGCGCGACTTCCGCGCCGACGAGATGATCGACGCCTTCGCCCGCGTCACCGACGCCGCGCGCGACCGCAGCAAGTGGGTGACCTGACCGTGCACGGCGCCGCCGCCGAACGCCGCGCGCCGGTCTCCGTCGTCATCGCTGCCCGCGACGCCGGCGCCCACATCACCGAATGCATCGCCAGCGTGATCGACTGGGCGGCCGAGACGATCGTCGTCGAGAACGACTCGACCGACGACACGCTCGCCCTCGCCGAGCACGCCGGGGCGCGGGTGTTCGCGCACCCTTTCCACACGATCGGTGCCCAGCGCAACGTCGCCATCGTTCGCGCGACGCAGCCCTGGATCTTCGTCCTCGACGTCGACGAGCGCTGCACCCCCGAGCTGGCCGCGGAGATCGCGACGACCGTGGAGAAGGGCGCGTTCGACGCCTATCGCGTGCGCCGCCGCAACTTCTTCCTCGGCCGCGAGATCCGCCACGGCGGCTGGGAGCGCGACCGTCCGGTGCGGCTCTTCCGGGCATCCCTTCGCTACGACGAGCGGCCGGTCCACGAGCACGTCATCACCCACGCGCCCCCCGGCGCGCTGTCGACGCCGATGCTGCACTACACCTATGATTCGCTCAACGAGTACTTCGAGAAGTTCGGCCGGTACAGCCGCTGGTGGGCCGAGCAGCAGCACGCGCGCGGCCGTGCCGCGTCGCCGCTCGACGTGCTCGTTCGCCCGCCGCTGCGCTTCCTCACGATGTACCTGCTGCGCGCGGGCTTTCTCGACGGTGCCCACGGACTCGTCCTCGCCGTCCTCGCCGCGATGAGCGTCGGCGCGAAGTACGCGCGGCTCTGGGCGATGGGATCGCGGTTCTCCGGAATCACCCGTTAGGCGGCGGTGCGGATCCTCGTCATCGGCAGCCGCCGGCGCTGGCGGATCGAGTCCTGCTTCGCCCGCGCCTTCGCGCGCGCCGGCCATCGCGCGCTGGTGCTCGACGACCGCGCGCTGTCGCGCACCATCGGCCGGGCCGCGGCGCAGCGCTGGGTGCGCCTCCGCGCCGCCGCCTTCCGCCCCGACTTCGTCCTCCTCTCGAAGTGTCTCGGCCTCGAGCTCGAGACGGTCGCCGCGCTCGTGAAGGACCGCGAGAACGCGATGTGGTACAGCGACGCGCAGTGGTTCACCCACGTCGCGACGCGGAAGGACATCGGCCACATCGCCGCCGTCGCACGCCAGGCGGCCCGGCTCTGGCTCCCCGCCTTCGTCGAGGAGTGGCGCGCGATGGGGCATGACGCCCGCTACCTGCCTTTCGCCGCCGATCGCGACATCACCCCGGCGCCCCGCGACCCCGCCCTCGCTGCCGACGTCGCCTTCCTCGGCACCGGCTACGACCCCGACCGGGCCAGCTTCCTCGTCGAGCTGGCGAAGCACGTCCGCCTCCGGGTCTGGGGGCTCGGATGGGAAAGATGGCGCGACCGGATCGACTGGGCCGGCCACCCGGTCGAGGGGCGCGCCTTCGCGGCCGTCTGCTCGAGCGCCGCCTTGACGTTAGGCATCACCGCCGCCGCGGCGCGCGGCAACCCCTTCTACACCGACCGGATGTTCATCGCCATGCTCGCCGGCGGCTGCTATCTCGGTGAGGGCGGGCGCGACGCCGGCCGGATGCTCGCCGACGGCGAGCACTGCATCTGGTACGACTCCCTCCCCGACTGCGTCGCCCGGGCGACGCGCTACCTCGCTGACTCCGCCGCCCGCGAGCGGATTCGCGCCGCCGGCGAGCGCTTCGTTCGCGAGCACCATACCTACGACCAGCGCGTGTCGCACTTCCTCAGCGGCGCACCGTACGTGGCGCCGTTATGAGGCACCTCTTCGTCACCCAGGATTTTCCCCCCGACAGCGGGGGAATGGCGCGCCGCCACATCGAGCTCTGCCGTCACTTCCCGCCGGGGGAGATCGCCATCTCCACCGTCGCCTCCCCGGTCGCCGCGAGCGTCGACCCCGCCGAGCGTTATCCGATCACGCGCGAACGCTTCGATTTCGCCGGCGCGAAGGTCATCACCAACCAGCTGCGCTGGGCGCGCTCGCTCATCGCAGCGCGCGCGTCGTACGACGTGCTGCACTGCGGAAACGCGCGCCCCGTCGGCTACGCGGTCTGGTGGGCGGCGAAGCGCACCGGCGCTCCTTATCTCGTTTACGTGAACGGCGGCGACGTCCTGCGCGAGCTCGTGAAGTCGAAAGGATGGCTCAAGCGTCAGGCGGCGCGGCGCATCTTCGGTGACGCGGCCGGGGTCGTCGCGAACTCGCGCTGGACCGCCTCCGTCACCGAGGACCTCATGCGCGAGATCGGGGTGCGCACCCCCCCGCCCGTCGCCGCGATCGACCTCGGCACCGACCCCGAGCAGTTCCGCCCCGATCGCGATCGCGGCGAGCTGCGCCGCCGCCTCGCGTTAGGGAGCGGGCCGCTGATGCTCACCGTCGCCCGCCTCGTCCCGCACAAGGGACAGGACGCCGCGATCGAGGCGCTCGCCGCGCTCGCCCCCGACTTCCCCGGTCTCCGCTACCTGCTGGTCGGCGGCGGGCGGGATCGCGCGCGGCTCGAGGCGCTCGCCCGCTCCTTCGGCGTTGGCGACCGCGTAGTTTTCGCCGGGATGCTCACGGACGCAGAGATCGCGGAGGCCTACGCCACCGCCACCGTTTATGTCGGGCCGTCGCGCCTCGATCGCGGAATAAACGTCGAAGGCTTCGGCATCTCCTTCGTCGAGGCCGCGGCCAGCGGCACGCCCTCCGTGGCCGGCGATTCCGGCGGCGTTCGCTCCGCGGTCCGCGATGGTGAGACAGGATTCGTCGTGCCCCCGCAGGACATCAAGGAGATCGCCGGTGCGCTGCGCACCCTCCTCGCCGATCCGGCGCGCTGCACGGCGATGGGCCGCGCCGCTCGTGCCGCGGTCGAGTCGCACTACAACTGGGCTCGTGTCGCCCGCGAGACGCGCGCCTTCGCCGAGCAGCTCGCCGCCCCGCGCCTCGCCCCCCGCCGCGAGGCCGCCTCGCGCCCCCGATGAGCGACCAACCGGAAACGCCGAACCTCCGCCACCGCTTCCAGTACGGCGCGCTGCGCATGGTCATCGGCGCGCTCCGTGCCGCCGGCTGGAACGCGGCCTCCGCGTTCGGCGCGAAGCTCGGCACGCTCGGCTATGCGCCACTCGGCATTCGCCGCCGCGTCGTCGAGCGGCAGATCGCCGCCGCCTTTCCCGGACTCTCCCGCGACGAGGTGCTCGCCATCGCCCGCGCCTCGTACGAGCACCTCGGTCGCACCTCCATCGAAGCGGCGCTGCTCCCGTCGATCGGGCAGGAGGGAGTGCTCGCACTCTTCGACGGCGTCGACAACTGGTCCGCGGTCGAGAAGGCGATGACCGCGGGGAAGGGACTCATCTTCGTCACCGGCCATCTCGGCAACTGGGAGCTCGCCGGCGCGTACGTCGCCTCGCGCGGCGTCCCGCTCGATGTCGTCGCCCGCCACATGGAAAATCCGCTCTTCGACCGCTACCTGACGAGCACGCGCGAGAGGATCGGAATGGCGGTCGTCCACGATTCGGATGCAGTCCGCCGCACCCCGCGCTCGATCAAGTCGGGGCGCGCGGTCGCCTTCCTCTCCGACCAGGGGGTGCTCGGCCTCGCGTCCACTTTTGTCCCCTTCTTCGGCATGCCGGCGAAGACGCCCCGCGGTCCGGCGGTCTTCGCGCTCCGGCTCGGCGTCCCGGTGGTCTTCGGCTGCGCGCTTCGGCAGCCGAACGGCCGCTATCGCATGAGCTTCGAGGCGGTGACCGTGCAGGACACCGGCGACCGCGAGCGCGATGTCGACGCGATCGTCGCCGCCTACACCAAGACCCTCGAGCGCTGGGTGCGCCGCGCTCCCGAGCAGTACTTCTGGCACCACCGCCGCTGGCGGCGGCAGCCGCCGGGCACTCCCGAGGAGCTCCGCGATCCCTCGCGCTGACGCCCCGCCGGCTCGCCGCTGGAAATCGCCCGGCGCCCGCACGACATTGCGGACGCCATGAGACGATCCCTCTGGAACCGGCTGCTCCACGACCCGCGCGCGGTCGGCGGTGTCGCCGTCGTCGTGCTGCTCATCCTCGCCGCGCTCGCCGCCCCGATCGTCGCCCGGCACGATCCGCTGCGCGTCGACCTGTTCGCGCAGCTGCGCGCCCCGTCGGCGCAGCACTGGCTCGGCACCGACATCCAGGGGCGCGACGTCTGGGCGCGGCTCGTCTACGGCGCCCGCATCTCGCTCGCCGTCGGCTTCTTCTCGCAGATGATCGCGATCGCGATCGGCGTCACCCTCGGGCTCATCGCCGGATACTACGGCAAGTGGACCGACGAGGTCGTGATGCGCCTCGCCGACGTCACCCTCGCCTTCCCGACGCTTCTCCTCCTCGTCGCGATGGTCGCCGCCCTCCAGCCGTCGTTAGGCGTGGTCCTCTTCACCATCGGCGTCGTCGGCTGGGCGGGGATGGCGCGGATCGTCCGCGCCCAGGTCCTCGTCGTCCGCCAGCTCGAGTACGTGCAGGCGCTCCGCGCCCTCGGCGCCCGCGACGCCAGGATCGTCGTTCGCCACGTCCTCCCTAACGTTGTCGCCCCCGTTGTCATCGCCGCGACCCTCGGCGTCGCCGGCGCGATCATGGCCGAGGCCGCCCTCTCCTTCCTCGGCCTCGGCGTCGCCCCGCCGACCCCGAGCTGGGGGTCCATGATCGCCGAGGGACGCGACCTCTCGCAGCTGCGCACCGCTCCCTGGACCTCGCTCTTCCCCGGTGTCGCGATCGGCGCTGCGGTGCTCGGCTTCAACCTCCTCGGCGACGCGCTCCGCGACGCCCTCGATCCGCGCTTCCGCCGCCACGCCGCGGCGGCCGACCGCTCTCTGGTGCCCTGAGCGATGTCTCCGAACATCGACGTCGCCGCGCTCCGCGCCGCCGAGTTCCCGTGGGCCGACCGCACCGACCGCGTCTACCTCAACAACGCGTCGACCGGTCCGCTCACGCAGCGGGCGATCGCCGCGACCGCCGAGGTGATCGCCGAGCGCGAGGAGCCCTTCCGCATCGACGACGAGAAGAACTTCGCGATGCTCGCCCGCACCCGCGATCTCGCCGCGCGGCTCATCGCGGCGGATGCCGGGGAGATCGCGATCCTCACCAACACGACCTACGGCATCAACATCGCCGCCCAGACCTTCTCGTGGGAACCAGGGGACGTGATCGTCGTCCACGACCGGGAGTTCCCGGCGAACATGTATCCGTGGCTCGCCCTCGAGAAGCGCGGCGTCGTCGTCAGGCGGATCCCGCCGCGCGGACTCCTCCCCGACGAGGATGCGCTGGTCGAGGCGATCGCTGCGCCGCGGGTGAAGCTGGCCGCGGTGAGCTGGGTCGGCTTCTCGACCGGATACAAGTCCGACCTGGAGCGGATCGGCAAGGCTTGCCGCGTCCACGGCGTCCGCTTCGTCGTCGACGCCATCCAGGGGCTCGGCGCCGACTTCCTCGCGGTGCGCGATTGCCACATCGACGTCCTTGCGTGCGGCGGACAGAAGTGGCTGCTCAGCCCGTGGGGGAGCGGCTTCGCGTACGTCCGGCGCGAGCTCGTCTCGACGCTCGATCCGAGCCCCGTCGGCTGGATGTCGGTGAAGGGCTCCGACGACTTCAGCCGGCTGATCGAGTACGACCTCACCTGGCGCGACGATGCCCGTCGCTTCGAGGTCATCACCCTCCCCTTCCAGGACATCGCCGGCCTTGGCGCGAGCCTCGCGCTGCTTCACGAGCTTGGACCGGCGGCTGTTGCCGCGCGCGTCGCCTCGCTCGCCGGCGAGATCGTCGACTGGGCGCAGGGGCGGCGCGGCGTCAGGCTGGTGACGCCCGCCGATCCCTCGCGCCGCGCCGGCATCGTCTCGATCATCACCGCTGATCCCGCCGCCAGCTCGGCGCGGCTCCACGCGTCCGGCGTCGAGCACTCGCTGCGCGAGGGGGCAATCCGCCTCTCTCCACACGTCTACAACACCAGCGAGGAGATCCGCCGCGCCCTCGCCCTGCTCGGCGCGGCCTGAGGCGGCGTTGACACCAGCGCGCCGCCGGACCATCGCTCTCGCGTTAGGCAGCGCCGGCGCGCTGCTCCGCCTCTGGCAATACTTCGGTCGCGGCACCCTCTGGATCGACGAGGCGGCGATCGCCCGCAACGTTCTCGGGCGATCCCCTGCCGCCCTCCTCCAGCCCCTAGACTTCGCCCAGATCGCCCCGAAGGGCTTCCTCCTCGTCGAGAAGCTCGCGGTCGATACGTTCGGCGCGAGCGATCGCGCGCTCCGCCTCTACTCGATCCTCACCGCGCTCGCCGCACTTCCGCTCTTCTACGCGCTCGCCCGGCGCGTCCTCGGCGAGCGCGGCGCGCTCCTCGCCTTCGCGCTCTTCGCGGTGCTCGGCCGCCCGATCTATTATGCCGCCGAGGCGAAGCAGTACGGCGGCGACATCTTCTTTGCCTGCCTGCTTCTTCTCCTCGCTGTCCGCATCCTCGCCTGCGACGCCGCGCCGCGGCACTGGCTGCGGCTCGGCGTGCTCGGCGCGATCGCGGTCTGGTTCTCCCAGCCCGCGCTCTTCATCCTCGCCGGCGTTGGCCTTGCCCTGGCGGTGGCGGTCATCCGGCGGAGGATCCCGCTCCGCTGGCCAGCGGTCGTCGCCTGTGCGCTCTGGGCCGTCAGCGGCGCGCCGTCGGTCTGGCTGACGCTGCACAGCCTCGCGCCGCACGAGCAGGCGTACATGCGCAGCTTCTGGCGCGACGGGTTCTGGCCGATCCCCCCCCACTCGCTGCGCGAGCTCGCCTGGCCGCTCGTCAACCTCTACGGCCTCTTCCGCGACCCGCTCGGCATGCCGGTCACCGCGTTGGGCGTCGCCCTCTTCGTCCTCGGAGTGGTCGCGCTCGCCCGCCGGCAGCCCGTGCAGCTCGCCGCACTCGCCGGCGCGATCGTCGTCGTCTACGTCGCATCGGCGCTGCGGATCTTCCCCTTCGACGCGACGGTCAAGGGCTTCAACAAGGTCGCCGCCGGCAATGGCCGCGTCCTGTTGTTCCTCCTGCCGAGCCTCGTGCTGCTCGTCACCGCGGGAGTGATCGAGCTGCTCGCGTCGCCGTCCCGCTCCCTGCATCGCGTCGGGCTCGCGTCCGCTGCCCTCGTGATCGGGGCGCCGTTGTACTACGCGCTCACCGGGGTGCCGTATTCGCCGCAGGACCTCCGCCCCATCCTCGCCGCGATGCGCGCGCACGAGGCGCCAGGTGATCGCCTCTACGTCTACTACGGCGGGAGCCAGCCATTCGAGTGGTATCGCTCGCGCTTCCCCTTCGCGGACGACCACCTCGTGCGCGGGGGCTGCTACCGCCCCGCGTGGCGCGAATACCTCCGCGAGCTCGACGCCTTTCGCGGCACCGGCCGCGTCTGGGTGATGATCGTCCACCCCGCCGGGATCAACGGCATCCACGAGGGTGGAACGATCGAGGCGTACCTCGGAGCAGTCGCCCCGAGGGTCGGGCGCTGGGGGGCGAAGGATGCGTTCGTCCTCCTCCACGACTTCACCCGCGTCCCCGCGCTGGCGCGCCCCGCCGCCGAGTGGCACCCGCCTCCGCGGCGCCTCCCGCAGGACACGGTCTCGCTCGGCTTCGCCTGCACCGGTGTCTTCCCCGGACCGGGCGCGCCTAACGTCCGGTGAGCTTCACCAGCGCGTAGTCGCGTGCCCCCTTCCGCAGCAGTGCGTGTCCGCCGGCGAGCAGCCCCGCCGGCGTGACGGTTCGATCGGCCATCGCCACCCGCGCCCCGTTCACGTAGACGCCCCCCTGCTCGACGAGCCGCTTCGCCGCCCCCCGCGACGCCGCCAGCTTCGTCTCGGTCAGCAGGTCGAGCACGTCCACCCCTTCGGCCGGGAGCGGGAGCTCGGCCGTCGGGATCTCCCTGCCTAACGCGTCGATCGCGCCGGCCGACAGCGACCGCGCGTCCGCCCCGCCGAACAGCAGCGACGACACTTCCTCCGCCACTCGCGCCGCGTCGGCGCCGTGCACGCGCGTCGTCACTTCGCGCGCCAGCGCCCGCTGCGCCTCGCGGCGCTCGGGATGCTCGCTCGCACCGCGCTCCAGCTCCTCGATCTCCCCGCGCGGCAGCAGCGTCAGGAAGCGCAGCCACCTCCCGACGTCGCGGTCGTCCGAGTTCACCCAGAACTGGTAGAAGCGGTACGGCGAGGTCAGCGACGCATCGAGCCAGACCGTGCCCCCTTCCGTCTTCCCGAACTTCGTCCCGTCGGCCTTCATCATCAGCGGCAGCGTCAGGACGTGCGCGTCGCCGGCCCCCGTCCGCCGGATCAGCTCCATCCCCGCCGTCATGTTCCCCCACTGGTCGCTCCCCCCGAGCTGCACCGTGACGTCGTCCCGCCGCTTCAGCTCGAGGAAGTCGTATGCCTGCAGCAGCATGTACGAGAACTCGGTGTACGAGATCCCCGCGTCGAGCCGGGACTGCACCGAGTCCTTCGCCAGCATGTAGTTCACCGTGAAATGCTTCCCGACGTCGCGCATCAGGTCGATCGCCCGCAGCGGCCGAAGCCACTCCGCGTTGTCGAGCAGCACCGCCGGGTTCCGCCCGCGAAAGTCGAGGAAACGTTCGAGCTGGCCACGGATCGCCCGCGCCTGTGCCTCGACCTGGTCGACGCTCGCCAGCGGACGCTCGGCGGTCTTCCCCCCGGGGTCGCCGATCAATCCGGTCCCGCCACCGACGAGCGCCACCACGCGATGCCCCGCGCGCTGCGCGTGCACGAGCCCCATCACCGGCAGGAGCGAACCGACGTGCAGGCTGCTCGCGGTCGGATCGAACCCCGCGTAGATCCCGCGCGGGGTGGCGAGCCACCCGCCGATCCCTTCGGTGTGCTGGTAGAGCAGTCCGCGCCAGGAAAGCTCGTCGAGTAGCGAAAGTGGTTGACCCATGGCACAAAAATAGACACCGCGGGGTGGAATGTGAGGGGACGAGTTCACCGGGTGTGCGGACAATGGCTGCATCCGCCCCGCCCCCGGGTTAGTTTCTCGTCTCGACCACCCTGACTTCTGCCGTGGCTCTCTTTCGGGACTTCCGGCGGCGCCACCCGCGCCTCGTGCGCTCGGCGCTCGTCCTCGCGACATTCTGCATCACCTTCGGCCTCGGCCTGGCCTACGCCGGCTGGGCGCTGGTCTGTCGTGGCGACGAGTGCCCCTCGATCGACATCCTCGAGGACTATACCCCGCGCCAGACCTCGAAGCTCTACGCCGCCGACGGCCGCTTCATCGCCGAGATCGGGCTCGAGCGCCGCACCCTCGTCCCGCTGCGCGACATCCCCGTCGTCGTCCGGCAGGCGTTCCAGATCACCGAGGACAAGCGCTTCTACCAGCACGCCGGGATCGACTGGATCCGCGTCTTCGGCGCCGGACTCCACAACATCCGCTCCGGTGGATACGGCCAGGGCTTCTCGACGCTGACCATGCAGCTCGCGCGCAACGTCTTCCCGGAGCGCATCTCGCGCGAGAAGACCCTCGTCCGCAAGCTCAAGGAAGCGAAGGTCGCCCGTGCGATCGAGGCGAAGTACAGCAAGGACAAGATCCTCGAGCTGTACCTCAACCAGATCTACCTCGGCAACGGGGCCTACGGCGTCGAAACCGCGTCGCAGCGGTACTTCGGCAAGTCCGTTCGCGACCTCAACCTCGCCGAAGCCGCGACCCTCGCCGCGCTGCCCAAGGCGCCGGAGCGCTACAATCCGCGCCGCTTTCCCGATCGCGCCGTCACCCGGCGCAACACGATCATCGAGCTGCTGCACCGCGAGGGCGCGATCTCCGCGGAGGACGCGCGCCTCGCGCGCGCATTCCCGCTGAAGCTCGGCGGCAAGACGGTCTCCGGGGAGGTCGCCCCGTACTTCGTCGAGTGGGTCCGCCGCCAGCTCGACGCGCAGTTCGGCCAGCAGCTCTACGAGCAGGGGCTGCGTGTCTACACGACGCTCGACATCGACATGCAGTCCGCCGCCGAGCGCGCGATGGAAAGCCAGCTGCGGAAGATCGAGAGCGGCGAGTACGGCCGTTACTCCCACACCACCTACGAGCAATACGTCGCCCGCGCCGCCGGCGGTGAGGAAAACGGTCCCAACTCGCCGTACCTGCAGGACGCCTTCATCGCGATGGACCCGCGCACCGGGGCGGTCCGCGCGCTCATCGGCGGCCGTGACTACGACGACTCGAAGTTCAACCGCGCGACCCAGGCGCTGCGTCAGCCCGGTTCGACCTTCAAGCCGATCGTCTACTCGACCGCGATCCAGAACGGCCGCCCCGCGTCATACATCCTCGACGACTCGCCGATCGTGCGCGACCTCGGCAACGGCCAGACGTGGACCCCGCAGAACTACGACCTGAAGTTCGAGGGACCGATCCCGCTCCGCCGCGCCCTCATGCTCTCGCGCAACATCCCGACGATCAACCTCGGGATCGAGCTCGGTGAGAGCGCGGTCATCGACATGGCCCACCGCTTCGGCCTGTCCACCGACATCCCGCCGTATCCGTCGATCCACATCGGCTCCGCCGACGTCTACCCGATCGAGATGGTCGCCGCCTACTCGACCTTCTCGACGTTAGGCACCCGCGCCGCGCCCATCGGCATCCTCCGCGTCGAGAACGCCAAGGGCGACGTCCTCTGGGAGCCGCAGCCCGTCCGCTCGCAGGTGCTGTCGCAGGACGAGGCGTGGCTGATGGTCGACATGCTCAAGGACGTCGTCCAGCACGGCACCGCCTACCAGTCGGTCTGGGGCGCCGGCTTCCGCATCCCGTCGGGCGGAAAGACCGGCACCACCAACGACGGCACCGACGTCTGGTACATCGGCTTCACCGCCGACCTCGTCGCCGGCCTCTGGATGGGGCTCGACCGCCCGCAGAAGATCAAGGCCAACGCGCAGGGCGGCGTCCTCGCCGCTCCGGCGTGGACCGCGTTCATGAAGGAAGTCTATTCGCGGAAGCCCGCGCCGCCCGACTGGCCGCGTCCCGAGGGAATCGTCATCCGCGAGATCGACCGCAGCACCGCGAAGTTGAAGAACCCCTTCTGCCCGGCCGACCTCGTCGGCACCGAGTACTACATCCCGGGCACCGAGCCGATCGAGGAGTGCCCGGTGCACTCGCCGTTCACCGGTGTCCTCGACTCGACCGGCGCGCCCCCGCAGCAGACGTTCGACACCTCGCGCAGCGCCCGCATCACCCCCGGCTCCGCCCCGATCCCGCAGGCGTCGCGCCCCGCACAGCCGGCCACGCCGCGCCCGACGCCGATCCCCGACAGCCTCAACCCGTTCGCCGGCCAGAAGCCGTGAGGCTGGTCGACAACCACGCGCACACCACCTTCTCCGACGGCGTTCTCTCGGTCCAGCAGCTGATCGAGGTGGTCTCGGCGCGCGGGGTCCGGCCCTCGGTCGCCGACCACTGCTCCGGCGACGTTCGCGGGGCGCTCCACACCGTGGATGCTGTTCGCCTCTACCTCGACGAGCTCGAACGTCACGACGTGCTTCGCGGCGGGGAGTTCTGCTGGCACGACTCGCTCTGGCGCGAGCTGCCCGAGCACCTCGCCGCGCGCTTCACCCATCGCATCGGCAGCCTGCACGCGATCTTCCTGCCTGACGGCTCGGTGATGCACGCTTTCTACAGCGCATGGCCCCCCGGGCTCGACCCGCAGCGCTACATGGACGCGCACGTCGAGAACCTGGAAGCGTTCGCCGCCGAGATGCCGGTGGACATCCTCGCTCATCCCACGCTCCTCCCCATGAAGCTTCGCAAGCTGCCGCTCGAGGAGCTCTGGACCGAGGAGCGCGAAGAGCGCGCCGTCGCGGCCCTCGCGAAGGCGGGCATCGCCTTCGAGATTTCGAATCGCTACCGACCGCACGAGCGCTTCGTCCGCCGCGCGGCCGCCGCTGGCGTTCGCATCTCGCTTGGCTCCGACGGGCACACCGCCGAGCAGGTCGGCCAGGTCGCCTGGCCATGGGAGGTCGCCGCGCGCGCCGGGGTTCGCGAGGAGGAGCTCTTCGATCCACTCGTGCACGGCAGCCGCGCTCGTTAGCTTTATCTCATGGCAACCGCCCCCTCCGGACGTACGCACAGGATCTGGCGCGACGGACAGCTCGTCGCCTGGGAAGACGCGACCATCCACGTGATGAGTCACGTCGTTCATTATGGGTCGAGCGTCTTCGAGGGGATCCGCTGCTACGCGACCCCGAAGGGGCCGGCGGTGTTCCGCCTTCGCGAGCACATGCGGCGGCTGCTCGACTCCTGCAGGATCTACCGGTTCGCCATCGACTACACCGTCGACGACCTCGTCCAGGCGACCGTCGATCTCGTCGCGGCCAACGAACTGGAGGCCTGCTACCTCCGCCCCGTCGTCGCCCGCACCGGCGAGCAGATGGGAGTGTTCGCACCCCATGCGCCGATCGAGACCTTCATCATCGCCTGGAAGATGGGCGCGTATCTCGGTCACGATGCGCTCGCCAGCGGTGTCGACGTGCGCGTCTCGAGCTGGCGGCGTGCTGCCCCCGACACCTTTCCGGCGATGGCCAAGGCCGGCGGTAATTATCTCAATTCGCAGCTCACCAAGATGGAAGCGCGCGCCGATGACTACGTCGAGGGGATCATGCTCGACAGCTTCGGGTACGTCTCGGAGGGAAGCGGGGAGAACCTCTTCCTCGTTCGCGACAATGTCCTCTACACGTCGCCCCTTGCGTCGGGAATCCTCAACGGCGTGACTCGCGATTCGGTCAGGCAGATCGCGCAGGACCTTGGCCTCGAGGTCCGCGAGCAGGTGCTCCCGCGCGAGATGCTCTACATCGCCGACGAGCTTTTCTTCACCGGGACCGCGGCTGAGGTCACGCCGATCCGGTCCGTCGATCGCATCGTCGTCGGGGAAGGGAAGCCGGGGCCGGTCACCCTCGCGGTGCAGGACCGCTATCTGGGGATAGCGACCGGGAGGTACCCCGACCAATACGGGTGGCTCACGGCGGTGCCGGCGACAGCCGGCGCCGCACGCTGACGGGGCGCCTCACGAAGCGACGCCCTCATGAGACGCCCGGGCACCGTCGAGCCGGGCGTCTTGTTGCAGGTTAGGCAGGCTCGTAGCTTCGCCAGCGGGAACGCCGCCGCGTAACTCGGCGATCCCCGCAGTCGTCGGAATGAAAGGAGGGAGCGCCCCGCAGCCAGCGGGACATGCTCCACCTCACGCCGCACAGGGAGGCACGTTCGTGATCGTCGGTTGTCTCGCACTGAACGCGTCGTTCGAACCCCTTACGATGGTTCCGCTCCGCCGCGCCCTTCGCCTCGTCATCGACGGCAAGGCCGAGATCGTCGAGGCGGATAGCGGGCGCTCGGTTCGCTCCGAGCGCCTGACGCTCCCGCGCCCCGCGGTGATCCGTCTCAAGGCGTTCGTCCACGTGCCGCGCCGCTTCCGGCGGCAGGTCACCAACACCTTCCTCTTCGCCCGCGATCGCTACCGCTGCCAGTACTGCGGCCGCACCGGCGCCGAGCTGAAGCCGCGCGAGACGCTCACGCGCGACCACCTGATCCCGATCTCGCGCGGCGGCAGCAACGAATGGACGAACGTCGTCACCGCCTGCAGCCCCTGCAATACCCGCAAGTCGAACCACCTCCCCGAAGAGATCGGGATGCACCCGCTGGTCCGCCCCGTCGAGCCGCACTTCGTCCACCTGAGCTGGGCAGTCCGCAAGCTGACCCCGACCCAGGCCCGCTACATCCGCCTCTTCTACGGCGAAGGCGTCCTCCACCAGCTCGAGAAGACGCTCTGAACGGGTGTCAGGTGTCAGCTGTCAGGCGTCAGGCACGGCGGGGAGGACGAACGGTGGCGTTGTTCCTGGCACCTGACACCTGGCCCCCCGTCATGGCTTGAACGTCCCCGTCTTCGCCTCGAAGTGCCGCTTCGTCCCGCCTAACAGCCGCACCACCAGCGTCCGCACCCCGCGTGTCAGCGCCGTGCCGGGGTTGCGCCGCCCGCTCACCGCCGGGCGCAGCTCACCGCGCAGCCACCGCTCGAGCTCATCGAGATCGCTCAGCGACAGCACCTCGACGTCGAGCGTCGCCGCGTAGTAGTACCTTGACCGCGACGGGGCGTTGAGCGGCACCCGCACCGGCCGGCCAACCGCGTCCCCGGCGGCGTTGACGTCGGGGAACCTGCCTAACGCGACGGCCTGCGCGCCGGCGATCCGCACCACCTCGTAGACCTTCTCCAGCGGGTCGTAGCGGACGATCACGTCCCAGGTCGTGCTCGCCTCGAGGCTGTTGAAGAACCCTCCCGTCGACCAGAGCTCCACCCGGAAGCTGAATCGCGCCGGGAACCCGTTGCGCACGAGGTCGCGCAGCTGCGCGTCGGCCAGCAGCCCGCTCCCGCGAATCGTCGGCCCCTCGCGCAGCAGCGCGCCTTGCGCCGGCAGCGTGATGTCGATCCGCGGCCCCTGCTGCGCCGCGGCCGGCGACGCCGACGCCAGCGACGCCGACGCCAGCGTCGCCGCTGCCAGCAGCACCCCCAGCATTCGCGGACTCGCGGAAAACCGGCGACTCATCGTCTAGAAACGGTGCCGGATCCGGATGAACACGTTAGGCGGCTCGCCCGCGGTCGACACCGCCTTCGCCACGTAGAGCCCGACGATCGAGAAGTCGAGACCCGCCCCGACGTCCGTCAGGAAGGTGTTCAGCGCCGGCAGCGTCCGTGTCCCGAAATCCACCGCGTCGGTCACCTCGTTGCGCACCCGCCACCCGCGCCCCGCGTCGACGAACGCCACCACCGCGCCTCGCCCGTACCAGAACGGCACGACGCGCCGCATCCGCTCGAGGCCAAGGTCGACGCGGTACTCGAGCTGCGCCACCGCGATCCGGTCGCACTCCGCCGGCCGTCCCGGGCGCACCGTCGGGCCCGTGCAGCGCAGCTTGTCGCGCCCCGGCGTCCCGTCGTTGAAGTCGTAGCCCGGGAGCGTACCGAACCCCCCGACCGACAGCTGCCGCTGCAGCGGCAGCGGATCGCCGGCGAGCCACCCGCCGGCGAGCACCCGCGTGTTCAGCTGCGTCTGTGGGGAGAGCCGGGTGTAGCGGCGCAGGTCGAGGAGCCCCCGCGTGTACGCCGGCCGCGCCGACTCCACCCGCGCTCCCGGCGCCGGCGGCGTCCGCGACCGCGCGCCAAAGCTGTCCACCTCGCCCCGCCCCCGCTCCATCTCCGCAAACACCGTCCAGCCGTCCCACGGATCGTCAGCATTGTTCCGGGTGTCGAGCGTCCCCGTCATCCGGAACGTGTGATACCTCCCGCCGTCGAACGTCGGGTTCGCGCGCCACGGCTGCGCGTCCCGGAACAGCGTCCACGGATCCCGCTCCCGTCGCGACGCCCATCGCTCGTCCGACAGCGACGCGATCACCGACAACCCTCGCGCCCCCGATATCCCGGCGAACACGGTCCCGCCAAGCCGCGAGTACCAGTCCCGGTAGTCCCGATGCAGGAAGAACGTCGCCAGCGCCGTCTCGCTGTTGCTCATCTGCCACGGCTGCGTCGACTCGACCACGTCCTGCAGCCGGCCGCCGGCAATCAGCTGCACTTCGCCGTTCGTCCGCGCCTCGAGCGTTGCCCGGTGCCCGATGTTCTCGCTCGACCAGCGGAAATTCTCGGCGCTCCGGATCACCCCGAACAGCTCCGCGGTCACCACCCCGCGCGGGATCGGTCGCGTGATGTACGGCCCGGCGTAGATCGGCAGCCCCTCGACCCGGTTGTACGTCGCGAAGTTGCGGAACCGGAAGCCGTTCTCCCGCTCCATCCGCGGCCGGAGCCGCACCCACGAGAACAGCGCCTCCGCGCCCTCCGGTTCCTCGACGGTGATCCCTTCGCCTCCGCCAGCGTTAGGCGTGTAGCGCAGCGGGGCCTGGTACGTCCGCACCTCCCCGGCCACCCGGGCCACGTCCAATCCGCTGACGATCCCGCCGACGACGAAGATCCCTCCGTCCACCCGCGCCCCCGCCCGCAGCGTCACGCTCGCGTTGATCGCGATCACGTCGCCGCGCACCACCCCCGCGATCGTCAGCGGCGCTTCGATCGTCGCAACGTCGCCGTCGACGACCTGGCCACTGTCGATCGTCGTCGCGCTCTTCACGCGCAGCGCCACCGCCGCGTTGTAACGCGATGCCGCCTCCCGGGCGACGAGCGCCGGCAGCGCCGGCGCCGCCGACGGCAGGGTGTCCGGCAGCTGCGCTCCGGCACCGCGCGCCACCGCCGTCGCCGCCGCGATCATCGCCACGCGGGCGACCACGCTCCACCTTCCTGCCGTCATTCTCCATCCTCGGTCGAGCGTTTCACGCATTCCGGCTCCCCCCGCTTCCACTCCCCCCTCCACCTCCGTGACTCCCGCCCTCGGCCACGCCGAGGCGCTTCATCCGCCGGTAGAGGTTCGGCCGATCCGTCTTCAGCCGCCGTGCCGCCTCGGCCACGTTCCCTCCCGAGGAGGACAGCGCGCGCACGATCACCGCGCGCTCGAACTCGTCGAGCGTCTCGGTCAAAGGCCGGTCGAGCGAGGCCGGGTCGGGAAGGGGCGCGCGGGTTGGCGCACCATCGCGATCCACCGGCAGCACCTCGCGCACCTGTTCCGCGTTCACCACCTGCCCGGCGTGCAGGATCGCGAGCCGCTCGACGATGTTCGCCAGCTCGCGCACGTTCCCCGGCCAGCGGTGCCGCGACAGCACCTGCATCGCCTCGTCGGTCCACATCGGCAGCGCGCGCCCCGTGCGCGCACGGTGCAGCGCCGAGAATTGCCGGACGAGCGCTGGAATGTCACCCGGCCGGTCGCGCAGCGGCGGCAGCACGATCGGGATCACGTTGAGGCGGAAGTAGAGATCCTCCCGGAACGTCCCATCGGCGACGCAGCGCGCCAGGTCCTTGTTCGTCGCCGCGAGGATGCGCACGTCGATGCGGATCGGCTTCGCGCCGCCGACTCGCTCGATCTCCCGCGCCTCGATCGCGCGCAGCAGCTTGGCCTGCGCCTCGGGTCCGAGGTCGCCCACTTCGTCGAGGAACAGCGTCCCGGTGTGCGCGAGCTCGAACCGGCCGATGCGCCGCTCGGTCGCGCCGGTGAACGAGCCCTTCTCGTGGCCGAACATCTCGCTCTCCACGAGGTCGCGCGGGATCGCCGCGCAGTTCACCCGGACGAACGGCTTGTTGCTGCGCGCGCTCCCGAAATGGATCGCCGAGGCGACGAGCTCCTTCCCGGTTCCCGATTCCCCGGTGATCAGCACCCGCGCATCCGTCGGCGCGACGCGCGCGATCATCTCCCGCAGCGCGCGCATCGAGGGATCGTCGCCGATCATCTCGGTCACCAGCCCGAGGTCGGCGCGCAGCGCGCGCGCTTCCTGTCGCGCGCGCCGCAGCTCGAGCGCCGCGGCCAGGGCGAGCAGTACTCCTTCGGGCGTCAGCGGCTTCTCGAGGAAGTTCGCCGCGCCGAGCTTCGTCGCCTTCACCGCGTCGGCGAGCCCGGCGCGCCCGCTCATCATCACCACCGGAACGTCAGGCGCGAGCTCGCGCAGCCGGGCCAGGGTGCTGAGGCCATCCAGCTCGCCGGGCATCATCAGGTCGAGCAGCACGACGTCGGGCTCTGCTTCGCGCGCCTTCGCGATCCCCTCGGCGCCCTCCGCGGCCTCGCGAACGTCGTATCCTTCGCTGCCGAGCAGCGCGCCGACCATCCGGCGGATGTTCGGCTCGTCGTCGATGATGAGGACCGAAGCCACGCGCTAGCGGTCGCCGCGCTCGGGCGCCGAACGCGGCGACATGTCCGCCGCCGAACGCTCGGCGAGCAGCTTCGTCGTGAAACGCTGCCCCTCGGAGATGCGCTCCACCTCGACCGCGATCGCCTCCACCGCGTGCTCGATCCGGTCGAGCCGCGCATCCGTCCCCGCCGGGAGCTGCGTGACCTGCGCCTTCCCCTCGATGCGGCGCGCCAGTGCCCGCGCGATCGGGAAGAGCACCGCGCCGATGATCGTCAGGCTCCCGAGAATGCCGATGACCTCTCCCGGATCCGCGTACGTCATCGGCCCTGGCCTCCGCTCACCGCCCGCGGCACCGTGCCGCGATCGCTCCCCCGCTCGGTCAGCAGCTTCGTCGTGAAGCGCTGCGCCTCGGAGATCCGCTCCACCTCGATCGCGATCGACTCGATTGCCTGTTCCATGCGCTCCAGCCGCGTAGCGGGCAGGGAAGGGACCGCCGCCCTGGCCTCGAGCCGCTTCGCCCACGCCGCGAACACCGGCTTCACGAGCATGTAGCCCAGCGGCAGGCTGACCAGCGTCACCGCGGTGATCGACGCGTCGTTCATGACTCGCTCCCTCCCCCCGCGACGCGTGCCGCCGCCCGCTCCGACAGCAGCTTGGTGGTGAAGCGCTGCCCCTCGGCGATCCGCTCCACCTCCACCGACATCGCGTCGATCGCGTGCTCGATCCGCTCGAGCCGCGCATTGGTCTCCGATGTCGACGGCGGCGCCGCCATCCGCGCGTCGAGCCGCTTCGACATCAGGCGGACCAACGGGATCCCCAGTACCAGGGCCACGATCATGAACATCCCGCCGAGCGGGACCAGCACGCTAGCCGCGTCACCCATCGAAATCTCCCGCGAAGGACTGCCGTATTAGACACATGATGTTACTAATTTCCCTCGTCGCCGCTGCCCCCTGCCGGCAGGAGGAAGCGGATCTCGGTGCCCGCGCCCGGCGCGCTGGTCGCCTCCACTCGCCCCCCGTGCGCGTCGATCGTCTGTCGCGCGATCGCCAGGCCGAGCCCCGTCCCCCCCTGCTTGTACGTCACGTACGGATCCCAGATCCGCGCCAGCCGTTCCGGGGGCATCCCGCATCCGTTGTCCCGCACCGAGACGACGACTCGTCCCGCCGCTCCGTCCCCGACTTCACGCTTCACCCGGACGTCGATCGCGCCGCCCCCCGCGCACGCTTCGACGGCGTTGATCAGCACGTTCGACAGCGCCCGCGCCAGTGCGTCGTGGTGCCCTTCGACCATCGGTACCCCCTCGGCCACGTCCACCGTCAGGGAGACGTTGGGCGGCACCGTCGCCCGCGCAGTGTAGCGCGCCAGCTCCCCGACATCCACCGCCGCCGGCGGCCCCTCTGGCAGACGACCGAACTGCGCAAAGCTCTTCGCCATCTCCTCGAGCCGCCGCGACTCGACCGCGAGCACTTCCACCGTCTCGGTGAGCTCCGGTCCCACGTCCCGCCGCAACCGCTCCACCGCGAAGCGAATCGGTGTCAGCGGATTCTTCAACTCGTGCGCGATCTGCCGCGCCGTCTCGCGGAACGCCTCCGCGCGCTCGGCCTGGATCGCCGTTCGTCGCCCCAGCTCGAGCTCGTGCGACATCTGTCGCATTCGCTGGCGGAGCACCTCGAACTCCGGTGCCCCGCGTCGTGCCGCGGTCTCGGGAAGGGTCTCTCCCCGGCCGATCCGCTCCGTCCACTCCACCAGTTCCGCCAGCGGGCGACCGAGCTGACGGCTGAGGTGCCCGGCCACTCGCGACGCGAGGAAGACGAGAATCCCCACCACCGTCAGCGACACCACCACCACCACCGGGAGCGCCCGCTGTCCGACATACCTGAAACGCAGCGCCTGTTCGAGGGAAGCCTGAAGCTCCTGCTCGTGCGCCGCCATCGCCGCCTGCTGCGCTCGGGTGAGGGGGGCCTGACGAGCCGCGGCGATCGCTCGCTCGCCGGTCGCCGCGACGCGGTCCCACGCCGGGCTTGCGCTGAAGAAGGGGATCGCCTTGCCCATCGCGCCAGCCCACAGCAACGTCAGCACGACCGTCGGCACTACCGCGAACCCGAAGAGGATCGCCGACAGCCGCGCACGGAAGCCGAGCGCTCGTGTGTGTGGTTCGACCGGAGTCTCGCTTCCCCCGCTCGCTCCGTCCCCGACGAATGACCCCACCAGGTGTCCTCTGTACGGCTGGTCCATGCGACGGTTTCGCGGCCCGAGCGCACCGGTCCGCCGCCTGCGTCCAAGATAGGCGTCAGCCATCCACCCCGCACGCCCGCTTCCACTTACACCGATGAAGCACCACACCGATTACCTCACCTTCAACACCCGCTCCCGGCAGGAGATCATCGACATCACCGATGCCGTCGAACGCTGCCGCGCCTCCGCCGCGATCCGCGAAGGGATGGTCCTCGTCTCGGCGATGCACATCTCGGCGTCGGTGTTCGTGAATGACCACGAGCCGAATCTCTGGGGCGACATCCTCCGCTGGCTCGAGGATCGCATCGCCCCGTGGGATCCCGATCACTATCGCCACAACTCCGGCACCGGCGAAGACAACGCCGCCGCCCACCTCCGGTCCATCACCATCGGCCATGAAGTCATCGTCCCCGTCACCAACGGCGAGCTCGATCTCGGGCCATGGCAGCGCATCTTCTACGGCGAATGGGACGGCCAGCGGCCGAAGAGAGTGGTCCTCAAGGCAATGGGGGAGTGACGGCAGGGGTCAGGTGTCAGGGGCCGGCAGTGAGGCACTGCGGACGTGCAGTTGCGCCGTGCCTCACGCCTGACCCCTGGCACCTGACAACCGACCCCCGCCGTCGCTCGACGCTAACGGCTAATGGCTAAAGGCTTTGGCAATGGCCAATCGGCCTGATTCGCACTAAGTTCCTAGGCTACCCTGTCTCTCTCACTGGAGGTCGATGTCGAACGTCTGGACCCTGGACCACGTCTTCGCGACGCGTGCGGATGCGCACCCGGAACGAACGCTGCTGGTCGCCGGTGGTCGGACGATGACCTACGGACAGGTGCAGGCGCGCGCGACGGCACTCGCTGCCGCGCTCGCCGAATTGGGAGTGGGCTCGGGAGACCGCGTTGCGATCAACCTGCCCAACTGGCCCGAATGGATCGTCACCCTCCTCGCTGCCTCGCGGCTCGGTGCGGTGATCGTCCCGGTGAATCCGCAGCTCAACTATCATGAGCTGAAGTACCAGCTCCGCCATGCCGAGGTCTCGATCGCGGTCACGGCGGAGCGCTTTCGCGATACGGACTACCTCCAGCTCTTCGAGGACCTGATCGCCGAGCTCCCCGACCTGCAGTACGTCGTCACCGTCGGGAAGGAAGAGCTCTGGTACGACGACCGGATCTTCCAGTTCGAGGACCTCGTCTCCAGTGGCGAGGGACGTCCGGTGCCCGTTGCGCTCGACCTCCGCGACGACACCACCCTGGCGATGATCTACACGTCAGGCACCATGGGGAAGCCGAAAGGCGTCTGCCTTTCGCACCGCAACATCGTCGAATCCGCCGTGCGCAGCTTCGAGGCGATCGAGATCGAGCCCGCTGATCGCGTGCTCGTCGCGGTCCCGCTGTTCGCGGTGTTCGGCTTCAGCGTCGCGGTCGGCACGCTCGCCGCCGGCGCCACGATCGTGCTCCAGGAAACCTTCAACGCGGGCGACGCCATCGAGCTCATCGCCCGCGAGAAGGTTTCCCTGCTGCACGGCGTGCCCACCATGTACCACCTGTTGATGCGCGAGCCCACCTTCGATCCGTCACGCTTCCGCCACCTGCGCTCCGGTGTCATCGGCGGCAGCTCGGCGGCGGAAGATCTCGTCAGGCGGATCCGGAAGTGGTGCGACGTCCAGATCGCGTACGGCCTCACCGAGACGGGGCCGACGGTCGCCATCACACGCTTCACCGACCCCGAGGAGAAGCGCGCCTCCACGGTGGGGCGCCCCCTCCCGGGCGTCGAGGTCCGTGCGGTCGACATCCGCACCGGCGCGCTGCACGGTCCCGAGGCGGTCGGCGAGATCGCCGTCCGGGGATACAACGTCATGCAGGGCTACGCCCGCATGCCAGGCGAGACCGCCCGGTCTTTCACGCCTGAAGGGTTCTTCCTCACCGGTGATCTCGGAATCATCGACGACGAGGGATACCTGCGTGTCGTGGGACGCAGCAAGGACACGATCATTCGCGGCGGATATCAGATCTATCCGCGCGAGGTCGAGGACCAGCTGCGCGCCCACCCCGCGGTCGACGACGTCACCGTGATCGGCATCCCGCACGAAGTGCTCGGGGAGCTGGTCTGCGCCTGCATCGTTGCCGTCGAGGGAGCCGTCATCACGGGCAGTGAGCTCAAGGAGTTCGCCCGCGACACGATGGCCGACTACAAGGTCCCTGACCTGGTTCGCTTCTTCGACGCCTTCCCGATGACCGGGACCGGGAAGGTCAAACGCCGCGAGCTCGAGCGCATGGTTGCCCTCGACGCTGCGGACCTCAGACTTGAGACAACCCAATGAATTCGCGTCACCCGTCCCGACCATCAGCTGCCAAGCGACCCTCTGTCGCACCGATGCACCGCGGCCCGCAGGCCCACGCCACCCCGCAGTCGCAGGCCGTCATCCCGTCCTACGGCGGCTATGCCCCGCAGTTCCACGCGCCTAACGCTGCGCTCCTCATCGACTTCGACAACGTCACGATGGGGATCCGCTCCGACCTCGGGAACGAGCTCCGCAACCTCCTCGGCAGCGACATCATCAAGGGCAAGGTCGCCGTCCAGCGCGCCTACGCAGACTGGCGCCGCTACCCGCAGTACATCGTCCCGCTCACCGAGTCGTCGATCGACATGATCTTCGCGCCCGCCTACGGGTCGTCGAAGAAGAACGCGACCGACATCCGCCTCGCGGTCGACGCGATGGAGCTCGTCTTCACCCGCCCCGAGATCGGGACCTACATCCTCCTCTCCGGCGACAGCGACTTCTCCACGATGGTGATCA
>OEPS010000115.1_pt1 | contig 28967 bp, 19 predicted proteins | sample 1539411 | NCBI WGS metagenome assembly OEPS01 (sample SAMN02671747, study PRJEB22543) | soil metagenome | biome: bacteria | place: China:Hunan Province, Lengshuijiang City | collected 2012-10-15 | depth 0.08m m
GGCTGACCTGATGCCGATGCCCCCGACAGCGGGACCTGTTTGAGCACTTCTTCATAGATCCCCTGGAGTTCCAGGGCCTGGTCGCTGCACAACTTGATACTGGCCTTGAACGGATTGCGATGTTCGAGGTAGCGCTGCTGGTTCTCCAGCACCTCGGACAGCGCCTGGCGCAAGTACTTTTCATCCGTGCTCAGCGGGATGATGGTGCCGTTGACGCCATCAACGATATCTTCAACGGTGCCACCGCCCTGGGTGCTGATTACCCAGATGTCGCGGGCCAGCGCTTCGCGCACCGACAAACCGAAGGTTTCTTTCAATTGCGTCGGGAACAGCAGGACATCGATGCCGGAATAGAACGCGTCCATGTTGGCCTGGGCATAGCCAGGAATGAAGGTGACGGTCCCGGGAATCTTGATGCTGTCGCGCTTGAACGAACGCAAGCCCAGGTGCAGCTGGCTGTCCACCACCTTGAGCTCATAGTCCGAGCGGTCGAGCGCGGCAAAGGCACGGGCCAACAAGGTCACGCCCTTGATCGACACATTGCCGCCGACATAGCCAAATCTGAGCTGCTTGCCCGGTTGTTTGCGGTAGTTGGCCGCAGGCGCGAAGATGCCATTGTTATTGACCCGGATTCGCGTGGCATCAAAGCCGTTGGCGACATACAGGTCCCTGGCAAACTTGCTCGGCGCCAGCAACAGGTCGGCCTTTTTCAGCATGTTGGCCAGCCATTGCTGGCGATAATCGTTCAGCGCCGGATCGTCTACGCACTTGGCGCAGACGTCGCTGGCAATTCTGGTTTGCCCACAGTATTGCCCCTGCTTGTTGATCATGAACTGACGACCACAGATCCACCAGGTGTCATGCAAGGTCACCACAAAAGGAATGCCCGCCTTGCGGCAGCATTCCGCCAGTTGCGCCCCGAGCCCTTGCACCGAATGCAAGTGCACAACGTCTGGCGCAACACTGGCGAGCACGGCCTCGAAGACCGGGATGGTCGCGGGGTTCTCGAAGTATTCGGAGCGCAGGTCGGGCAGCCCCATGCCGATGACCGCCACCTTGTTCACCTCGTACCTCACCAGGCCGTAGGGCGCGGCGTCGGTGACCGGCAAGGAGGTGAACACGAACGGTTGCAGTTGCCCGGCGTCCGCCATCAGTCGCGTCATCTGCTCGGCTATGACCGTGGCGCCACCATAGCTTCTGGGTGAGAAGAATACGTTGGCCGACAGCACGCGTCTGGCGCGGGTAGTGGTCTGCGCCGGGAAGAGCTGGCTGAGCGGCTTCCACCGGCTGCTGTCGGCGTCGGTGTCCTGGGTTTGTTCGATCAGCGTGACCTGTCTGGCGCCAGCCTCGGTCATTGCCAGGGCCAGCGCGGGTGTCGCGGCGATGGCTCGGTCACACGACTGGAGTGCCTGCTGGTACAACGCCACGGCCGCCAGCAGGTTGCCGATGGCGTCGTCGCTCAACGCACTCAGGTCATTGCTCTGGCGATACGCCTGCGGATCGAAGATCAACTCATCAGCCTCCCAGCAGGAGGTGACCTTGAGGCGCCTGGCCTCCTCGATCAGCTCACGCACCTCCGCGCAGGCAGGCACCCGATGGAGGATCACCGCCGAACACATCTGCAGTGCATTCAGGCAAGCGCTGTGCTCCCGCCAGTCAAACAGCCGGCAGCGGTAGCCCAGGCCTTCAAGCGCTTGTTGAATCTGGGCAACGCGAGGTTTCGGGCGTTGCAACAGGTCGAACTCGCTGATCAACACCACTTCATTGGCGAACAGCACGCTGGCCGCTACGTTGGGTTTACCCAGAGGCAGGTGTTTACGCTGTGCATCAGGTGCTTTCCAGAGCAGGCCAGGGCCCTGCTTCAACAACTCCCGCCAGGTCTTTTTCAGGGTTGGATACAACCCGGCTTTCTGCACGTAGGCAAAAAAACGCTGGTCGCCCCGTGGTTCGCTTGCGAGCCGCCGAATCAACCCTGCAACCCTTGCCGTCAAAGGCGTGATGGCGGGTGCGCTGTGGACTTCCTGCAGCACCAGTGCGGCACCCAGACGCTGCCGATGCATCTGCAGCTGCCTTTGCACTTCGGTGCCTGCCAGGGTCGTCTCAACGTGGCTGAATACCTCATCCAGCAACGCCTGGCGCCGGCGGTACATGGCGCGTTTTTTCGGCGCAATGTCCTCCGCTGCACGCGTTGAGGGGGCCAGGCAAATACTGAAGAAGTCCTCGCGAGCCGAAGGTGTTGCTCCATTTTCCAGCCAGATGACATCGTAATTGGCGGCCAGGTCCTGGGCCTTTTCAACACCAAAGTAGCGATGCCGATGATGCCGGTATTCGTCGCCGACGGCGTAGATCCGGGCGGCTCCCACCGTTCTGGCAACGCACTTGATGACTTCGATCAGAAAGCTTCTGGGGCGCAGTCCCTCAAAGTCCTTGGTCAGTTCCCGGTAGATAGTCAGGGACGTTTCACTGTCTACACCTTTGTGAATGCCCTGAACTGCGCCGATAAACAGACACAGCCCCTCCTCGGTGCGACTCAAGGTGAAGGCGATCGATGCCACGCGCAGATCGCCCTGGAACAGGTTCAGCACCAGCTCGCCTTCACGCTTGAACCAAATCGGCCGGTCCAGCACCAGGGTGCAGCCACTGGAATAGCTCGACAGGTCACACAGCGTCAGGCGCTCATCACGCCCCAACAGTAACAGCGGCGGACATTGCCGGGTGACGACCTCATAGTGCGAAGCCACTGTCGCCAGACGCGCCTGGGCATTCCAGCACTTGCTGATATACGGCCACTGCACGACGCCGATGCAATCATCGCCCAACCGGTCAAAACGGTCGCGGCCCAGCGCAGTGGACATGCGCTGCAAAAACGAACGCAGATCCGGCCACTCTCTGGCCATCGCAACCAGCAACTTGAACTTGTTGTTCAGCGCCCGTAATGAATAGCCGGGTTGCAAGGTGAGGACACTTTTAACTATCGATCGACTACGCATAGAATTCTCACTTGTATTCGATCAATACCGTCTTGCCGGCACCGAATCTGTTCAATAGAAACCTGACCTGCCCAAGCATCTCGGGGAACTTGCCCAGCACCAGAAACACGGCCTGCAGCCAGTTTTCGCGCACCGACCTGCCGCCGCGGCGTGCCAGGCGCACGGCTTGCAGCGGATAGGCCGACAGCAGCAGCAATCCCCAGCTGCCCAGCAACGCACAGGCAAGCGCAATCACCAGCGGCAGCCCCAGGCCCCAGAGCCAGGCGCGGCGCGACTCACGCAGCCAGTGACGTTCCGGAGCGGCGCCGTGCAAGTACGCACCTTCGGCAAAGGCATAGCCGGCACGCAGGCTGCGCTGCCACCACTGGCCGAAGCGGGTCATGGCGGCGTCGTGCAGGGTCATTTCCTCAGGCAGACGCCAGATCTTCCAGCCCGCGGCGCGCAGACGCACACACAACTCAGGCTCCTCTCCGGCGATAAGACTGGCGCGATAGCCGGACACGGCGGCGAAGGCGTCAGCGCGCATCAGCGCATCGCCGCCACAGGCCTTGGCCTCACCGATCGGTGTGTCCCACTCCAGATCACACAGCAAGTTGTAGACCGAACGTTGCGGAAACCGCTCGCGGCGCCGCCCACACACCACCGCAACCGCAGGGTGGGCATAAAGAAACGCTTGCGCCTTGGGCAACCAGCCAGCAGTCACCTCGCAATCACCATCGACAAACTGCACATGACGCATCGAAGGCAACAGGCGTTGCAAACGGGCAAAACCTTCGTTGCGCGCACGCGCTGCAGTGAAAGGACGCGTCATATCCAGCGCCAACACCTCGACACCGCGCTGCCGTGCCATTTGCACCGAACCGTCCACCGAACCCGAGTCGACGTAAACGACCTTGTCCGCGCTACCCTCCAGCGAAGCCAGGCAGCGTTCAAGCCGCTGGCCTTCGTTACGACCGATAACCACAACGCCAATGCCTTTCACCATGGGCCTCACTCGCGACGATCAACTGGCTGACTCAGGTGTATTCCATTACTTCAGTGGGCTTTCTCACCTTTATAGTCGCTGGTACGCCAACGGCCAGTGAATTGTCCGGGACATCGATCAATACCACCGCGTTGGAGCCAATAATCACATTGTTGCCAATGCGAATATTGCCCAGCACTTTGGCCCCGGCGCCGATATCAACGTTGTTGCCGATGACCGGCGCAGTGGGTTCATCGACATTTTTCAGGCCGACCACTACGCCATTGCGAATACGGCAGTCATCGCCGAACTGTGCATAGCCGCTGATGACGATGCCGCCAAAATGGTCGATGACGAAGTTGCGGCCGACCACCACCTCACACGGCAACTCGATCCCCGTGACGATCTGCACCAGTTTGAACAGCACTTTGTAGACCAACGAACACAGCTTGCGCAGCAACGCCGGACGCACGCCGTAGCGCCAGCGTCCAAAGCGATACACCAGCATCACCCAGAACCCCTGGGCGCCCCAGTCGCCACGGTATGCACGCAAGTCCGCACGGATATTTTCGAACATGAATTCACCTACCTTGTGGGCTGGCTGGCGAAGCGGGTAGCGAACAACAGCGACCAGGTGGCATGGGTATGCTGCCAACAGGCATTCATCGCCGCCCGGCCGCGACCTTTCAACAGCGCCTTGAACGCCAGCAGCAGATCACCCAGGCACACCAGCAGCATATGCAAGACCAACCCTGGCACGCCGTGATGCTTGCGGAAATACAAGAGCTCGCTTTCGATCTGGTAGTTGGATATCTGGCGACTGGCCGCCTCCAGTTCGGCCACCGACTTGGAGCTTTCACCACCAATGTGCACGACCGTGGTATGCGGATAGAACACCACCTTCCAGCCGGCCTCTTTAACGCGCTTGCAGTGGTCCACTTCCTCGTAATAGAGGAAGTAACGCGGGTCAAACAGGCCAACCTGATCGAGAACTTCCCGGCGCACCAGGTAGAAGCAGCCTGGCAGCCAGTCGCACTCGCGGACCGAACCATGATCCCAGGTCATCTCGTCGACCATTTTCAGCCACGGGAAAAAGCGCCGCAGCCCGGTGCGGGCAACGAAGACATTCAACGGTGTTGGAAAGTAGCGGCAGCTGGGTTGCAGATCCCCCTCGCGCCCCACCAGGCGAACCCCGAGGACACCGCACTCAGGGTGGGCGTCCATGTATGCGATGGTTTTGCCAAGGGTGTCGGCAGCGACAAAGGCGTCGGTGTTGAGCAGCAGCGCGTACTTGCCTTGCAGATGCTCAAGCAATTGGTTGTTGGCACGCCCAAAGCCGACGTTTTTTTCATTACTCAGCAACAACGCCTCCGGGCACACCCTGGACAAACACTCCAGCGAGTTGTCGTTGGAGGCGTTGTCCACCACCAGATAGCTGGCAAGCGCTTCGCTATTGGCCTGGCGCAGTGCGTCAAACATCGGCTGCAACAAGCCTGCGGTGTTGAAGTTGACCACCATCACATCGACAGGCTTGCTAGCCATTGTTGCCGTCCCCGAAGAAATACTGGCGCCTATGCGCCACCAGCGTTGGCTCCAGTTCAGGGTCATAGGCACCATTGCGCTGCTTGACCATGTCCATCCAGGGATACGCAGCGCAGCGTTCTTCGATTCGCTCAACCAGCTGTTCGGTGGAACAGATCACCTTTGCCGGATTACCGCCGACCACCATGCCCGGTGGCACATCTTTGGTGACGACGGCACCTGCGGCGACAATCGAGTCGGGACCGATAGTCACCCGTGGCATGACAATGGCGCCATGACCGATAAAACAGTTGTCCTTGATATCGATGTAACCGACCGAGTCCAGATGCTTGCCGTAACGCACTTCAATCAGGGCCACCACCGCGTCATGGCCGATCAAGGTGCAATCCGACAGCCCGACATAACTGCCAATACGCACCAGGGTCGGGTCGGTGATATTGCAGCCGCTACTGATATGGACATGATTGCCGACCGAGTGAAATCTTCCCCAGCGGCTCAAGTAGACGCCCCACTCGCAGGCATTCGGGTTGCACAGCTTCTTGTAGAGCGGGCTGCCACGCCCGGTTGAATTGACGTAATAGGTCATTGCGTTGCGTATCCATCCAAACATTCGGCCATCCTCGCAAGTGGAGCAAATATGGACTTCCCCTGAGTCGAATCCGGTCTCGTTCTTGTTGGTGCTGACCGAATTGCTCTGCCTATGATCAACCGCGCTATTGCTCGCCTTTCAAACCTGCTGCGTTTTCCTGCTTTTTCAAACAACCTCGGCGCTCGCCAACTTCATTTTGTCATTGAGGTGATCGGCGAGCCTTAACGCGAACTGCAGCAGCGGCATGGTCGGGTTGGAGGCGCCGCCCTTGGCAAAAATACTGCTGCCAGCAACATAGAGATTCTCAGTGCCAAACACCTTGCAGTTGGCATCGACAACACCAGCCTCGGCGGAGGCTGCCATCCGCGTGGTGCCCATATGGTGGGCATGCGGGGAGATCTTCAGCGGTACGGCGGTGTCATAGACGAAATCGTTGAGTTTGACGAAACCAAGCCCCATCTCGGCAAACTGCTTGGCGATCTCGCTGCCGATGCACTTGATAGTGTGCCTGTCGTCAGCGCTCAGCGCCCAATTGACATTCACTTTGGCCACACCCAGTTGGTCTTTTTCGTCCAGCAGCGAGATACGGCTTTGCGCATTGGGAAACTGCTCGATCATGCTGCTGATCACGCCGTCCCCTGGGCAACTGAACTTGGCAATGAATTCAATTTTGCTGGCGACGCCCATTTCACAGGCGAGGTTTTCAAGAAAGTGTTTGACCTCGGCGGTTCTGCCGTACGTGCGCACATCCGACAGTACCGACGTGGCCACATTGCCTTTACCCGAACGGTACTCGGCAATAAAAGCATCGGTGGTGTAGTACTCGCGAGGCTCGGTGCCCTGCCCTTCTTTTAATATGAAGGTGCCCATGTCGATGTTCAGGTGTTCCATGAAGCACCCGCCCACCAGGCCTTGCTTGTTTACGATGCCCGCCGCCAGCAGGGACTCACTGTTGAGTAACTGCCGGGCATTCTCGATGGCACCCGTGGCCAGGATGAAATTGCGTGCCAGCAGTCGCTCGCGGTGCAGGTCGTAATCCGACACCACCGCTGCCATCAGGCGCCCTGAGGCTTGATCGAACTCAAGATCGACACAGTTGCAATTGATGAACACGTCAAGCCCCGGCGTCTCGTTCAGTGCCGTGGCGTATTTCTGCGCAAAACGCGTCGGCGGGCTGAGCAGGAAGCGGTCAGCATCGAATTCGCCCCCCTGCAACCCGGTGTTTCGCGCCTGAAAGCTTGCCCCTTGCGGAAGGTCGACGATATCCATCGCCGCGGGCAGATAGCGCTCGATTTCTGCATAAGGGATGGGCCACCCGGGTAAGTCACCAGGTGGCGAGACTGCGAAATCAGAGACTTCGAAAGGACGGCAGCGGCCTGCCCAGTGATTGGAGGTGCCGCCCAGATAGCGCAAGCGCGTTTCCTCGGCGTACATCTCCAGCCCCGTCGAAGTGCACGCGTAAAACGCCTGGGAGCGTGGCGAATACTCGTGTCCGCCACCTTCGGCCAGTATCACGCTCCACCCGGCCCTGGCCAGTTGCAGCGCCAGCGTGATGCCGGCCGGACCGGCACCGATGATGGCAAAGTCATAAGCGTCGCCCAGCGCTTTTTGCGTTTGATAGTCCTTGATCATGCTTGCGCGTTCCGAAAGTACTCAGAGGGCAACACCCAACCATTGATCACGACAAACCCGGTCTTCTCGGCAGGCTTGGTTGTAACGCCTGCAGAGAAGCCGAACACCGCCCCGCCAACGCCCAAGACCACACAACTGCCCAGAAAGCCCCTGCGACCTAATAGCGGAGTACAAAACTGAAGCTTCCCCATGATCCCAAGACCTATACCAGTTGTCGTTTTTAGAGAAATAACCGGGCACGCCTCAAAGCCAGTTGAAAAAGCTCGTTGCCAGCGCCCCGCACAACGCCCCCACGGCCACAATCGGGAGCACCGCGAGCTCGCGCTTGAGGTCGAAAATGCCTAGCTTGCGGTTGACGTACACAATCAGAACAAGCGTCGGGAACGTATGCAGGGCCACCCCCCAGATCGCATAGTTCACGCCGCCAATGGCTAACAATAACGGTAGCAGCCCCCATAGCGAGACGAGGCGAATAATGTTGTCGATTGCCTGGTATTTCGTCAGTCCCATGGCCAGCCAGACCTGGTGTGCCAAGGTGTAGCGCAGCACCAGGAACGACAGCGACAATATCGCAAGGATAGTGCCTGCCTCGGCATACCGCTCATCGTACATCCAGCCAATGAGCATCGGACTTGCGGTCAGCAGCGCACCGCAGGCAAACAGCGAGACCAGGTCAACCAGCAACTTGAAGCGCATGTACAGCGCCTTCAGGCGTTCACTGTCGCCCTCTCTGGCGGCTTCACTGAAGGCCGGCAGGGCCACGGCGCCGAACAGTTTCATCAGGCCGGTCTGGATCGAACCGAGAATCAGCACAGCAATCGAGTACACGCCCAACTGCGCCGCGGTCATGCTGGCACCGAACCAGATGCGGTCGCCATACATGGCCAGCACGCCGACAACCGACGACACCAGGATCCAGCGCCCGAAATTGACCAGCTCGGTCAGTGCCGAGCGATCCCACTGCAGGCGGTTACGCGGCCCCTGCAGCGCCACATGGCCAAGAACAGTGCTGGCCAGGGACGCCAACACGCTCGCGATTACCAGCGACCAGATCGAGCGGGTGAAATAGCCGATCAGCAACATCACCACCAATCCGACGACCTGCGATGTCAGATCGATCAGCACCACGCGCTTCTGTTGGAAAGTTCGCACCGCGACATCTATCTTTGTCGATTGGAAGCCGAAGATGATTGCCGATACGCCGGTGATCGCCAGCACCCACGGCAGCTCCGGTGCGGCATAGGTGGAGCCCTCAGGCCACAGGTTGGCGAGCTGGGCAAGCCAGGAAGCGACGGCCAGCAACAGGGTCAGGGAAAACAGCACAAAACCGCGGATGATCTGTACCGTCCAGGCGGTATTGAGGAACAGCGGATCGTCGCCGCGTCGGCTCTGGATAATGTTCTGGCGTAAACCAACATCCGATAGCAGGTGCAGGAGCACGGAAACCGTGGTGGCAATCACCATCACACCGAACATTTCCGGGACCAGCAAGCGGGCAATGATCAGGTTGCCGCCCAAGCGCAGGACTTGCGATAGCACCAGTGACAGTACGTTCCAGGCCCCCGCCCAGATGGCGCGTCGCTTGAGGCTCACCGGTGCTGACACATCAATCGACGGCATGACATCAATCTCTGACTGAATGGCTAGAAGTCACTATAGTTTCAATTAGCCATGATGCTAGCCGTCATCCACCAAGGGACAGGTGCCCATCGCCAATGCCTGAACATTTTCGTGCGCTCATCGTCATTCTGTTTCTGGCCAGCATCGTTTTCATCCTTGCCCGCCGGCCAGCAACAGACCTGATTCCGTACCGCGACTTCAAGCGGCGACGCAACCTGTGGTTCGTCGTAACCCTATTGGCGTTTTTCTCCCACAGTTTCTGGTTGTACGCCGCAGCGGCGGCGATCATTCTGACCCTCGCCGGACGACGCGAACGCAATCCCATGGCGTTGTTCTTCCTGCTGCTCTTTGCTATTCCGCCGGCGTCGGTGCAGATTCCCGGCTTCGGGCCAATCAATTACCTGTTCGAACTCAATCACGTTCGCATACTGACGTTGTCGGTATTGCTACCCGCTGCCCTGTACCTGAGCAAACAGAGCGACACCCTGTCCTTCGGCCGCACCTGGTCCGACAAGCTGCTGGCTGCCGGCCTGGTGCTGATGAACCTGCTGTACCTGCGCGAAACCACCCTCACCGACACCTTGCGCCAGACCCTCTATCTCTATGTCGACGTGTTCCTGCCGTATTACGTCGCCAGCCGGGCACTGAAGGATCTGAGTGACTTCAAGGACGCCCTGCTGGCCTTCGTGCTCGCCGCGTTCGTCCTGGCGATCGTCGGTGTCGCCGAGTTCACCCGCCACTGGCTGCTGTACAACGCCCTGACGGACGCCATGGGTGTGCAGTGGGGCATGTCCAACTACCTGAGCCGGGGCAACTCATTGCGCGCCAGCGCCACCACCGGCCAGGCCATTGCCCTGGGTTACGTCATCAGTGTGGCGATCGGCTTTTTCCTCTTCGTGCAGGGCTATGTACGCAGCCGCTGGCAGCGTTATCTCGGCGCCCTGCTACTGTTTGCCGGGCTGATTGCGCCGCTGTCGCGTGGCCCGTGGATCGGCGCCGTGATCATCGTTGCGGCGTTCATCGCAACCGGCAAGGGCGCGACCAGGCGCCTGACCGTGCTTGCCCTCGCGGGGGTGCTGGCAATTCCGCTACTGACCCTGGCCCCCGGTGGAGACAAGGTGCTCGACCTGCTGCCCTTCGTTGGCAACCTGGAAAGAGAGAACATCACCTACCGCCAACGCCTGCTCGACAACTCGTGGATCGTGATCCAGCGCAACCCCTTGTTCGGCTCATTCGATTATCGCAACACCCCTGAAATGCTCTCGATGATTCAAGGCCAGGGCATCATTGATATCGTCAATACCTACGTGAGCCTGGCGCTACGCACCGGCCTGGTCGGGTTGACGCTCTTCGTGACGTTCTTTCTCAGCGTTCTGCTGGGGATCCGCAAGGCCTTGCGCGCATTCCCCGACAAGGACGATGAACAGCGACAGCTCGGACGGGCGCTGCTGGCAACGCTGGTCGGGATCATGGTGATCATTTTTACCGTCAGCAGCATCACCGTGATTCCCGTGGTGTACTGGTCGGTCGCCGGCGTGGGCGCGGCCTATGTGCAGATGGTCCGCAGGCTCAGGTACACCCAGACCGAAAACCTTCTCCGTGCCGGCTTTCAACCCAGGTAATGTCGATGACCTCACGTGCTCTGCGCCCCTTCATGCGGGCTTCGGCATTCATTTGCCTGGCCATCTTGCCGCTGACCAGCGGAGCAAGCGACTGGACAGTCCGTGTAGAGGAGCAAAATGGCCTTCCGGTCCTGACCCGCGGCGGTGGCCCGGCGATGATTTCCAGGTTCGACTTCTGGGCCGCCGACTGGGGCTGGACCGGTTTTCCCACGTCGTTCAAGGTCAATGCGCCCTACAGCTATACATTGTCGGGCAGCAACAAAAGCCTGGACTTCGATCTGCAGGCCGATATCCATAAGCAGTCATCGCAGACATTGACCTGGACCTTCGAGCTCAATGCCCACAGCCAGAAGTCCAACGTTGAGGGCGGCGGCATGGTTTTCCAGTTCGACCCGGAGCTGATCGCAGGGGAAATGGGTGACCCTGTGTTGCTACCCGACAATCGTGGCTGGTCCTGGGGGAAAAGCCAGGGCCGACGCTTGGAGATGCGCTTCGAGCCGCCGCTGGCGAAGGTGTATTTCGAGCAGGGCAACAGTGCGCAAGTGCGTGCGTTCTTCTACAAGGGGTCCATTCCCGCCGGTCGTCAGCAGGTCAAAGCAGTGTTGAACCTGACCGGTGACATTGAGCTGGGCCAGACCCCGAGTGAACGTTTCGGCCTGGCAGACCCTGCCACATGGCCAGACGGCCAGCTCGACTGGCGAACCTCACCGGTCGACCTGTCTTTTCTCAATGCCTCGGAAAAACCGGCCGGCAAGCGCGGCTTCGTTAAAGCCTCCGGCGAACAACTGCTGTTTGCCGACAACACCCCGGCGCGCTTCTGGGGCACCAACGTGTCGGCGTATGCGATCTTCAACACCTCCGACCTTGAGATCAAGCAACAGGCCAAACGCCTGTCGGCACTGGGCTTCAATCTCGTGCGCCTGCACCACCATGACTCGCCATGGGTCAGCCCGAACATGTTTGGCAAGGCTGACGCCATCGAGGACACCCAACAATTGAGCGCGTCCTCGCTGAAGAAAATCGACTGGTGGATCAAGTGCCTCAAAGACGAAGGCATATACGTCTGGCTCGATATGCACGTGGAGCGCGCCCTCACCGCCAACGACAACATCTATGCGTTCCAGGAGTTGCCGCAAGACCAGGGTAGAGCCGGCCTCAAAGGCTACGCCTATGTGAACATCACGCTCCAGCAGGCCATGAAGCGCTTTGCCGAGGATTACCTGACCCATGTAAACGCCTTCACCGGCCTTGCCTATAAAGACGATCCGGCAATAGCGGCAGTATTGATCACCAACGAAAACGACATCACCCAGCACTTCGGCAATATCCTGCTGCCGGACAAAGAGGTACCCAAGCACAGTGAGCTCTACATGGGTGAGGCCAGGGCCTTCGCCAACCGCCACGACTTGCCGGCCGGACAAACCTGGCGCGCCTGGGAGTATGGCCCGTCGAAGCTGTTTCTCAACGACCTGGAGCGGCGCTTCAACGTCGACATGATCGAGCACCTGCGCAGCATCGGGGTAAAGGTCCCCATCGCCACCACCAGCACCTGGGGCGGCAATGGCCTGAGTGCCTTGCCGGCGCTGACCGCCGGCGACGTGATCGACGCCCACAGCTACGGCGGCGCCGGTCAGCTGGAGAAGAACCCGCTGACCAGCGACAGCATGGTCAACTGGCTCGCCGCCGGCCAGGTCGTGGGCAAACCGCTGACGGTCACCGAGTGGAACACCGAGCCCTTCCCTACCCCCGACCGCCATTCTCTGCCGCTGTATATTGCCGGTACCGCCAGCCATCAGGGCTGGGACGCACTGATGCAATATGCCTACAGCCAGCAAGCCTTCGACGCCGGCTGGATCAGGACGGGCAACTGGAACGCCTACAACGACCCGGCGATGATCGCCACCCTCCCCGCTGCGGCCTTGCTCTACCGGCGTGCAGATGTCCACGAAGCAACCACCCGTTACGTCTTCGCGCCAACACCAGACACCCTGTTCAATCAACCGATCACCCCGAACAACTCGGTGCTGCTGCGTACCGCCATCGAGAAAGGCAAGCTGCAAATCGCCATGCCCGAAACCGCCGAACTGCCATGGCTACAGCCGGCTACCCTCGCGCCACAGGCGCAGGTGGTGGAGGATCCTGGCCGGTCGCTGCTGGACGTTGGCGCCAGCGAGTCCACCAGCGACACCGGTGAACTCACGCGCAACTGGCAGCAAGGCCTGTACACCATCGACACACCCCTGACCCAAGCCGCGACCGGCTGGCTCGGCGGCAAGACCATCAGCCTTGCCGACATTCAGGTACAGGTGAAAACCGCCTACGCCAGCGTCGTGGTGCAAAGTCTTGATGCCAAGCCGTTCAGCCAATCACGGGAGCTGCTGATATCGCTGGGTACCCGGGCGGTGCCGAAAGCCGATGACATGACGCCGTTCAATGTCGAACCCCTCGAAGGCACCTTGAGCATCAAGGCCCCTGCTGGCTTGAAACTGTACAGCTACCAGGCGCGGGCGCCGATGAAAGCGCTGGCTGCGACCTACCAGGACGGGCGTTACCTGATCACCTTCGACGCTAAGCAAATGTCCAACTGGCTGTTCTTGAAATAGGCCATTTGGCCTTCTACAGTCAAAGCAGACTGCACCGTTTGCACACCAACAGATGCCAGGAGGTTCGGATGGAGTTTTTGGTTGTCGGCGGCGCAGGCTACATCGGTTCGCACATGGTCAAGCACCTGCTCGGCGCTGGCCACGACATAGTAGTTGCAGACACTTCCCCCGCCGGGCCTGTCGTCAAATGGGTCGAACTGGACATCGCTGATGCCCATGCGCTGGACACCCTGTTCGCCGAATATCACTTTGATGCAGTGTTCCACTTCGCCTCGTTCATTCAGGTGAGCGAGTCTGTCACTGACCCTGGCAAGTACTACCAGAACAATGTGGCGGCGACGCTGACATTGCTACAGGCCATGGTCCGCGCCGGGATCAGCACGCTGATATTCTCCTCGAGCGCAGCCGTCTATGGCGATCCACAGTATGTGCCGATCGACGAAGAACACCCCAAGGCGTCGATCAATCCTTATGGGCGCAGCAAGTGGATGGTGGAGCAAATACTTGAGGACTTCGACCATGCCTACGGGCTGAAGTCGGTGTGCCTGCGCTACTTCAACGCCGCCGGTGCTGACCCTGACGGGCAGCTGGGCGAATGCCATGAACCGGAAACCCACCTGATTCCATTGATCCTTCAGGCCGCTGCCGGCCGCCGTGCATCGGTCACCGTCTTTGGTCGTGATTACAGCACGCCCGACGGCACCTGCATTCGTGACTATGTCCACGTCAGTGACCTGGTGTCAGCCCACTCACTGGCCGTGGACTACCTGCTGGCGGGCGGTGCAAGCACGGCGTTCAACCTTGGCAATGGCCTGGGGTTTTCGGTGCAGCAAGTGATCGATGCCGCCTGCGCCGTGACCGGTCGCCAGATCCTCACCAGCGAAGCCCCGCGCCGCGCCGGCGACCCGCCACGACTGGTGGCCGATGCCAGCAAGGCCAGGGCGGTGCTGGGTTGGCAGCCGCAACATGCGTCGCTCGAAGAGATCGTCAGCCACGCCTGGCACTGGGAACAGTTGTATCCCTGGCACTAGCTGTAGGAGCGGATTCACCGGGACGCCGGACCGCCGCGATGGGGCGCAACGCGGCCCAAAAAATGGGACTGCTACGCAGTCCATCGCGGCGGTCCGGCGTTCCGGTAAATCCGCTCCTACAAAGCCAGGGCGTACCCCTACCTAATAATAAGAGCGCGGCTGCGGACCTGCCTTGTTCAACACCGTACCGATCAGATTGGCCGTCGCCAGATGGTACATGCAGTCTTCGATCTCTTTCTTGTTGTTCGAACCGTTGGCCACCACCAGCAGCACACAGTCGAACTTGGGCAGCAAGGTGATCGCATCGTCGGAGCTCAACAAGGGCGGCAGATCGAAAATGCAGATACGCGAATCGTAGCGATCGCGCAGCTCGCCAATCAGGTTGCTGACCTTGGGTGATGACAGCAACTCGGTGGAGAGTGGAATGGGCTCGCGTGTCGGCAACACCACAAAACGCGGCAATGTCGGGTTGACCATCACCTCTTCCAACCCGGCCTTGTTGGACAGCAGCTCATTGAGCGACTTTTCCATCGACAGCCCCAGGCTTGCCCCGACCCTGGGGCGGCGCAAGTCAAAATCGACCAGCAATGCCGTCTTGGTGGTGTGATGGGCAATGCTCATTGCCAGGTTGATGGCCAACACCGTCTTGCCCGCTTCCGGCGTGGGCGAGGTAATGGCGAGCGTGCGCCAGCCATTCTCTTCCATTGCCTGCAGCACCTGGGTGCGCAGCAGGTCGAACGACGAACTCAGGTTCGAGTTCTTGTTGTAAGCGACAATCCGATGGCGCTCCAGGTGTTCTGCGCGCAGCGGCACAACCCTGGTTTGCACATAGTCGAACTGACCGGGCACTTCCGGTTGCTCGGAAGGCGGCGGGACATCCGCTGCCGGCGAAGCATCCGGGGTGACCTGATGAATATTCTTGCCAAAAACCGAGGTGATCCTGTCCATCTTTGCTTTCCCTATTCAAATCTGGCCATAGCTTTAAATAGCAGAAGATCCAAAGGCATGTAGAACACGTGCACCAGCACCAACAGAATAGCTATCAACACCAGCCCGGCGAGGAGCAGCAGCTTTCGCCACTTCTTGCGTTGAGCCAGGTCTGCCTGTGTAGGAATATAGGGAATAGCCACCAGCACGCGCCGCCCCACCACACTCTCCAGGGCCCCTACACCGCGCACGCGCTGATTCAACATTTCCAGCAACATCACCAACGCTGCCCCCCCGGCCGGTGCCAGCACCAAGCCCAGCGCAGCGATTTTCTTACGGTTCGGCTTCTCCGGTTTCTCCGGCATCATCGGCGGCTCCAGCAGCACAAAGCGTTCGGCTTTGTTCTCCTGTTCCAGGCTCTCGGTGATTTTCGCGCCCATTTCCTTGGCACGAATTTCTTCGTACTTTTTGCGCGCGTTGTCGTGATCACGCATCAAGGTGACCAGGCCGCGCTCGACTTGCGGGGCTTCGAGAATCTCGGCCTCGTAGCCTTCCATCTTCTTCACCAGCTCGCGCTTTTGCTCGGCCAGTGAAGCAATACGTTCCTGCGCCGCGCCGATCCGGGTGCGCACCCGGGCAACATCCAGGCTGACCGTAGACGCCGGAGCGCCACGTACGCCAGACGCTTCGAGAGCCTGGATCTTGCGTTTGACGGCAACCACGTCCGGGTGCACGTCGGTGTACCGGGTCAGCAACCGGGTGTACTCGGCCTTGAGGCTGGGCAGATCCTGCGGCTGATCAGCAGCGGATCTGGCACCCTCGGTCTTGGTGGTCAAGCCGGCGTTGGCGGCAGACAACTCAAGCTCAAGATAGCGCAGCTCTTCCTGCGCAGTTTTGTAGTCGCGGTCGACTTCCCTGAACTCGAGTTCCGAACGCGACAGCATGCCCATGCGCAGCGCCTGATGCTCGGGCAAGGCATTGGCATGCGTTTGCTTGAAGTCGGCCAACTGGTTTTCCAGGCTGGCCAGCTCGGCGCCCAGCTTGTTCGCTTCCTGCGTCAGGAACACGGTGGTTTCACTGGCACGCTCGGTGCGTTGTTTGATGTTTTCATTGAGAAACAGCGTGACCAGTTCGTTGGCCACCTCTTTGGCAACCTCCGGGCGCTTGTGCTCGAACGACACGTTGAAGGCCACCGTCGCCTCGCCACGTCCTTTGATGAACGTACTGAGCGTGGCCACAACAATTGAGTTGCGCATCAGGTCGATCTTGTCGAACTCGCTGAAGCGCCCACCCTTGTCGGCAAACAGGTTGTACTTGTCGATGATCCGCAACAAGTTCTCGCGGGTCATTACCCGCTGGCGAATGACTTCGATACGTTCATCGGCAAAGCTGTTGTTGTTCGCCGACACCAGGTCCGGGGAAATCTGCTGCGATTCCACCAGAATGGTGCCAGTCGATTGATAGATCGGCGGGACGGTAACCGCTACGACCACGGTTACCGCGAGAATGACCACGATGCTCACCCCCAACAGCAGGGCCCGGTCCTTGATAATGGCTATGTAATCGTTGAGGGAAAGCTCGTATTCAGATTTCATAGAGGCCACTCTGCCGAAGTTCAGAGGTCGGGAAATCTATAGGTCAGGGTCATACCAATGATCGTGCCTACAGCATCTGACAAACCGTCTTGCTGGCGTTCCTTGTACATCAACGATAGGCGCAGATCGCAAAAAGGCGAGAGTTCTCGACTGGCCCAGGCACCGTAAGTTTGCAAGGTGTTTGGCGTCTGCCCTTTACTGTCTTGCCAGGAAGCATCGAGGCCGACACGGCTGACCTCGCTAACCGCGTAACTCCAGTCACCACGCACCGAATCAACCTCGCTGAAGCCACCCTCGGCGCTGGCAACCGTGCTGCGTTCTGCGTTGATACTCGCATCGACCCGCTCCCCCCTGTAGAGAAGAGAAAGCCCCCCTTCCCCGCGGCGGCCACCGCCGTCACCGGAGACTTCGTTGACGCCCACATGCACATCACCTTGCAGACGCTCGGAGAACTGGTACCTCAGCCCGACTACCGGGCTGTAGCTGTTCGAGGCGCTGGCGAGGGTTTCATCATCCGGCTCGTAGCGCTTGGCACCAATCCCGGTGTACACATCGGTACGTTCGCTCCAGGCATAGGTCCAGGTCAGATCGTTCGACAGCTCGTCATAACCGGTCAGCGTATCAATGTCGTACGTGGCGCTGGAGAACCTGGTTTCGTTGGACAAGGTGCTGCGCTCGGTCAGGGCACTGCGCCAGTTCGCAGCCAGCACATACATCTTCTGCGTGCCATCGGTGGTGGTGACCACACCGGTATCCTGAACAGCAGAAGACAATGTCGAACTTTCATTGTATTGCGCCGAGAGGCCATAACCGCCGGTTTCGGTCTCGCGCTGCCAGCCCAGAATCACGTTGGGGTCTTCACGGTCGTCGACGATATCGGTGTCAGACGAGCGCTGCACCCGCACCCCGAGACCCAAACGCAACTGGTCGCGGTCGAAGGTGCCGACGAGGCTGTAGTCAGGGGCGATAATGGTACGCGTCACACCCTCCTCCCCAGACGTCAACAACAACGGGTTGCTGTCATACTCGACAGTTGCGGGCAGTGCTACCGAAGACTGCCAGGTGGATGCTTGGACCATGCCCGGAAACGGCAGGATCAGGAATGCTGTGGCAACGCCAGTTATTCGCAATAGAGGCACTAGAATTCTTATTAGGTCAGGCAAGTTAAGGTACGACCAGCGTATCGCCGGCCCGGAGCTGGATATTGGTAGACATATCGCGCCCGGAAATCAAATCTTTATAGTTCACGGGCAATATTTGTTGGCCACGAACCACCTTGATGGCGCTTCTGTCGGCGAACTTGTCCAGCCCCCCTGACATGCTCAATGCCTGTAATACTGCCGTCGGGCCAGCCATCTGCACCGGACCTGGCTTGATCACCTTGCCCTCTACATAGAGCAGATTACCGGCAGCGTTCTTGACCACCACACTGACGGTCGGATCGGAGATGAACTTTTCGAGCCTGGCAGCGACTTTCTGCTCGACTGCCGTGGCATCAAGCCCGGCCACATCAATGCGCCCTGCCAACGGGAAGGTGATGCTGCCATCGGGAAGCACGTTGACCTCCCCTTGCAGCTTTTCATCACCCCAGACGGAAATGGACACCACGTCGCCGGGATTGAGCAGGTAAGGGGAATTTGTTTCGACAGCGTTGCCAGCACCAGACCAGACCACTAGCACGCAGAGCACAGACGACATCAGACGTGACATGAGGATCCCTCCGGCCATGCGGCCATGAGCACTATATGAGAACAGCACACAAGCTCTCGCTCTGTTCGCAGCCCTGGGCTTCAGACCCTGAAACCCGCTGCGATGGCTTCGGTGTTGGCGAAGCCCGATACCGCGTCCCTTGATCGGCGCTGCCCGAGGGCGGCCGACCCATGGAATATAGCAATGGCTTGCGAATTAACAAGCGGCTATCGAAGCTGGCGACGCGACATCAACACATCCACACTTACCGTGATACTTACTAACTTCGCTTACACTTTTCGTCTGTTGGCGACAGCAATAAAACCAATCACTGCAAAGCCAAAAAGCCAGCCCGCCGTGCCAATTGGCACGACACTTGTTTTATTAACAAAAGAATCGGCGGCCCCCGCCGCCCCGCTCATGAGCACCAGCAGAAAAATCGACTTGATCAACAGTGTCGAGCGCATAATCCCCTCCAGAAAGCCTGGTAAAGAAAAGAACAAACTTGATGCGGCGGGCGGAAGATTCTTACGTTGTTGAATTGAGCTTATGAGCACAATGACATTACGTCAACGATCCGACACCATAATAAATCTCAATGGGAAGCGCCGGATCGCGTCAGAATTCCGTCAGCGAATTTATTCAGCATCAGCCCCTTTTGGCTGATCGCTCTAGCCCGCCATTCTGCGGTCAACCTGGGTGTAATCCAGTCTATTGACGGTGAAAAAAATCATCCGAAATCGTCTCGAAAATCGCTTGAGAAAGGCGACAGGTAACCGCCGCCCGCACGATTCTGGTGCCAAAACGAGACAGGAAGTGTTTCATCGGTGAGAAGTTAAATACGAATATTTCTGCTTCGTAACCAGAGCTTTTCTATTGGAAGTTCAGACATGCGTCGAACACGCAGCGATGGCTGCGTGCTGACTGGGGAGCAACTTTCGACGGTGCAGAAGGTAGGCTGAAACAGGACGTCGTCAGGCTGGAAGCAGGTCCAGCGTACGTTCAACCTCTTCAATATCGATGGTGAAGCCGTCACCTTCTGGCGTTCCAACCACAAAGCCAAAATGCTGGTTGTCACGATCGGTGAGGAACTTGTAGTAGCTGACGAAGCGGTTCGGTGGCTGCAGTACCAGCAACGAGCCTCCCGGCTGCAGTACATTGACGCCATGAACCAGCTGGCTGCCCTCGACCCCTATCACCGTCCTCGCGCCCGCACAGGTGGCGACGATGGTAGGGACATCAGACTTCAAAGGGTCAAGGATGCGAAAGCCACGGGTTTTGTGCAGGTGCTCGGCGAGTTCCAGTTCATTGCGCAACAAACGCAAGTCACCGGCGCCCCCGCGCAGAATGAATACGCCTGGGTGCGAGGTATAACTTACGTGCGACAGCAACTTCTCGCCCATCGCCCGGTAGCGTAAATGCCGGCTGCGGTTATTGCTCAGATCGTCGAACAGCACCAGCTCACGAAAATACGCACTGCGTAAGCGCAGCGGCTGCATGCCAAGCCAGTGCTCATAGGCGGGTGCCTGGGTAAACAGCGGATACCGGGCGGATGGTGCGGTGGTCACTGGCACGCCTTCGTTGCAGGCCAGCGCGTAGGTCACGCAGTCTTCCATCAACCAGGTACCAAACCAGGTGTTGCCATTTTGTGTGCAGTAGGCGGCCCCACGCTGGATCTCGGTGTCGATGACGATGCGTGGAAAGGTCTTGGGGTTGAGCGACAGCCACAGGCTGGCGTTGCCCTTGTACAGGGCGCCATCGATCAGGCAGACGTCCTTGATCAAGTGGCCACGTGTCGGGCCAAGGTCCACGCTCAGCCCTCCGTGCATGGTACGGGCAGGATGCTCGAACGGAAAAAAACGCGCCTCCCAGGCGGTGACCCGCTCCAACTGATTGGGCAGGAAAAAAGCCGGAGGCGAAACCGCTGTCTCACCCGGGGCAATATCCCAGCTTTTCGCCGCAACATGTTTCAAGTTGATGTCTGCTTTACCTGCAAACCATTTCCTTGCCATGAATTTATAGGCGGAAAGTGAAACTCTTTTCTGTCTCTCAGCAACTAATGTGCTGAAATTCGAGAAATTGCTTTCCATGAAGGGCACTCCCTCCAGGGTCCGATAATAGCCAGGCGTAACGCCCTGCAACTTTCTCAACCCTGAACACTTTTCAGTTGGAAGGAATCCTTTCCATTAAGGGTGGGGACTGTACATTGGCGTAGCGACTACGCAAGGTTTCGACAAACAGTTCGCCCGAACTTTTGGCACCATAAAGATAAATCTTGTGCAGGCCGCCAAACACCATCTCGTGATAACGATCAGCGACTTCATCATCGCTCGGCCCGTCCGGCAAACCCAGGTGCAGCGTCAACTTGTCGCCTTCGACAGCAAACAATGGCGTGTCCCAGAGAAACTTGGCAGTGCCGGTCTTTGGCAAGCGCACAAACATATAAGCGTGATTACCTAAAGAGTCGATATCACCGCCACGGCGGCGCTTCCACTTCAACAACCCATCGTCTGGCCGCGCCAGGCAAAGACCGATGTCGTAATAATCAAAGCCATTCTCTACTGCCCACTCAAGTGCCATGTAAGTGTTGATAGAGTTGGCTTCCCTGAGTTTCTTGGCATCGGAGAAAACCGCTTCGCAATAACCAAAACGCAACGTACTCCAGTAGCGTTTATTGCCCCGGGTAATTTCACAGCCCAGATGGCATCCCACCACCTCATCGCCCTGCATGATCAAGTCGAGCCGACCGACCGTTTTTGCCAGGCGAAACACCGTCTCGGTAGAGAACTGTGCAGCATGGTCGCCCTGCCTTGCCGTGGCATAAGCACGCAGCAGCTCCTTGTCGGCCATGGCAATCTCTTCATCCGTGAGCGCCTGCTTCATCCAGTACAGCGGCCGGTTCTTGCGTATGCTGCGGCGCAACTCGCTGTCGTAGCGCGCCGTGATCTCTTCCAGCGAGCGCCCCAGCAGCGGGACCACAGCACTCAAGTAATGAGGAACACTCAACGCCCCGGCGGTCGGCATCTCACTGACCACCACCACATGACTCGACCCGGCGGGCGCCGCTGTGTCTTGCGGCACCGGTGAATCCCTCAACGACTTGCCGCCGATGAGCACCTTGGCCACATCCCGGTATTCCTTCCTGCCGACATACAGTACTTCGAACGGGCTTTCCTGCTGCAACCGGAACCGGGCAACCTCCCAGCGCCAGAAACACGCACGGCCCAGCAGGTCGCGTAATTTGTTCAACGCTGTTCTAATCTCATAACGCATTGCTGGCGATACATATTTTCGGACAACAGCCACCAAATGCTCTTTCATTTCTTCGTCCTGTGATGTTGTTATCTGGTGGCAGATCAGTAAAGCATCAAATAGAACCCGAATAGAAAAGCTTGAACGGTATAAACCCCATAACTAACGATGTGATTCATTCACATTCAGTAACAATTAAAGATGCAAGGCCGCGTCTTGGCAAGGTGGATTTTGGCTGTTCTGCCATATGTTTTATGGCGTCAAATTTCTTTCCGTACGGCGTAGATTCAGGAATCTGAGAGCATCGATGCGACTCGCCCCCAGCACTGCCCTCAACAACTATCTACCACCCCAGCCACCCTCACCTCCCGCCTCCTGAGTGCCCCTGAAACAGGAGCACCAGCGATGTCATCCCTAGACCTGGAAAACCCGCACCACCACCTGATCCAACGCCAGCTTCCGGCCTGGAGCCATCAAGCCTCGCCCGGACAATGGCAAGCTCTTCGCCAAACCCTTCTGCCCGCCCAAGGCCTGGCAGACACCCAAGCCGCCTGGTTCGCCAATGCGGCTCCCGACCTGCGCGAAGCGGTACTGGCCAGCCAGGCACGCCTGGCGCACTCACAGCAAGCCCTGGCCCATGCATTGAAAGGCTTGAAGAACATTGCCGACTTCGCCGAACCCCTGCTTGCCCATCAGCTGGCAACTGAACATCAACTGTCCGCGCCACTGCGCAGCACCGAGCTGGTCCACATCCATCACCTCTTTAGCTTCGACACCTACGTCAGCCAGCACGAACGCCGCAGCCTGCTCGAAGCCGCCTTGCACAACTTCGAAGACGATGTCGAGTTCAGCCGCGAAAGCGCCCTGGCCCTGGCAGGTGATGCGCAGGTCGAGAAGACCGTTGTCATTGGCAACACTACGCTGGGCGACAACGAAACGCGGGTAGACATCAAGCTGGAGTCCGAGGCCTACTCGATCAAGCCGTTGAAGCTGCCCCCGCTGGACTTCGCCCGTACCTGCCGGACCCTGGACCTCGGCCAGCGCTACCAGGAGCATCTGCAAGCGCAGTTCGCACCGGCAGCGGTCGCCACGCTGGCCGCCCAGGTGCACAAGGACCGTCTGCGCCTGGCAGCGGACCTCGCCGTCCTCCGCCAGCACATCAACGGCAGCGCGCTGGATCAGTTGCAGGCAATGCTCGACGAGGGTTCGTCCCTGACTTGCAGCCAGCTGCGCCTGTTCGGCATCGACCTGCACGAGGCACTGATCCTCGACCTCGGCGAAGGCGGTCTGCTGCTGTATCTACCGGGCCACACCACGGCACTGCAGGCGTTCGAGCACCTGTCCGCAGTGCATGACCACGTGCGCGACAACCTCCTGCAAGTGGACTTCCGGCAACGCTTCCTGACCTACGTTGCGCGCGATCAGCAGGAGGCGTTCCTCAGTCGCTTGCGGCAAAACCTCGATGCCGATGGCGATTCAGCCGATGACCAGTCCTGGCCTTTGCGCGACAGCGCGGACCTGCATTTGGCACCGGTGGCCATCGAAGGTGAGCTGTTCAGCTTTCTGTATCAGGACCATGTCACCCGCCTCAAAACCGAGGCCCGCCAGCTTGCGGTGCCGACCGCCGAGGCCGACGAGCAGGCACGCAAACGCCGGCTGGCGGCATGGGAAAGCATCGGCCTGAATACACTGATGATGGCCGGCTTTTTCGTTCCCGGGATTGGCACTTTGATGACCGCGGTAGTCGCCTACCAATTACTCGACGAGGTGTATGAGGGCTACCAGGCATGGAGCGTCGGTGATCGCCACCTGGCCCTCCATCACCTGGAAGTGGTCGGGCTGAACCTGGCGTTGATCGGTGGGCTGCATGTGGCCGGCCAGGTCGTGCCCAAGCTGTTCAACAGCCCGCTGATGGAAAGCCTCGACTCCGTCACATTGGCGGACGGCAGCCAGCGGCTGTGGCGACCCGACCTGACGGCCTACCGCAGCCCTGTCGTCATGCCTGAGGGGCTGCGCGCCAATCGCCTGGGCCAATACCTGCATGAGGACAAGTACTTTGTCCGCATGAATGGCCAGTGCTATGAACAACGCTTCGACCCTGACTATCAGCAGTGGCGTATCGTTCATCCTGATCAGCCCGCTGCCTGGCAACCACCGCTGGAGCACAACGGTGAAGGCGCCTGGCGGGGCCAGCATGAGCAACCGCAGTTGTGGGACCTGCCCACGCTGATGCGTCGCCTGGATGAGTCGTTCAGCGAGTTCAGTGATCAGGACCTGCATCTGGCTGCGAAGATCAACGCCATCAGCGAGGCACGCTTGCGCCAGGCCCATCTCGCCGGCGAGCCCACCCCGGTGCAACTTCGCGCTACGCTGGAGCGTCTGGCAGCCATTCGCGACCCGCAGCCCGCCTGGCTGGAGAACAGTGCCCAGCACGTTCACGACGACCAGCCCCTGGTGCGGGCGCTTGAAGGCCTGCATGTTCCAGGATTGAACAGCGCCGACAGCGACCGCCTGCTATTCGCCTGCCTGAACCGGTTGCCGGGCTGGTCACCCAAGGTGCGCCTGGAGTTGCGCGGCGGCAGTCCGCAAGGCCCGCTACTGGCTTCGGTCGGCGCAGAAGACGCTGCGCAGCGCTGCCTGGTGATCACGTCGAGCGAGGGCTACGAGGCTTACCTGGGCGAGCGCCCAGTGCCGTCACTGCGCGACCACGACCTCAGTCGGGCGGTGCTCGAGGCACTGCCTGCGGTGCGCCGCCAGGCCCTGGTTGCCGACACTGGCAGCGAAGGATTACGCGAGCAGATCCAGGCCTTGGCCGACCGTTCGCGACTTGACCTGAGCCGCCGTCTATGGGGACACCCGCGCCCCTCCTGGCGCCCCTCTGGCCGGTTGCGCGGGGGGACCGACCAGCCCTTCGAATTTCCGGCCATCTCACCACTGCGCACCTCGCTGAGCGCCCGTTACCGACGTCTCTATCCGGCTGCCAGCGACGAGGAAGTGACAGACACGCTTTCCCGCTGGCGCCGCAACCTGCGCACGCCGGAAACCGAGTTGCAGCTGCTCGAAGTACGCCTACAGACACTCCGCCGTGACCTGGCAAGCTGGGCGCAAGGCTCGACGCCACGTCAGCGGGCGATCCAGCCGATCATCAATGCCTGGCGGCGCAACTCACTGTTTCCCCTGGCCACCGGCGAACGGATTCAGCGCCTGGCCCTGGCCGACCTCGAACTGGGTGACGAAGACCTGGCCAGCCTGATGCTGCCCGATGACTTCCAGCACATCCTCGACCTTGACCTGTCAGGTAACCGGCAACTGTCTCAACTGCCGTTCAATTTTCTCAGCCGCTTTACCAACCTGCGGCGTGTACGCCTGGACCAATGCCGCTTCAGCCGGCTGCCGCACTTGGTCAACAGCCCGGCCGTGGATTGGCTCGACCTGCAGAACAATCGTGTCACCTGGGACGCGTGGGCGCAGTCAACGCTTGAACGCATGCCGAATCTGCGCGTGCTCGACCTCTCGGACAACCCGCTGCTGCAAGCGCCCGACCTGAGCAGGATGCGCAGGCTGGGCTCTCTGTTCATCAGCAATGCCAGCCTGACGCAGTTACCAGCCGGCCTCGCGCGAATCGAAGCGCCCCTGGTCATTGATCTGTCCAACAACCAGTTCACCGCATTGCCAGAGAACTTCGCCGTGCCCGCACATATCGGTCAGGTCATGGCACTGGAAAGCACGATGCTGAGCCCGCTGGCGCAACTGCAGATCGACGCTTATTACGAAGCGCACGGCATCGACCTGATGGTTGCCGACAGCGACTACTCGGAACTGCTGGGTGACAGTACGATCAGCCAACAGCAGATCTGGAATCGCCTACCGCTGCAGTATCGGCGTGATCTGCGGCAAATCCTTGACCTGGACGCCTTCCTGGACAATGAGCAACAAGCCCTCGCCGAACTGTGGCAGCGCCTGACACTGATGGATGTCAATGCCGGCTTTCGCCAGCGGGCACTGGCGCGACCGGCCGTTGAGTTGTTCGAGCTGATGCTCTGAATCGATCTGGCGGGCCTTCAACCCTGTGCCTGGAAACCGCAACAGGGTTGAACCGGCCTTAACCGACATCACTCACCCACATGGCAGTTGCCGCCGCTCCTGATGCTCGCGCAACCAGGCATTCAGGGCCTGCGCGGGCATCGGCCGGGCCATCAGATACCCCTGGCCCTGATCGCAACCGGCATCGCGCAAGAAGTCATACTGGGCCTGGGTCTCGATGCCTTCGGCGGTAATGCGAAAACCCAGGGCATGGCCCAGGTCGATGATCGCCCGGGTAATCGCCACCGCGTCATCGTCCTGGGGCAAGTCCTTGATGAAGGCGCGGTCGATTTTCAGGTGATCGATGGGCAACGACTTGAGGTAAGCCAGGGACGAATAGCCGGTGCCAAAGTCATCTACTGCGGTAGCCACGCCCATGGCCTGCAACTGGGCCAGTGCCGCGCAAGCCTGTTGCTGGCTTTCCATCAACAGGCTTTCAGTGATTTCCACTTCCAGCAAGGTGGGTGGCAAGTCGAAACGCTTGAGGCTGCGCGACAGGCTCGCGACATAGTCGCTGCGTTCGATCTGCAAGGCGGCAACATTGATCGCCACCGGGCCCGGCAGGCAATCGGCAGCACGCCAGGCGGCGATTTGCTCGCAGGCCAGTTCCAGCACGCGTTCACCCAGAGGGATGATCAACCCCGTACGTTCGGCCAGCGGGATGAACTGCGCGGGCGACACCAGGCCACGTTCAGGGTCGCGCCAGCGCAGCAGCGCTTCGGCACCTTCAACACGGCCGCTGAACAGGTCGATCTTGGGTTGATACCAGAGCTCGAACTCATTGTTTTTCAGCGCCCGGCGCAGGCTGCGTTCCAGGCACAGGCGCTCCTGCAAGCGCTCGGTCATGTCCGGATGATACAAGCGCCAGGCATTGCGTCCGCTCTCTTTGGCCGCATACATGGCGGTGTCGGCGTGGCGCATCAGGTGCTCGCAAGACTGGCCGTGGTCCGGGTACCAGGCCAGGCCGATGCTGCCGGTGACCAACGCCGCATTGCCCTTGAGATCGAATGGCAGTTGCAAGGTTTGCAGCAGGGCCTGAACCCGCTCTACACAGTCCTGTTCGGCGCCAATCAGCAAAAACGCGAACTCATCCCCGCCGAGACGACAGAGGCTGTCCTGTTCATCGATCAGTTGCACAAAGCGTGCGGTGGCCTGCTGCAGCAACAGATCACCCATGGGATGGCCAAGGCTGTCGTTGACCTGTTTGAAGCCGTCGATATCCAGCACCAGCACGGCCAGGCGCTGGTCATGGTCGATGGCGGCTTGCAGGCGTTGATTGAACAGCAACCGGTTGGGCAAGCCGGTGATAGCGTCGTAATGGGCCAGGCGCTCCAGCTGCGCCTGAGATTGCTTGAGTTCGCGATTGCGCAGGTTGATCAGGTGGTTGCTGCGATTGAGCTGCGCGACGAAGACACTGAACAGCCCGGTGCAGGTCAGGGCAAACAGGAACAGCGGCGAGGCGAACAGGCTCATGGACGGCCAGCCGCCCAACGGACTCGCCGCCAATTGCCAAAGCCCCCCCGGCACATCGACGTTGACCGTCACTGCATGCTCGCCGAACAGCTTTGGATCGCCCCAGATCATGCCCCCCGCCGAGCCCTGGCCATCGACGCCGCGCAGGGCCAGCTCAAAGCCCGGATCCAGGTCCAGACCGGAGGCGCTGAGCAAGCGGTCGATGTCCGCAACGATCGAGACATTGCCCCAATACAGCTTCACGCCCTTGTGCCCCTTGAGAAACACCGGCCGCCGATAGATCAGCCCGCGCCCGCCCTGGTACAGCTGCACGGGCCCGGCCAGCACCGGGCTGTAGTGGTCGCGAGCACGTTGCAACATCGGGTACTGGTCCGGCAGGTGACGGTAATCGACACCGATAACGCTCAGGTTGCCCTTGAGCGGATAGACATCGGCAATCACATCGCCCGGGGCCACGGAGATATGGCGGATATGCGGAACCGAGGCAATGGCCTGGCGCGCCATGTCGTGGAAGTGCTCGGGGCTGATTTCGCCGTCGGCACTGATCAGCTGGGCAATGCCTTCGGTCTCGCCGAACGCTGAGCGCAACTGCGCTTCCAGGGCCGCACGCACCCCGGACAAACGCGCACCGGCGTTGGCCACCAGTTCACTTTCCTGACGCTGAACATCCAGGCGCCCAAGGGCCACCGACAAGCCAATGCCAATCAGGGCAAAACCAATGGGCAGCAAGCGATTGAGGGTAGTACCCAGGGTTTCTGGCAGGACCCGTTTGTCATCAAGGGGGAGGATTCTTGTGCTCATAGGTCCGTTATTCACATCGGATTAATGCTTTATCGGCGCCTTGGGCGCAATGTTGAGCGAGGCTGGCTTTTTTTAGCGCGCTGGCGTTATGCTCGGACTGAAACGTTTCACCCACATAGAAAAAGAGGTGCTGCGCCCATGGACCGTCTGCTCGATTCGCTGTTTCCCACTGCCAACGAGATCCCCGAGGCCTATCGCCTGGGCGAACCGCTGGTACAACGCGAGTACCTGGTGGACGGCCAGTTGCAGCGCTGGGACGGGCCGCTGGCCACCGTACGCAGCCCGGTGTGGCTCAAAGAGGGGGATCAGGAGCAGCAGGTGATCCTCGGCAACACCCCGCTGCTGGATGCCGACACCGTCCTCACCGCGCTGGACGCGGCCGTTCATGCTTACGACAAGGGCCGCGGTGCCTGGCCGACCATGCGTGTGGCCGAACGTATCCAGCACGTCGAAACCTTCCTCGGCAAGATGCGCGCGCAGCGCGAGGCGGTGGTCAAACTGCTGATGTGGGAAATCGGCAAGAACCTCAAGGACTCGGAAAAAGAGTTCGACCG